>Ga0207646_10000775_pt1 | contig 41389 bp, 36 predicted proteins | sample KBSK5502metaG_FD_184343 | JGI IMG/M metagenome (GOLD analysis project Ga0207646, IMG submission 184343) | Corn, switchgrass and miscanthus rhizosphere microbial communities from Kellogg Biological Station, Michigan, USA - KBS K5-50-2 metaG... | ecosystem: Host-associated > Plants > Roots >... | reverse complement strand
TCAGTGGGGATGAGGACTGGTCGGCGGACACGACTGAGTCGAGCGGTCACACGCTCCTATGAAGTCACGCCGGCCGGTCCATTTACTCCGGCGGGCGGCAGCTCTAACGCAAGCCACACCGACGTCGGTGGGCATCCGGACTATGAGCCAACCCGCCGGAGCCGCCCAAGCGTGACACTCAGTCCGGACTATCCGCCCCAGTCGGGCAGCAGCCGCAGCTGCTCCACCCGGCGCGCGCCGGGGCCGTACGCGGCGTTGAAGTAGTCGATCACCATCCGCCGCGCGGAGAACTGCGTGACCACGTTGCGGATCGACGCCTTCATCATTGCAACCCAGCGCTGCGGGATCCCGCTCTCGTCGCGGTCGTAGTACGCGGGCACGACCTCGCGCTCCAGCAGACGGTACAGACCCTCTGCCTCTGCCAGGTCGTCGATGTCCTGCCGGTCCAGCGTCGCCGCCGACGGGATCGCCCACCCCAGCTCCGGCTTGTACGCCTCGTCCCACCAGCCATCGAGGATGCTGACGTTCAGCGCGCCGTTGGCGCCCGCCTTCATCCCGCTCGTCCCGCTGGCCTCCAGGAATCGCCTCGGATTGTTCAACCACACGTCCGCGCCCTGGACCAGGTTGCGCGCGAGCGCGATGTCGTAGTCCTTGAGAAAGGCCACTCGCGGCTCTTCGCGCGCGAGCCCGACTATGCCGGCGACGATGTCCTTGCCCGGCTGATCGGCCGGGTGCGACTTGCCGGCGAACAGGATCTGCACCGGCCGCCGCGAGTTGCGCAGCAGCTTGGCAAGCCTCGCCCGGTCGCGAAGCATCAGGTTCGCGCGCTTGTACGGCGCGAAGCGCCGGCCGAATCCGATCGTCAGCGCGTTCAGGTCCAGCTCGTGCGGCGTCTCCGCGCGCTCCCTTGCCACCTCCAGCAGCCGTCGCTTGAGCTCGCAGTGGATGCCCCACAGGTCGCCGGCCGCGATCTCGTACACCGCCTGCCACCTTCCGTCGGCGGGGTCGAGGTCCCACCAGTCCGGGCCAACGTAGCGGCTCAGCAGGGCCGCGATCTCGGGCGCGACCCAGGTCGGCATGTGCACCCCGTTGGTCACCGCACCGATGGGCACCTGCGCCTCCGGCAATCCGCGCCAGGCGTCCTTCCACAGCCGCCGCGAGACCGCGCCGTGGAGCCGGCTCACGCCGACGGACTGGTCGGCCAGGCGCAGCGCGGCGTACGTGGTGCACAGCCTCTCGCGGGGGTCGCCGGGTCGCTGGCGGCCCAGGTCCATGAACCTGTCGAATGAGATGCCGACCTGCGACAGGTACGGTCCGAGCTGATCCCACACGAGGCCGGAATCGAAGTAGTCGCTGCCCGCGGCGATCGGGGTGTGGGTCGTGAAGACGATGCCAGCGCGCGCGACCAAGCGCGCCTCCTCGAGCGTCATCTGCCGCGACGCCCGCAGCTCGCGGATGCGCTCGATGGCGCACAGCCAGCTGTGCCCCTCATTGAGGTGGAAGACGCCGGAGTCGAGACCAAGCGCGCGCAGCACGCGGACGCCGCCGATTCCCAGCACGATCTCCTGCCGCAGCCTTCGGTCGGGCTCGGGCACGTAAAGGCGGTCGGTGATGTTGCGAAGGTCCTGCGGGTTGGCCTCGAGGTCGGTGTCGAGCAGGAACAGCGGCACGCGGCCGACCTGCGCGCGCCAGACGGCGATGCGCACGTTGCGCTGGCCAACGGGCGCGTCGACCTCGACGCCCTCGAGCTTGCGCACGGGCAGCTCGGAGCCGCGGTTCTCGAAGTAAACCTCGAACTGCCGGCCGCCCTGGTCGATGTCCTGGCGCCCAAAACCCTGCCGGTAGAGCAGCCCCACCGCGACGAGCGGCAGGCCAAGGTCGCTCGTCGCCTTCAAGTGGTCGCCCGCGAGTACGCCGAGACCGCCTGAATAGATCGGCAGGCACTCCGAAAGGCCAAACTCGAGGGAGAAGTAGGCGATGCCGAGCGGCGCCTGCGCGTCCATGAAGCGCGGATGGCGGTCGTAGTACTCGCGGTACGCGGCCTTCGCCTCCTCGAACGCCGCCTGGACCTCCTGCCGCTCGAAGGCGCGATTGACGCCGTCCTCGCCGAGCTGGTTGAGCATCATGACGGGGTTTTCCCGCGTTGACTTCCACATCTCGGGGTCGAGGGTGGGAAACAGGTTCTGGATTCGCGGCTGCCAGGTCCAGAGCAGGTCGTATGCGAACTGAGTGAGTTCTCCGAGCACGGAACTAAGATCCTAGTGAGGAAGGGGAGATGAAGGCAGTCGTCATGGCCGGCGGTGAAGGGTCGCGCCTTCGCCCGCTGACTAGCAACATGCCGAAGCCGCTGGTGCCTGTGGCGGGCCGGCCGATCATGGAGCACATCCTTCTTCACCTGCGCCGCCACCAGCTGCGCGACGTGGTGGCGACGGTGCAGTACCTCGGGGCGCAGATCCGCAACTACTTCGGCGACGGGTCAGACCAGGGAGTCGCGCTGGCTTACTCGGTCGAAGACTCGCCGCTCGGCACCGCCGGTTCGGTGATGCTGGCCCGCCAGCAGCTCAACGATACGTTCGTCGTCATCTCGGGCGACTCGCTGACCGACATCGACCTGGGCGCCGCTGCGCGATTCCACCGCGAGCGCAAGGCGCTCGCGACCATCGTGCTGAAGCCGGTGCCGAACCCCCTCGAGTACGGCGTGGTCGTCGTCGACGAGGGGGGCGCGGTGCAGCGCTTCATCGAGAAGCCGAGCTGGGGCGAGGTCATATCCGACCTCGCGAACACGGGCATCTACATCCTCGACCCCGCGGTCTTCGACTTCTTCCGCCCTGGCGAGGTGACCGACTGGTCGGGCGACGTCTTTCCCAAGCTACTGAAGGAAGGCGAGCACGTCTTCGGCTGGATCGCCGACGGCTACTGGGAGGACGTGGGCAGCCACGCCGCGTACGTGAAGGCGAACTTCGACTGCATCGAGGGCAAGGTCAAGGCCCAGCTGCCCGGTGACCGCGCCGGCGAGTCGACGTGGATCCACCCGGACGCCGAGATTTTCTCGGGCGCACGGGTCGACGGGCCCGCCTTGATCGGTGCGGGCGCGAAGGTGCGGGCCGGCGCCTGGGTCAATGGACCGGCCGTGATTGGCGCATACACCACGATCGACTCGGGGGTCAAGATCTCCAACTCGATCGTCTGGGACCACAGCTACATCGGGCTCAACTCGCGGCTGCGCGGCGCGGTCGTCTGCCGCGGCGTGACGGTGAAGAACGGCTGCCTGCTCGAGGAAGGCGCGGTCATCGGCAGCGATGTGGTCATCGGCTCCGGCTCGACGGTCAACGCCAACGTCCGCATCTGGCCGAACAAGGAGGTCGAGCCGGGCGCGGTCGTGCACGAGTCGATCATCTGGGCGGGCTCATGGAAGCGCGGACTGTTCAGCTCGTACGGGCTTAACGGCCTGATCAACATCGAGCTGACGCCGGAGTTCGCGTCCCGGCTCGGCGCGGCCATCGGCGCGCTGACGCCCAAGGGCACCGAGATCGCGTTCTCGCGCGACTACACGCGGTCAGCGCGGATGATCGGCCGGGCGCTGATGTCGGGGATCATCTCCGCGGGGTCCAACGTCATCGACCTGTCGGTGCTGCCCGCGCCCGTGTGCCGCTACTGGGCACGCCACAACCACGTCTCGGCGGTGCATGTACAGACCTCACCGGTGGATCCGCGCGCAGGCGACGTGCGCATCTTCGACGACCTGGGTCTCGACATCGACAAGCGCTCCGAACGCAAGCTCGAGGGCCTCTTCTTCCGCGAGGACATCCGCCGCGTGTCGCACTACGAGATGGGGCGGATCACACGACGCGAGCAGCAGATCGACCGCTACCTCGAGGACATGCTGGCGAAGCTCGACCTCGAGGCCGTGCGCGGCGCCGCTTTCAAAGTGGTCATCGACTACAACAACGGCGCGGCGGCGATGGTGCTGCCGCAGATCCTGCGCGAGCTCAACTGCACGGTGATCCCGCTGAACGCGGCGCCGGCCGAGATCGTGATGGAGCAGGACGAGCCGTCATTCCAGGCGCACCTGGTGGAGATCGGGGTGATCACGTCGGCGGTGAAGGCGAAGCTGGGCGTGTTCATCGACTCGCCCGGCGAGAGGTGCTTCATCGTCGACGAGACCGGGTCGGTGCTGGACCACCATGCGTCGTTCGCCGTGTTGACCCGGCTGGCGTTGATGGCAAAGCCGGGCATGGTCCTCGGGCCGGCGTCTTCGTCGCTGGCGTTCTCGGTGATCGCCGACGAGCTCCAAAGCCGGTTCGTGCCGACGAAGATGACGCCGGGCGCGGTGCTGCGGGCGGCGCAGCACGCGGAGGCTGTGCTGGCTTCCGACGGGGGCGGTGGTTACTGCTGGCCGGACTTCGCGATCTCGTTCGACGCGATCTTCACGATCGCCCGGGTGCTGGAGATGCTGGCCCACACCGGCACGTCGCTGGGCGCGCTTCGCACTCGCATCCCGGAAGTGACGCACCGCGTTGCGGTGGAGTTCTGTCCATGGGAGGTCAAGGGCCGCGTGATGCGGACGATGATGGAGCGGCACTTGAAGGATCGGGTCGACCTCACTGACGGGGTGAAGGTGTTCGTCGACGACGGGTGGGTGCTGGTGGCGCCTGACGCGGACCGGCCGGAGTACTACGTGATCGCGTCGACGACTTCCCCCGACCACACCAACCGGTTGGTGGACGAGTACTCGGCATTGGTGAGGTCGGTGGTTGCGGAGGCGGCGCCGCAGGCGGAGGCGGTGGTCGAGACGTAGGCCAAGCGCCCTTTTGCGCAAAACGGTTCAAATCAGGACGGCCAATGCATCCGGTTTGCGCAAAGAGGGTCAATTGAGGCGTTCGTCGAGTGCTTCTAGAATCGGAGTTCTGCCGAGCGGGCGTAGCTCACCTGGTAGAGCGCAACCTTCCCAAGGTTGAGGTAGCCGGATCGAGGCCGGTCGCCCGCTTTCACTTCGACTCGCTGACGCTCGTCTCCGCTCAAGCCGGAGGCGGAACCCCGCCATGTTTGAATGTCCGGCGCGCGAGCGCGCCGGTGGCGCTCTCCTCTTTCTCGCCCAGCCTCGATTCACTCGCTTGTCGCTCAGCAGTGGGACGTTTGTCCCATTTCTCCTGAGACTCCCGCCGATCACCATCTGGCGTCAGAAGCGTCAGCGAGCGATTAGGGAGTGGTAGCCGCCCGCCCAGCAGCCTGGACAGCTGTCCGACAACCGAAATCGGCTCAGGCCGGTCTCGTAGTCGCACGCCCCCGGACTGGTAATGAGGTCCGAGTTCCTCCGCAGTCGATATTGGCGTGTGACGACTGCGGGCCAAACGTACGGAGGAATGTACTTGGATCAGACAGAGTCACGCAGTTATTTGAGCCGGAGAGGGTGGCTCGCGCTAGGAGCCGCTGGCGCACTCCTGGCGGCCTTTTCCTTCCCGCTCGTCGGGTTGGCAGACAACCCTTCGGGATGCGACTTCGCGGCGAACGGCACCACGCAGTCATGCTCGGCGCCGCTCGCGGGAAGCACATTTGCAGGTGGAGACGGCAACCTGATGGCGCTTCCATCAACCTTTGGAACCACCGACTGGCAAAACGTTGCTGGGCTCAACGCGGGCATCGACGTTGCAAGCGGCTCGGGCGACAACTCTTTCGGCCAGGGAACCAAGGAGGACAACGCAGCCGTAACCGTGGTCAGTGGGTCGATTCCGCCCAACAAGAGCGACCTCACCCGCTTCTATGAAGCGTCGGAGTTCGCCAACGGCAGCAACTTCCTTTACCTCGCCTGGGAGCGGACCAACGTTCTTGGTTCTGCCAACATGGACTTCGAGATCAACCAGGCCACGACGCCAGGTCTTGGTAGCCCAGGGGCGCACACGATCAACCGTATGGCGGGAGACCTGTTGGTCACTTTCGACTTCACAAACGGCGGGGGCACTCCAACACTGGGACTGCTCACATGGGTAACGAGCGGCTCGACGGGCCAGTGCTTCTCGAGCAACTCCCTTCCGTGCTGGGGCAACCACGTCACCTTGAACGGCACGGAGTCGATCGGTGCCGTCAACAACCTCGATGCGGTAAGCGACCCAATTCCACCGAACGCTCCACGCAGCTTGGCCGCTCTGACCTTCGGTGAGACGGCCATCAACCTGACCAGCGCCGGCATCTTCCCCGCGGGCACCTGCGTGGCCTTCGGCAGCACGTTCCTGAAGAGCCGGGCCTCAGCCTCATTCGGGTCCGAGGTCAAGGACTTCGTCGCACCTGTACCGGTCAACATCAGCAACTGCGGCGAGGTCATCATCGTCAAGAACACCGACCCGCGCGGAATCAGCCAGGACTTCAGCTTCCAGTCCACCGTCACCGGCACGATCAAGGGCACGACGACGGCATGTCCGGCGAACTACTCCCTTAACGACGGCGCGTCGAGCACTAACACCCTTGACTGCGCCGACGTCCCGGTCGGCGGCTACACAGCCTCCGAAACGGAGCCTTCGGCGTCCTACGTCCTGGAAAGCCTTACCTGCTCACCAGGCGGCACCCAGGACGGCACCAACCCGCTACAGGCGGACATCACAGTCACGGCAGGCGCCACCGTCACCTGCACGTTCGTGAACAAGCTCCAGCAGGGCGCGATCAAGATCTCGAAGACCTCGATCAAAGGCCCAGCGCTGGGTGGAGCAACGTTCTCGATCACCGGCCCAGGAAGCTACGCGAACAGCGTGACTACGGGAAGTGACGGCACAGTCTGTGTCGACCATCTAGTCTTCGGCGCCTACTCGGTCCAGGAGACTGCTGCTCCCCCGGGCTACAGCGTCGACGACTCCTCGGCGCACAACGTCACCGTCAGTACCAACGCGACGTGTGGCAGTGGCAACGAGGCAACGTTCTCTGCCACCGACACGCCACTGACGGACATCGGTGCCACCGCAACGTCTGAGGCGACGGGCGGAACTACGTCAACGATCGTTTGCAGGGACGCCAACAACAACATCGTTGCGTCTGCAGGACCGGGCGGGGTGATCACCGCCAGCGCCATTGGCCTGAAGCCCGGAACCTACACCTGCACCATCGTCGTCGACCCGTAAACCAAGAAGGAGGAACAACAATTGGAGGGGCGGCCAGGAGGGCTGCCCCTCCTCGTTTTCCTGGCGAGCCGAAGCCGACAAGGCTGGTTACCGCAACGAAGTCCTCGGCTAAGAGCTAACCTCGGGTTGGCATGAGCTTGTTGTTCCGCGCGATGTATCGGGTCGGGTTCAAGCCATGGGATTCAGGTATGCCGCCCCCGGAGCTGAAGGAATTGATCGAAGGTCCTGATGCTCGTAGGCCCGGGAAGGCCCTCGATCTCGGCTGCGGCACAGGCACCAACGCGATCTATATGAACCAGCACGGCTGGCAGGTCACGGCGATCGACTTCGTCCCACGCGCCATCGCCATGGCCAAAGCCAAGGCCGCCGCTGTCAAGGCCACACCGAGGCTGATCGTCGGCGACGTCACGAAGCTCGACCAGCTCGAGGTCGGCGACGGCTACACGCTCGTCTTCGACCTCGGCTGCCTGCACGCCATTCCCGCAGCCAGACGCGGCGCCTACGCAGACGGCGTTGCCCGGGCCACGACGCAGGGCGCCGACTTCCTGATCTGGGCTTTCTACCGGAGACTGAACCTCGTGACCAATCCCATGCTGACGGCGGATGAGGTCGCGCAACGCTTTGGCAGTGACTGGGAGATCGTCCGCGCGTGGGCCGGCGAGAGCCCCAGGCCCGAGTTTCCCGGGCGGTGGTATCACCTCAAACGCAAGTAGGGCCCGCCGAGGCGGCGAGTTGATTTCTTAACCGTCATCGCCTAGTGTCCTTAAGGACAAGCAGCGCTCGGTTTCATCAGGGGGTGCACATGAGGCGACATCGGTTGCTCGCGCTCGCCGGTCTCTCGTTGCTAACCGTGCTTGCGGTCGGTCTGCCCGACGCGACGGCCGCCGCCAGCCCGCCTCACGGCACGCAGGCCGATGGTGACTATGCGATGAGCGGGATCACGCAGGGGGTGACCAACGTCTTCGCGACGACACAACGGACGAGCTGCTACCGGCCCGAGGTACCGTACACGGCCAACTCTGGCCTTAACGACGGATACAGCGGCGAGACGCAGTGCCCCGGAGCCGACACCAGCGAGGACACAGGGGCCTCCGCGCAGTACCCGACCCAGGTCGGAAGCAACGCGGGCTTCGCCACTGGACCCTCAGTCCTGGCCAAAAACCACTCCGAATCGGACATCCGCGTCGACCCGACGAACTCGAACCACCTGATCGGCTCGGTCAAGTGGTTTGCGAGCGCCGAGGGGTACAACCACGTGCTCGGCTTCTACGAGTCGTTTGACGGCGGCAAGAGCTGGCCAGTCCAGGGACACATTCCGGGCTATGAAGGCTGGACCGACGACACCGACCCGGTAGGAGCTTTCGACGGGTTCGGCAACTTCTACGAATTGATCCTGCCGTACCAGTTCTATTACAACGCCGACGGCTCGCACAACTTCCAGATCAACCAGAACAAGGAACCGAACCCCGCTCAGCCGGCCGAGGTCATCTCGGTCTCGGTGCGGCCGCACGGCTCGACCACGGCCACACAGTGGATCACGACGCACAACGGGGCGCCGGATTTCGTGGCGCCTTATGCGGCCAAAGGCCAGGAGCCGGACAAGCAGTGGATCACGATTGACACGAACCCGTCGAGCCCCCACTTCAACACGATCTACGCGATGTGGGCGATCTTCGACGGCATCAACAGCAAGCCGCTCGTGGCGACAGCCATCGCAAATCCGAACGGTACTCATACGGACTGGTCGGCCCCGCAGCTCCTGCCGACGGTAAACAACACTGCGAGCGACACGTACCTCCTTCCGCATGTCGCGCGCGACGGCACCGCATGGACGTCGATCACAAACTTCCCCTCTCAGCACGGCAAGTGCTGCATGACCGCTTCCACTGTCAGCTCGAGTGACGGCGGGCAGACCTGGACCGCACACGCCACTGCGATCCACAATGTGCCCTTCCCGGCTTTCGTCGGTGGATACGCCAACACGACCTTCACCGACGGCATCGACGACACCTTTGCGGTCGGAACGTCGCTCGTCAACGGCAATTTCCCGCTGTACATCGCGTACAACCAGGAGGACGGATCCGTCAGCAACGTTTACGTGACCGCTTCCTACGACGGCGGTGGCACATGGACGCCCCCGGTTCTCGTCAACGACAACGCCAGCGCCGTGGACGAGTTCCAGCCCAACCTCGCGGTGGCGGCGAACGGCACGGTCAGCATCAACTTCTACGACCGCCGCCTCGCGTGCCCGTCCTCCGGCAGCCCAGATGCAGTCGCGGCAGGCCTGGCCCTCGACACGAAGAACGTCAACTTTGCGGGCAGCTTGCCGCCGTACGGCGCGACGAACTACTGCGTGAACACGAGCATCCAGTTCTACACGCCGCAGCTCGCGCCGAAGGGCCACAACATCAGGCTGACCCTGCACAGCTGGGATCCGCAGCTGAACTCACCGCTTCGATTCTGCGTCTGCTCGCCGAACGCGACCTTCATCGGCGACTACTTCGGCAACATCACGTCCGGTACGACGGACTTCACGACCACCGTGACCACTTTCAACGATGGCACCAACCCGGCGCATTACCAGCAGCAGGTGGTGGCCGCCGTCTCCATTCCGTGATCCCGGCGGGGCTCCCAATAAACTGGGAGCCCCGGTTCTCGCCTCAAACAGGAGTGTGCCCATGGCGCGCAGCCCGCTGCTGAGCCGTTTGCAAGCGCTGGCAGCTCGAGAGGAGCAGAGGCAAGGCGGCTTCACGCGCCGCGACTTTCTCAAGGTCGCGGGAGTAGCCGCTGGCGCTGCCCTCGTCCCGACGGCAGCCTGGGCGGCCAGCACCCCGACCCTCAAGCAGGGCCGGATCGCGATCCTCGGCGGCGGAATCGCCGGGCTCAACGCCGCCCTCACGCTCCAGGATGCCGGGATCACCTCGACGGTCTACGAGGCCTCGGGCCGCGTCGGCGGCCGGATGCACTCCGACACAACGTCGTGGCTGAACGATCAGACGACCGAGCATTGCGGCGAGCTCATCGACAGCGGCCACAAAACGATCCTCGGCCTTGCCAGCAGATTCAAGCTGCAGACTGTCGACTTGATCGGCGCCGAGCCGATCCACTCCACCGACACCGACTTCTTCTTCGGCAAGTACTACACCGACGCCCAGGCCCAGGCCGACTTCAACCCGGTGTGGAACAACGTGAAGAAGGACGTGAACGCCGCGGGCTATCCAACGCTTTACAACCAGTTCACCGACGCCGGCAAGGCGCTCGACCATATGAGCGTCTACGACTGGATCGAAAGCCGAGTTCCTGGCGGGCACGCAAGCCCGATGGGCCAGCTGCTGGACGTCGCCTACAACATCGAGTACGGCAACATCACGCAGCAGCAGAGCGCTCTCAACCTGGTTTACCTGCTCGGGTTCTCTCCCAAGCCCGGCAACTTCCTGATCTTCGGCGCGTCGGACGAGCGTTACCACATCGCCGGCGGCAATGAGCAACTTCCGCAGGCGATCGCCGCCGCTTTGCCCCAGGGCGCGGTGCAGCTGAACACCGCGCTGACGGCCATCGGCCGGAAAGGTGATGACACCTTCGACCTGACGCTCAAGAGCGGGAGCACGACGACGATCAAGAACTTCGACCGAGTCATCCTTGCAATCCCCTTCTCCGTTCTGCGCACACTCGATTACAGCCAGGCGGGGTTCGACACCCTCAAGCAGATCGCGATCACTGAGCTTGGCTACGGCAAGAACGCCAAGCTGCAGCTCCAGTTCGACAGCCGATACTGGTACGGGCCCGGGCGGTGGGGGATTGGCAACGGCAACACTTACTCGGACACCGGTTACCAGAACACCTGGGAGGTCACGCGCGCGCAGGATGGCGCGACCGGGATCCTCGTCGACTACACGGGGGGTGGCGTTCCGCTGGCCTCGTTTGCCGGGGATGCGAGCGACCCGAAGGTGGCGCAGCGGTTTGCCAAGACGTTCCTCAGCCAGATCGAGCCTGTGTTCCCCGGCATCACGCAGCAATGGAACGGTCGCGCGACGCTCGACGTGCCGCTTTCCAACCCGTACCTGCTCGGCTCGTACTCGTATTGGAAGGTGGGCCAGTACACGCAATTCAGCGGCTACGAGAAGGCGCGACAACCCGACCCGAAGACCGGCAAGATCCACTTCGCCGGCGAGCACTGCTCGATCAACTTCCAGGGCTTCATGGAAGGAGGCGCCGAGGAGGGCGCACGCGCGGCGAACGAGATCCTCAGCGACTACAAGGCAGGCATCTTCCCGTAGATCAAGAGGCGGCGCTGACGCGATCCAGGGGGGTGGCGCCGGGAACCGGCTACGCCGGGCCCGGTGCCGCAGGGGGGAGTTCCCCCCTTGGTGGTATGCGAAGCGACATCGCGCCCCAGGCCATCGCCATACCGGCCACGACGCCGGGGACGAACGCGAGGGCGGCCTGACCCGTCGCGTCCCATAGCGCCCCCGCAATCAGCGGCACCGCGAACGCCGTCGCGTACTGGGTCGTGAAGATGGCGGCGCTCATCGCCGCCACGTCGCCGGGCGGGGCCACGCGCGGCGGCAGGCTGAGCACGACGACAAAGGCGAGCGCAGTCGCGAATCCGAGCATGAACGCCCACGCCATCACCCCGACACCCGGGGTGAAGACGATGCCGACCTGGGCGATCGCCATCAGCACGGCCGAGCCGATGAACCCCGCGCGGCCGGTGAGGAGGTTTGGCCACAACGCGACCGCGGGAGCGGTCAGCAGCTGCGAGCCGTTCAGCACCGCGAGGGTGGGGGAGATGAGATCGTGGCGGCCGGTCTGTTCGAGGAAGTCCGGGATGTAAGCGTTGGCGCCGAAATAGGTGGCCGACGCCATTCCCATCACGAGCCCGATGCGGACCGCCTGGTGCTTTCGCCAGTCTGGCCACCAGCGCGACCTCACCGACGCGTCGCGCACACGGGCCGGGGCGAAGAAACCGATCGCGATCGCACTCGAGAGCACGAGGACCGACCACGACGCGAGCGCCCAGCGCCAGTCGCCGTGGACCAGCGGCAGCACGCCGACGGGGGTGGTCAGCGCCGTCGGCAGCGTCTCCCCGATCAGGATCCCGTTGCTGTAGACGGCGGTCGCGATGGCGATCCGCCGTGGAAACCACTCCCGCACCAGCGAGGGAAACGCCGGCTGAGTCACCGCCACGCCAGCGCCCATCAGGAAGGTGGCCGAGAACAGGACCGGCACGCTTGGCCCGAGACCACGCAGCGCGCCGAACGCTGCCACCGAGCCAAGTCCCGCGAGGAGCGCTCCGCGCACGCCGAGCTTGGCGATCAGCAGCGAACCGGGCACCGCCGCGACCGCAAGCAGGAGCACCGGGCCCGACACCAGCGCTCCGACCGCTTTCTCGTCGAGGTGAAGCTCGCGGTGGATGAGGGGCACGAGCGGGGGGACGGCGAGCATCGTCAAACGCAGGTCCACGCCACCGAGCCAGAGCAGCAGGAGGCGCAGCCAGTCGGCGCGCGAGAGCCTCATGGACTGCAGTTGCGGAGAGCCGCGGCCCGCCGCAGATTCGCGCCATCGGCGGCCGGAGGCAAGGAAAGGGTGGCGCCGCAAGGAGCGCAAACCTGCTGGGGTCCCCGCGCCGTGGGTAGCGGGGGCAGCGAGGCGGCGCCGGGCCCCTTGACGCAGCCTTCAGCGCCGGAGGCGCCCGGCCGCCTAGGGCGCGAAGATGCGCGGGACGTCGGCTCTTCCGCAACTGCCTGCATACTTTCGGGGATGGCCGGACTACTGATCGTGACCGCCGCCGGACCCGAGAACCCGACGCGCGCGAGCGTGCCCTTCCACATCGCCGTCAACGGCGCGAGGCCGTTGGGGACGGAGGTCGGGGTCGTGCTCGCGGGCGACGCGGCCGAGCTGGTCAAGCCCGACGTCATCGCGAACGTCGTCGGACTCGGCGTGCCTCCGCTGCGGGACCTGCTGGACAAATGCCTCAACCAGGGCGTGCCCCTCTACGTTTGAAAAGGCTGCGCCGAGGCCCGTGGGGTCTTGCCAGAGATGCTGACACCGAACGCGAAGTACATCACGCCGCCTGACCTGGTCCGGCTGACGATGGAGGCGGACAAAGTCCTCAGCTTCTAGTGGCACCGATCGCTGCGAGAGCCGAAGGGTTTTCCAGCGACGACAGGTCGCCAGGGTCCTTTCCCGTGTACACCGACTTCACCACCCGGCGCAGGATTTTCGCGTTCCGCGTCCGCGGCAGGTCGCCGACGAAGTGAATCGCCTGCGGGCGAAGCGGCTTGCCGAGCGCACCGGCCACGAGGTCCTGCAGCTCTCGGGCGAGCGCGTCGCTCGGCTCGTGACCAGGGCGCAGGATGACGAAGCACACGAGCACCTCGCCCTTCAGCTCGTCGGGTACCCCGATCGCCGCCGCTTCCGCGACCGCGGGATGGCCGACGAGCACCGACTCGACCTCCGCCGGTCCCAACCTTTTGCCGGCGATCTTGATCGTGTCGTCGGAGCGGCCGAGCACGTACCACAGCTCGTCGTCGGGGTCGACGTAGGCCCAGTCGCCGTGGACCCACACGTTCTCGAACCGAGACCAGTAGGTGTCGATGTACCTATCGCGGTCGCCCCAGAAGCCGCGCGTCATGCCCGGCCACGGGTTGCGGATGGCCAGCTCGCCGACCTCGCCACGCACGGACCTGCCTTCGGCGTCGAGCACGTCGGCGGCCATCCCGGGGACGGGCCCCGCGAACGAGCACGGCCGCAGATGGGTGATGACGTTGCCGCAGAGGATCCCGCCTGAAATCTCCGTGCCGCCGGTGTAGTTGATGACCGGCACCCGGCCGCCGCCGACGTGCTTGAAGTACCAGAGGAACGGCTCCGGGTTCCAGGGCTCTCCCGTGCCGCCGAGGATGCGCAGGCTTGTCAGGTCGTGGCGCGCCGGCACCTCGTCGCCGTGCGTCATCAGGCCGCGGACCAGCGTGGGGGACACGCCGAGCACGGTCGCTCTGTGCCTCTCGACGATGCGCCACAGCCGGTCGGCCGCGGGATGGTCGGGGGTCCCCTCGTACAGGAGCATCGTCGCGCCAAGGACGAGGGTGCCGAAGATCAGCCAGGGACCCATCATCCAGCCGAGGTCCGTGTACCAGAAGACTGTGTCGTCCGTGCCGATGTCGAAGCAGTGCGCCATGTCCTGCGCCGCCTTCACGGGGAAGCCGCCGTGGACATGGAGCGTGCCCTTCGGCTTCCCCGTGGTGCCCGACGTGTAGATGATCATCAGCGGGTCCTCGGGGTCGAGCTCCTCCGTGCGCGCCCGGTCAGGGTCGTCCTCGAGCAGCACCTCCCAGTTCTCGTCGCGGCCGTGCGTCCACGGAATCTCGCGCACGACGCGGCGGAAGACGATGACCTTCTTCACCGTCGGGCAGCTGACCAGGGCGCGGTCGGCGGTCTCCTTCATCGGCACGACCTGGCCGCGGCGGTAGAAGCCGTCGGAGCAGATGAGGACCTTCGCCTCGCCGTCCCGCAGCCGGGTCGCGATCGCCTCGGGACCGTAGCCCGAGAACAGCGGGATGATGACCGCGCCGATCTTCGCCGCGGCGAGCACCGAGACCGCGACCTCCGGGCACATCGGCATGAAGATCCCGATTCGTTCGCCCGGCCTGACACCGAGCCGGCGAAGCGCGCCCGCCAGGCGCGATACCTGCCTGTCGAGCTCGCGGTAGGTGAGCTCGCGGACCTCGCCCGGCTCGCCTTCCCAGATGATCGCCTTCTTGTCGCGTAGCTCGTCGTCACGGTGGCGGTCGAGGCAGCTGTGGACGATGTTCATGCGCGCGCCGATCCACCACTTCGCCCACTGCTTGCCGCGCGAAAGGTCGACGACCTTGTCGTACTCGCGATAGAAGGCGACGTCGATGTCTTTGATCGCGGCGTCCCAGAACCATTCGATGTCGTCGTCGGCACGCCGCAGCAGCTCGGCGAAGGTTTCGATTCCATGCAGGTCCATGAAGCGCTTCAGCCGGCTGCGCTCGATCACCTCGGAGCTTGGTTCCCAGATCACGTCGCCGATGACCACAGGCTGCATGCGTTTATTGTCACCGCAAGGGAAATGCGCGGGCTTCCGGACGACTTCGCGGACACGCTCACACGCGTGCTCGATCCTTCCCAGCGCCACGCGGCGGCGGAGATCATCGAGGCCGCGACGATGCTCGACGACTCAGGCTTGCGCCGCTTCCTGCAGCTATTCGCTGCGCGGGTGCGTGCGTCCAGCGCCCCCATCAAGGCCGACGAGCTTCGGAACTTCCTCCAGCGAGCCGCTCTTTGATGCGCTCGGCGTCCTCGAGCAGCATCCAGTAGTTGTTCCACGCGGCCTGCGCGACAGCGACCGCTACCATCGGCTTGATCTGCAAGCGCACCGCTCGCACTGCCTGCTGCTGCGCGTAGCACCACCGGTCCCAGGCGCGCTCGACCGTCGACTCGACGAGCTCCAGCCACTCCTCGTCCTCGCCGCTGATCGGCGGAGGAGGAAGCGTGAGCACCTTCCACCTGCGGTCCTCCCGCACCAGCGTCATGAGCGGCTGGCCGCTCGCGCGGCCGCTGTGACGCGCCGGCCGCGGGTTGTTGGGATTGGCGGCCATCAGCCGTTGCTGCACCGCGAAGACGAGATCGTGCGCGGCGTCGATGGTCGCGGGTGCGACGGGAGGGTTGCGCCTACCGAGCCGGACCTGGAGGGCGCGTATCGCCTCGCGCAGCCTTGGCGGCGCCTCGGCGCAATCGCACAGACGGAGGCTCTCGACCTCGTCCAGCAGGAGGTCGGACTGGGCGAGCAGGAAACGGCGGTGAAACTCGGCGGTGGCGGCCACGGCGACATACACGATCTTCCGCGGTTAAGGCGCGGTGTCAAGTAGGGGTTTACACGTCAGGCAATCCCGAGTAGCCGCTTGCCGTTGCCGACCAGCAACTTCTGCAGCACCGGCACCGGTATGTCCAGCGTCTTCAGCTCGGCGAGGCACCGTTCGGGTTGGATGAACGGATAGTCGCTGCCGAACACGAACTGGTCCTGGAGGCGACCCTTCATGTCGCGCAGCACCTCCGTCGGGATGTAACGCGGCGCCCAGCCGGAGATGTCGATGTAGATGTTGGTCTTGTGCAGCGCCATGGCAAGCAGCTCGAGGTGCCATGGGTAGCCGAAATGCGCGGCGATGATCTTGAGATCGGGGAAGGCGGCCGCCGGTGCGTCGAGCCAGATCGGGCGCGCGAAGTCGATGCGGATGCCCTGGCCGCCGGGCTGGCCCGCGCCGATGCCGCTCGTGCCGGTGTGGAACAGCGTGATGAGCCCGAGGTCCTGGCACTTCTCGTACAGCGGCCAGTGCTGCTCCTCGTTGGGCGCGAAGGCCTGCAGCGAGGGGTGCAGCTTCACGCCTTTCAGGCCGAGCTCGACGATCCGGTCGAGCTCCGCCACGGCCCGCTCGCCCTTCAACGGGTCGACGCTGCCGAAACCGACGAACGTCTTCGGGTAGAGGCGGCACGCCTCGGCGACGAGGTCGTTGGGCACGCGCGGCCTTCCGGTCGCGGTCTCCGCGTCCCACGCGAGGAGGACCGCGACGGCGTCGAGCCCGTCGTACTCGGCGGCCAGCTCGTCGAGCGTCTTGCGCGAAACCCTGGAGCGGAAGTAGCTCTCCGCCGCCTCCACGTAGCCCTTCATCGACACGTCGAGCCACTCGGGAGTGGGGAGGTGGACGTGAAAATCGATGGCCTTCAACGCGACACTAACTGTGATGGAAGCAACGCTCCTGGTGCTTGCGGGCGGTGAGAGCCGGCGCATGGGCCGGCCCAAAGCCTGGATCGAGGCGGGAAACACGGTTTTGCTGCGCTACGTGGTGGAATTGCTGGCTCCCGCGTTCTCGGAGGTGATCGTCTCGTTCGCCGAACCCGAGCAGATGGAGCAGCACCTGCCCTACCGGGTCGTCTTCGACCGCAAGCGCTCGGCGGGCCCCCTCGCGGGCCTGGAGTCCGGCCTAGTGTCGAGCCGGCACGAGGTGCTCTTCGCGGTCGCCTGCGACATGCCCTACGTGACCCGCTCAACAGCGGAGCTCGCGGTCGCCGCGGCGCGAAGGTGCGACGCCGCCATCCCGCGGCACGACGGGTTGTTCGAGCCCGTGTGCGGCGCCTACCGCAAGACGGCCCTGCCCGCAATCGTCGGCGCGCTCGACGCCGGCAACTACACCGCCCACGACGTGGTCATGGACCTCGACGTCACCTGGCTCGAAGGCATCGACCCGGCAGAGTTCGAAAGCCTTAACACACCGGCCGACCTCGAGCGCTTTCACGCCTCACTTTCGGCGCAGCGATAATTGAGCGGCACCCTTTGAAGATCGTCGTCACCGTCAAGCAAGTGCCAGATCCCAACTCGACTCTCACCCTCGAGGGCGACAACACAATCTCCCGCGATAGGGAGGCCGTGCTCGATCCAGGCGACGAGTGCGGGGTGGAAGAAGGCCTCCAGCTGAAGGAGGCGCATGGCGGCGAGGTGGTCCTCGTCTCGATGGGTCCGGAGCGTGCGAAGGACGCGATCCGCAAGGGACTCTCGATGGGCGCGGACCGTGGGGTGCTCATAGCCGACGCGGCGCTCGCCGGCGCGGACGCCCTGCTCACGGCTCGTGTGCTCGCGGCTGCGATCAAGCAGGAGTCGCCGGACCTCGTGATATGCGCGACCGAGTCGTACGACGGAAGCACGGGCACGGTGCCGCCGATGCTGGCGGAGCTGCTCGGCGTCCCCCAGCTGACCTTCGCCAAGAAGGTCGAGATCGACGGCTCGATGGTCAAGATCCACCGCCAGACGGCGGACGGCTACCACATCGTCGAGGCAGCGACCCCGGCGCTCGTCACCGTGACCGCGGCGATCGCCGAGCCGCGCTACGCGTCGCTGAAAGGGATCATGGCCGCGCGTTCGAAGGAGATCAAGCAGGTCGCGTTCGCGGACCTCGGGGTGGAGAAGACCGACCCCGCGGAGACGATCGAAGGCCTGGTCGACGCCGAGGCGCGCAAGGCCGGTGAGGTCATCGAGGACGACGGCACCGCGGTCGACAAGATCGTCCAGGTGCTCGCGGCGGCCAAGGTCCTGTAGCCATGGCAAGCATCCTCGTCTACGCCGAGCTGAGCGACGGCAAGCTCGCCTCGACGGCGCTCGAGCTCATGACGAAGGCGCGCGAGCTCGGGGATGTGTACGCGGTCGCGCTGGGAACTGGTGCGAAGAACGCCGCGGCCACGCTCGGCAAGCACGGCGCGAAGGCGGTGCACGTGAGCGAGGACAAGGCTTTCGACGACTACATCGCCGAGCCCGCGACCGACGCGGTCGCGGCGCTGTACGAGAAGGAGAAGCCCGACGCGATCCTGTTCGCATTCACGCCTGACTCGCGCGAGGTCGCGGGCAGGTTGGCCGCGCGCCTTGGCACCGGCCTGATCTCCAATGCGAGCGACCTCGACTACGACGCTCAGGGGGACGGCGGTTTTGTCGCCAAGGTGCCGTACTTCGGCGGCGCTAAGGTCGCGTCGATGAAGGCGAACGGCAAGCCTGCGATCGTGCTCATCCGACCGAAGTCTTTCGAGGCGTCAGAAACCGGTGGCACCGCCGAGGTCAAGATGCTAGACGGCGCCGTGGCCGACGGGTCGAAGCGCGCGCACATCACCGAGCGCGTGGTCGAGGCTTCGGAGAAGGTCAAGCTCGAGGACGCGCGGATCGTCATCAGCGGTGGGCGCGGCATGGGGGGACCGCAGAACTTCCCGATGCTCGAGGACCTCGCGAGCGCGCTCGGCGGCGCGGTCGGCGCGAGCCGCGCGGTCGTCGACGCGGGTTGGGTGCCGTACTCGATGCAGGTGGGGCAGACCGGAAAGTCGGTGCGGCCGGGCGTCTACATCGCGGTGGGCATCTCGGGCGCGATGCAGCACACGGTCGGGATGAAGACGTCGAAGGTCATCATCGCCATCAACAAGGACGCCGAGGCGCCGATCATGAAGATGGCCGACCTGGGCGTGGTCGGCGACGCGCTGAAGATCGTGCCGGCGCTGACCGCCGCGGTCAAGAAAAAGAAGAACGGATAGACGCCGGGCGCGCGCAGGGCGCCTTTGAAAAGGCAGGAGGCTGAGGAGCTTCTCCACCGCCGCGTCGATCTGAGACGCGAGCGCGGCTTCGCCGAGGCCGACGCGATCCGGGAGCGTTTGCGCGAGGGCGGCTGGGACGTCGTCGACAGCGCCACGGGCAGCGAGCTGCAGGCGATCAAGGCCGCTCCGCAGACCGCGCCCGCCACGCCCCGCACCGTCACCTTGCTCACCGTGGTCCACGGCTGGCAGGCCGACGCGGAGCGCTGGCTGCTCTCGGTCTTCACGCACACCAGGGCAGATTTCGAGGCCGTGGTCGTCGACAACTCGGGCGATCGCCGAATCGCAGGATGGCTTAAGAACCGCGCGGCCGAGAGGCTGCGCGTCATCACCCTCGACCCGCCTCTTGGATTCGCTGCGGCTGTCAACGCCGGCATCGACGCCGCGGGTGGCGACGTGATCGTGCTGTTCGACCCGGGCGTCGAGCTGAAGGGTGACATCGTCTCGCCCTTGCTCGAGGTGCTGGCCGACCCGGCGGTGGTCGTCGCCGGGCCGTTCGGGCTGCGGGCCAAAGGCACGATGAAGGAGTTCGAAGAGAGTGCGGGCCCCGAGGTCGACGCGGTCGAGGGCTACTGCATGGCCTTCCGTCGCGAAGACATCAAAGCAGTGGGCGGGTTCGACCCGAGGTTCCGCTTCTACCGCATGGCCGACGTCGAGCTCAGCTTCCGGCTGCGCGCGGGGGGCGGGCGCGCGATCGCGGTCGGCGGGCTTCCGCTCGAGCGGCACGAGCACCGCTTATGGGAGTCGACCGCGCCAGCCGAGCGCGACCGCCTGTCGCGGCGCAACACGTACCGCTTCCTCGACCGCTGGCGGGACCGGGAAGACTTGCTGGTCGGTCGATAATTCGCCCGGTGAGCGACTACGAAACGCGCGTCGAGGACCTGAAGAGCCGGCGCAGGAAGAACCTCGCCATGGGCGGCGAGGACAAGGTCGCCAGGCAGCACGAGAAGGGCAAGCTCACGGTCCGGGAACGGATCGACCTCCTCTTCGACGCCGGCACGTTCGTTGAGCTGGGCCTCCTGGCGCAGAACCGCGACGGATCCGACACGGCGCCCGCGGACGGCGTCGTCACCGGGCACGGCGACGTCGACGGCCGGCAGGTCTGGGTCATCGCCTACGACTTCACCGTCATGGCGGGCTCGATGGGCGCGGTGGGCGAGCAGTTCAAGGCCGCGCGCGTGCGCGAGCTGGCGCTCCGCTACCGCAAGCCCATCGTGTGGCTGCTCGACTCCGCGGGTGCCCGGATCCAGGAAGCAAGTGGCTCCACGTTCGCGGGCACCGGCTGGCTGTTCGCCGACCAGGTGGTGATGTCGGGCGTGATCCCGCAGGTGGCGGCGATGCTCGGCCCATGCGCCGCGGGAACGGCGTACATCCCGGGTCTCGCCGACTTCGTGCCGATGGTCAAGGGCACCTCGTCGATGGCGCTCGGCGGCGCGCGGCTCGTCAAGGCGGCGACCGGTGAGGACGTGACCGACCACGACATGGGCGGTTCGCAGGTCCACTGCTACGAGTCGGGAGTGGGCGACAACGAGGTCGACAACGACGCCGACTGCATCACCACCGTGCGCCGGTTCCTCTCGTACCTGCCGTCGAGCAACACCGAGACGCCACCGTTCGTCGAGACCGGTGATCCCGCCGACCGGAGGGTCGAGGGCCTGGGGAAGATCGTCCCCGCCAACCCTCGCTCGGCATACGACGTGCGCAAGGTGATCAAGGCGGTCTTCGACCGCGATTCGTGGCTCGAGATCAAACCCACATGGGCCAAGAACGTCGTCATAGGATTCGCGCGCATCGGCGGCCACGCGGCCGGCATCGTCGCCAACCAACCGATGCAGAAGGGCGGCGTCCTCGACTCCGACGCCGCGGACAAGGCCGCGCGGTTCATCCGCATGTGCGACGCCTTCAACGTTCCGCTCGTCTACCTGATGGACGTACCTGGTTTCATGGTTGGATCGCAGGTCGAGAAGGAAGGGATCATCCGCCACGGCGCGAAGATGCTGTACGCGACGTCGGAGGCGACGGTGCCGAAGGTCACGGTCATCATGCGCAAGGCTTACGGCGCGGGCTACTACGTGATGAACGGCAAGGGCTACCAGCCCGACACGATCGTGGCATGGCCTTTCGCCGAGATTTCGGTCATGGGGCCCGAGGGTGCGGTCAACATCATCTTCAACAAGCAGGTCGAAGCCTCGGAGGACCCGGAGGTGACGCGCGCGGAGCTGGTCGCGAAGATCCGCGAATCGATCAACCCATACCTCGCCGCCGGCTGGGCGATGATCGACGACGTGATCGATCCGGCGGAGACGCGGCGAGTGATCTTCAAGGGCCTCGAGCAGGCGCGGGACAAGAAGATCGACCGGCCCTGGCGCAAGCACGGAAACATCCCCGTATGACCGAAAAGGTCGTCATCAGCGCCGCCCTGACCGGCGTGCTGGCGACCCGCGAGCAGTGTCCGTCGATCCCCTACACGCCCGTCGAGATCGCCGAGGAGGCGAAGCGCGCCGCCGAGGCCGGGGCGGCGATCGTGCACATCCACGCCCGGACTCCGGAGGGCGGCCCCGAGTGGCGTGTGGAGACGTTCGCAGACATCATGTCCGAGGTCCGCGCGCGGACCGGCGTGATCATCAACTTCTCGACCGGCGCGATCGGCATTCCAGTCGAAGACCGGATCGCGCACATCCGCGAGCTCAAGCCCGAGATCGGCGCTCTGAACATGGGCTCAATGAACTACGCGATCTACTCGGCAAAGAAGAAAGCCTTCTACCACGACTACGTCTTCGCCAATACCTTCCACGATATCCAGTTCTTCCTCGAGGCGATGAACGGCGCGGGCGTGCGGCCGGAGCTCGAGTGCTTTGATGGGGGCCACATCGCCAACACCGCGCCGCTCATCGACATGGGCGTGCTGCGGCCGCCCTATCAGTTCAGCCTGATCATGGGCGTGCTTGGGGGCATCCCGGGCACGACGCGCCACCTGACCAACCAGGTGGAGACGCTGCCCGCGGGAGCGCACTGGCAGGTGATCGGAATCGGGCTGAACCAGTGGGCGCTGGTTGCGGCCGCGATCACGATGGGCGGCAACGTGCGCGTCGGGCTCGAGGACAACTTCTACGTCGAAGAGGGGCGGATGGCGAAAAGCAACGGCGAGCTCGTCGAAAAGGCGGCGCGGCTGGCGCGCGATCTGGGCCGCGACGTCGCCTCGATCGAAGAAGCACGCAAAATTCTCTGTTTGAATGAGCGATGACTGAAGTCAAGGCGGAGCTCGTGGGCAGCGTCTGGAAGGTGAAGACCACTCCCGGCGCGGAGGTCGTCGAGGAGGAAGAGCTCCTCGTCCTCGAGTCGATGAAGATGGAGATACCTGTCACAGCGCCGCGGGCCGGCACCGTCCGCGAGGTGCGCGTGAAAGAAGGCGAGGTGGTCAAGGAGGGCCAGGTCCTGGTCGTCCTCGAATGAAGCCGGCGCAGCAACTTCTCGCCTACCACCGGCTGGTCGAGAGGGAGCGAGAGCTGCGCGACGAGATCGAACGGGTCGAGTCATTGCTCGCGTCGGACCCCGACGTCGCGCGCGCCGAGGCCGCCTTCGTGGAGGCGCGCGAGCGGTCGCAGGCGATCACGCTCCGGTTGCGCGAGTCGGACCGCGATCGGGAGGCCCACCGCACGCGACTCCGCTCGCGGGAGAAGGAGCTGATGAGCGGGCGAATCCGCAACCCGACTGAGCTGATGCAGCTCAACACTGAGGTGCAGCACCTCAAGTCGAGCTTCGCCGACGTGGAAGATGCGGAGCTACGCCTGATGGAGGAGGGTGAGCTCGCTGACCAGGCCGTTGTCGAGGCCTCGGAGCGTTTGCAGGAAGCGCGCGAACGGTCGGCCAACGACGAGCCGCAGCTGCGCGGCGACCTGGCGTCGATGCAGGCGGAGCTGGCGGCGGTGAAGGCGGACAGCGCGGCGGCGTGGGCGCAAATCCCGCCGGCGGCACAGAACGCCTACCTGCGGATCCGGGTACACCCGCCCGTCGCCGAGGTCGACCGCAACCAGTGCCTGGCGTGCCACGTGACCGTCACGTCATCGGGCATGCAGGTTCTGCGCAAGGGTGACGAGATCGTCTACTGCGAGAACTGCGGGCGCATCCTGGTGATCGCCTGAAGGTCCTCCGCCTCAAGACGGACGGCGCCGCGCGAGGCAATCCAGGGCCTGCCGGTCTCGGCGTCGTGATCGAGGACGACCGCGGGATGCGACTTCGCACTCTCCACCGCTGGCTAGGTGTGACGACCAACAACGAGGCCGAGTATCACGCGTTGATCGAAGGCCTGAAGGCGGTTCGGGAATGGAAGCCGGACCGCCTCGAGATCTTCCTCGACTCGAAGCTCGTGGTCGAGCAGGTCACGGGCAAGTACAAGACGAAGAAGGCCGAGCTTCAGCGGCTGCAGGCCGAGGTGACGCGCCTGCTGAAAGAGTTTCCCGAGGTGGAGATCAAGCACGTCGACCGCGAGAACAACCGGGGCGCCGACCATCTTGCCAACATGGCGATTGACGCCCGCATGCCGAAGAAGAAGTTCGGTGGCTAAGGTCACCTACGCGGTCGCAACCCGCTTGGCGCCGCAGGTGGTCTGGGAGGCGCTGACCGAGTTCGGTCCGCGACGCGCCGAGCTCTGGCCTGACCTGTCACCGTCCTCCTTCAAGGTGTTGGAGCGCGGCGGAAACTGGGCGCGGGTCCGGGAAGGCACGGCGAGCCTTGGCATCTGGTCGGTCGAGCGTTACGAGTGGGAGTATCCGGTCGTCACCGCGACTGTCGAGGAGGCCAGCGCGGCCCAGCCGGGGGGGACGTGGCGGATGGAGGTCAGCCCGGGCCCGAACGGCGGGTCGGTGCTGACGGTCAAGATGGACCGGAAGGCAAAGGGCTTCGCCGGCCACGTCATCCACGGCCTGTTCCAGGTCACAAACGGGCGTTTTCTGGCGGCGCGAACTCGGCGCATGCTCGCGAACATTCGTGGGTAGACTTACCGGCGGGCCGAGGCGGACGGGTGACCGCCGGCGAAGTAAATAGCGTTGGAGGAAAGTCCGGGCTCCGCAGAGCAGGGCGCTGGGTAACACCCAGTCGGGGCGACCCGAAGGAAAGTGCCACAGAAAACTACCGCCGGTCGAAGTTGATCTCCGGAGAAGCGTCGATCGGTAAGGGTGAAAAGGTGGGGTAAGAGCCCACCGGCGGCCGGGCGACCGGCCGGCCAGGTAAACCCCGCCCGGAGCAAGACCAAATAGGAGGACGTTTTAACGGCTGCTCGCCCAGTCCTCGGGTTTCGGTCGCTAGAGACGCCGGGCAACCGGCGCCCGAGACAGATGGTCACCGTCCCGCGAGGGATACAGAACCCGGCTTACAGTCCGCCTCGACCCACGACCGCAAAATACGGTACGAATTCGGAGAGCAGCTACAGCATGTAGTGCCTGAAGGGCTCAATGGCCGATTTCAGTACCCAATCAGTACCCGTACCCACTTTCTTCTGTACCCCCAGGCACGGATCCAGCTTGCGTATAGGCGCTGCTCCGCCGTTCGGGACGTCCTAAGCCGAAACTCCGCCGAAGCCATCTTGTGGTCTGAGTCATCGACGCGCGGGCCAGGACCGTGAGGCACGCCGCGTCAGTCAGCGGTCGCGGGAGATCGTGTCGCTGTCAGATTGTGATTGGCGCACGCTGGCAACGAAGGTGTCTGAATCGACCAGGTCAAGGTCAGTTGGGGATGAGGATCAATTTGCCTTGTACCTCGGCACGCTCCAGCATTTGTAGCGCTTTGACCACGTCATCCAGAGCGATTCGTGCAGCGATTACGGGTTGCAGTCTGCCCGCCGCGAGCAGGTCGACCAGCGATGTAAGGTCCTCGCGAAACCAGTCGGGGTGCCTCTTGTGCGTAGCGCGAATGTCATAGAAGGCGGTGTGTTTGCGCAGTGGAGGCAGCGACCAAAGCGCCATCCGGAGATACTGCGAGACCACATCCAGAGCGACGTTGGCGCCCCGGTTTGAGGCCTCGTAGAAGCCGTACCCAACCACAGTCCCACCCCTGCGAACCGCTCGCTCGGTCTGCTGAAGGTGGGACGCTTCGATCGGGTCGAATGCGGCATCTACACCGGTGCCGTTGGTCAGCTCGAGGGTGCGGCTGACGAAGTCTTGAGTCTTGTAATCGATAGGCCTAGCGCCGAGGCGCATTACGAGGTCGTGCTTGGACTTGGACGCGGTGCCGAAAACCTGCAGACCGTAGATACGACCCAACTCCAGGAACGCTGTCCCGACCCCGCCGGCCGCGCCGTGTACGAGGATTCGTGCACCGCTCGCCACTTGCGCGACCCGACGCAACATCTGGATTGCGGCCATGTAGCCCAGCACCAGGCACGCGGTCTCCGCTGGGTCGACTTGTTCATGAATCGGTACTAGTGCCTCGGCGTCGAGGACGATGTGCTGCGAGTAACCGCCACAGAAGGTCAGTGCGGCGACCGCCTGCCCGGGCGCTGGTCCCGAGGCCTCGGAGCCAAGTATGTCAACGACACCGACAATCGCGTAGCCAGGAGTGAGGGGTGGTCTTGGACCGCCCGGATAGCGGCCGCGGCGCACATTCACGTCCGAGAAGGAGATGTCGGCTGCCAGTACTTTGACCCGGGCCTGCTGCGGTCCTGGCGACGGAAGCTCCTCTTCGACGATATGGAGGACTTCGGGGCCTCCATAGTGTTCGACGATCACGCGCCGGTTGCTCAGACCCTCCTCCCTGGCGCCGCCTGCGCGGAGTTGTCCCTAATCCAGCTCAAGATTTGAATCCTGGAGTTAAGACCGAGCTTGTTGAAGACGTTCGTGACATGTGTCTCGACGGTCCGCTCCGAGAGGAACAGCTTCGTCGCGATCTCTCGATTGCTCAGTTCGTCGGCGATCAGTCGGGCGATCTCCAGCTCGCGCTTGGTCAGCGGACTTCGTCTTGTGAGCGACACAGCCGAATCGCCAGTCTTGGCATGAGGTCTTGATGGCGGCCGGTTTTCGCCAAGCGCCTGGGAAACGATCTCGTTGATGGTCATTGCCCTTCCACGGTCAAGCGCTGCGGCGAAGGCGGCAGCGCCAAGCCCTGCCGTCGCGCCTGACACTGCGCGCTCGTGCTGCTCGCGAAAGAGCTCGGGATAAGTGCTGCCGACCGACTCCCGCAGGCGCTCGGCACAGCCAATTAGGGTCGCGGCGCGCTGGTAAGCCCGGCGGTCGTTCGCCATCCAGGCCAGCATCTCGGTGACGAATGACAGCCCCTGTCGATCGTCAAGCGCGACGTGGCAGGAGACTTCCTCCTGGGCCAGCGCCTCCGCGCGTGGGAGGTCGCCCAACCGCCAGACCGCTTGAGCGACGTCGTTGAGCAGGTAGCCCCTGAGCCACATCTCGCCCGACGCACGGCTCAGCTCTATGGCTTCCTCTCCCAGCTTCACGACACCTTCGAGGTCGCCTGTCGCCTGCTTGATGTTGCATATCAGGCGCATCACCCCAAGTGCGACCGGTCGGAGTTGCATGGCGTTTGCCATCGCGAGCGCAGATGCAGCCAGTTCTAGAGCCGCCACCTGTTCGCCCGCCACCATGCGCGCCACCCCCTGGAACATCAGAGCAGTGGCAACAGTCTCCGGGTCGTTGATCCTGCGTCCGATGCGGAGACTCTCGTCGCTGTACGCCTCGATGGCAGCGAAGTCCCATTGGTTGATCGCCAACCCCGCCGCCGCCACCAGCAAGTGGCCGCGGGGCACGCCGTCTTCCGGCGTCGCCTCGAGCAGTGCGGTCACGACCCGCCGGGCATCGCTGATCGGTCCACGCGACGCCCAGTAGATCCAGGCGTCGCGGCAAATCTGCGCTCCCTTCGCCGCCTCTCCCTGTTGCCGGAGGCAGAATTCGAGGGCCGCCCATAGGTTGTCTCGCTCGAGGTGGATCCGGTTGAAGAGTTCCACCTGCCGTGAATCGAAGGCGCCCAGCGCCGACGTCAGGCTCAGGATCCAGTCCCGGTGCCGGGCCTGAAACAAGACCTCCTGATCCGAATCCTGGAGTCGCTTCCGGCCGTATTGCCGCAGCGTCTCCAGCAGCTCATAACGGGGAGGCTGAACTTCAGGATCGCGCTTTACGATTGATTTCTCGACCAGTCCAGCCAGGGCTGCGATCACCTGCTCCGAGGTGAGAGCCGCCTCCGCGCAAACAACGACTGCAGCCTCTTGATCGAAGCCGCCGGAGAAGACCGAGAGCCGAGCCCACAGAAGCCGCTCCTGCTGGTTCAGCAGGCGATAGCTCCAACCGATCGTAGCGTCGAGTGTCTGCTGCCTCGCCTCTACGCCGCGGCCCTTGTTCACGAGCAGTGCAAGATCATCTTCGAGGCCGTCAACCACCTGCTCCAAGGACAGGCTCTCGAAGTGCACCGCCGCCAGTTCCAGGGCGAGCGGCATCCCTCCCAGCCGCTTGCACAGTCGCAGAACGGCGCGGTAGTTGGCACCGTCGACCTTGAAGCTCGGCAGCACGGCGCTCGCCCTCTCTGACAGCAGCGCGACTGCCTCGTAGGACCTGATCTGCTCTGGCGTCAGGAGCGCATCCTCCTGCGGCAGGGAGAGGGGCGGCACGCGCATTCTGGTCTCGCCGGTAACGCCCATGGCTTCGCGGCTGGTCGCAAGAATCCGTAGGTTGGGACACGACTTGAGAAGCGTGACCGCGAGTACGGCGCAACCGTCGAGGAGGTGCTCGCAGTTGTCGAGAACAAGCAGCACGTGCTTGCCTGCCAGGTAGCGGCAGAGCTTCGACAACGATAGGCCGGGTGAGATGTCTTGGAGTCCTAGCGCGTTGACAGCGGCCTGGACGACCAGCTGTGGATCGTCGATAGAACCCAAGGAGACCAGCCAGACCCCATCGCGAAAGCCACGCGCTAGTTCGGCCGCGGCACGCAGTGCCAGCCTGGTCTTGCCGGCTCCGCCGCTGCCGGTGAGGGTCAACAACCGTGTGGAACTGAGAAGGCGTTTGACCTCGGTCAACTCCTTCCGGCGGCCGACGAAGCTCGTCAGCTCCGCAGGCAGGTTGTTCGGCCGGGTCTTGACGAACGCCCCAGCCATTGCAGCCGAAGATTACACCGGGTTTGGCTGACCGCCGTCTTCCAGTTCGATCGCGAGTTGAATGCCAGTGAATGGGATCAGTGCCGCCTCGTTAACCGAACGGACCACGTCAGCGCTGCCAGCCGCAAAGAGCGAGAGCACCCGCTCCTGGCCGGGTACAAAGAAGGAACGAAGGTAGTGGACGTCCTTGCCGCGTGCCGTGAAGCGGTTACTGGCGCCGGCCAGGGCGGAATGGAGCATCACGAGCTCCCTTTCTGTCACCGTCGGGAGCCTGCGCTCGACCAGGAAGAGATTGACTTTCATCGTGCGGTCCTCATCCCTCGGGGCACTCGGCGATGGCGTCGCAGACCAAGCCGCGGGCGGCGACCAACAGGATCGCCGCCTTGTCGAGCCCTCGATTCACCAGCTCGCTCGGGGAAAGCATCAGACGCACCCCGGATCAGCGCGCTTCGGCGTCGAGGCTTCTGATCAGTCCGTTGATCCTTAGCAGCCAGATCCCTGGCGCGATGTAGCTGCTGAAGATGGCGACGACCGCCCAACCGAGCGAGCTGAGCTTCTTCAACGCGGTGATGTCGTTGTTGTTGGCGGCGTTGAGCATCCTCCAGGTCCGGATCGTTACTACGACGGTTAGCGCCAGGCCGGCCGCGAGAAGAGCCATCGCGGTGCCGTTCGAGAGGTACGCGAAGTACAGGTCTGGCCCGTGGAAGTTGTCCTCGGTCAGCACGGCGTAGATGACTCCGATCATCAAGAAGACCCCATAGGCGTTTGCGAGTATCACCAAGACTTCAAAGACCAGAGCCTTCACAAGCCGGCTCCCGATGTTGGCGAGCTGAGCCTGACTCGTGCTTGATCCAAGTGCCATCCGATCCGAGGTCTGCGTAGCGGTCGACATATGTCCTCCTTACTCGTTCTTGTGCCGCGGTTGGCGACGACCAACACGGTAGGCAGAGGCAGGAGGCAAGCAATCCGTGGCAACACGTAGATTTCCACGTATTTCTTGAGGTGATCTCTGGGTAACGCTGATCCGCATGTGCCGACGTTCCGAGTTGGGGGCTGGGCTTGCGGTGGATCGTCCGGAGCCGCGCCGGGTCACCGATTCCAGTAGAGCAACCGCGACGGCGTAGCGGGTCGTCAGCCGGTCGGCCACAGCGAGCCTCCTCTGCGAAGGCCCTGCTCAGTGTGACTTCGGCAGCGGTCGGAAGCCGAGATGTTCGGCCAATGCGAGTGCCTCACCTACCGAATTGGCAGATTCCTGAAGGAGATCGCGATCGTGCACCGTGTACGGCGCATCACCACGTCTGGGGCCGAGGACCAGTCGGCCCAGCTGCCGGTCTTCGTAGCGTAAAGGCACCTCCAGGCCCGGACCCCCATTCAGGTGGCCGCGACTGTACATGGGACTGGACGCATCGGTGGATCGTAGGTATAAGGCGGCACCGCGCGCGTCGAATGCGTCGACCGCCTGATCCAGAAGCCGACAAGCCACCTGGTGCACGTCGATGACAGACACAACTGCCTCTACATCCGCCCGGAACTGATTGAGCACGGCCGATGGACTTCGGTTGCCAATCCGGCGGTCGACCTGTCCTTGCAGCCAATCCTTCAGCGGGCTGAACCCGACCACGATTGCAAATGCGATCAGCACGTAGGCGGCGTCCGACTTCTGCCCCGACACCGAGACGAACAGGCGCTGGAGAAGGGTGATGCCGGCCGTGTACGCGGCGGCCAGTATGGCGGTCGTGCCGCCGTAGACCAGGCTCCGGTTGATGATCAGATCGATGTCGTACAGGTGATAGCGCAGGATCGCGATCGCGATCGCCATCGGCAGCGCGAAGAAGGAGAGGTGGAAGGCGGTATCCAGGTCGGCTGGCGGTACGGCTCCGATGATCAAAACAGCTGCTCCTTCAACAAGGAGGGTCGCCACGATCAACAAACCTCCATACGCGAACCACTTCAGCTGGAGGCGCTGATCGCCTCGAGAATGGCGAAAACGATCAACTACCGTTGCCACCGATGCCAGATAGGCAAGTAGTACCAGCGCTAGGCCTATGTCGATGACGAGGCCGGCTAGTTCCGCCGGTGCGGACACGCCTAGCGGGTTCCGGATCGAGGGAGCAGTCAAGGCGAGCTGTGCTGGTGTGAAGGGCAGGAATCGGACCTGGACCTCCGCGGGTGCCAAAGCCACACCTGCCGCGGTGGCTGCCGTGCCGACCCCGGTCAACCAATCGGCGATCCGCCAGCGAGCCGGCACAAATCCATCCGGGAAGCGGACCGTCAGCAAAGGCAAGAACAGGCAGATGACAGGGACCCAGGCCCACGCGCCGAGCCAGAGAGCTACTCCACCGAGCTGCCAGGAGCCGCGCTCGACCACCAGGGCGGTATAGCCGTAGTCAAGAGGTAGATAAAGAAGGATTGCCGCCACTGAGGCTGCGCACATCAGCCAGCCGACGCCGTTGCGCGGCTCACGAGAAGCAACCAGAGGGCCCAGGAGCCCCGCCATGATGAACGTCAGGTAGGTGAGCGCATGCGGTGAGAAGAGGCCGAGAGCCACTGTCCATCCGACCACCAGCGCGCAAGCGACGGCGCCCCCAAGTCCCAATGTCCCGGCAAGAGTTCGAAGCGCGCTTTTGTGCTTCGTAGCCACAGCAGGAGCGTAGATAGGGGTTGCGCCCCAGTAATCCGCAGCAACTCGTAGACGGCTACGTATTCTTCGAGGATCGGGTCGATCGCCTTCCGTCGGCTTCCTCGCTCATGTGACCAGCCATGACCCAGGGCGTGTAATCTGCCCCACAAATGGCGGGTAGAGCCGCCAGGTCCCGGCTCGGTAACCTATCGACCGAGCTGACAAGCTTCGTCGGCCGGCGCCGCGAGTTGGCCGAGGTCAAAAGGCTGCTCGTCACGACCCGTCTGCTGACCCTGACGGGTAGCGGCGGAGTGGGAAAGACCAGGCTCGCGATTCGCGCTGCCTCGGAGATGGCCCGCAACTTTCCGGATGGTGTCTGGCTGGTCTCCTTGGCGCCGATTGACGACCCGCTGCTGATCTCACAGTCCGTCTTCAGCGCTCTGGGCCTGCAGGACATGTCCTCGCGATGGTCGCTTTCAGTTCTGAGCGACTACCTGCGGAAAAAGCGCCTCCTACTCGTGCTTGACAACTGTGAGCATCTTCTCGACGGGTCAGCCGGGCTTGCGGGCACGTTACTCAAAGCTTGTCCAGAGCTGCGGATCCTGGCGACCAGCCGCCAGGCTCTTGGCATGGCGGGCGAAACGAGGTTTCGGGTGCCACCACTTATTCTGCCCGAAGAAGCCGGGCCACTCAGTCCAAGCCAGATCGTCGGCTTTGACGCCGTTGCACTGCTCATAGAACGGGCGGCTGCGGTCCAGCGTGGCTTCACCGTCGACGAATCGAATGCGGCGCAAGTTCTACGGCTGTGCAGGCGGCTCGACGGACTGCCGCTCGCGTTGGAGCTCGCAGCGGCGCGGCTGGAAGGGCTAACCGTCGATCAGTTGGTCGCAGGGTTGGAACGCGACCTGCCCGCGACCGCACTTCGAGGCGGTGAAGCGCGGCAGCGGACGATCCAGGCAACACTCGACTGGAGCTACTCGCTCCTGGATGAGAAGCAGCGACGACTTTGGGCGCGGCTCTCCGTCTTCGCTGGTGGCTTTGACGCAGAGGCCGCAGCCACGGTCTGCTCGGACTCACAGGTGCCGGACGAAGATCTACCCGCGGTCCTGGCGGCGCTGGTAGAAAGCTCCATCCTGCAACGCGATACGGCCCTTAAGCCGCCGCGCTATCTGATGCTTGAGACGGTCCGTGATCACGGTCGGCAGAAGCTGCGCGATATCGGTGAAGAACTCAGGCTACAGACGCGGCATCGCGACTGGGCACTTGAGCTGGCGGCGCAGGTAGATGCCTTTGACCAGCGACAAGCCGAGATGCTCAATCGCGTGCACTTGGAGCGAAACAACATCTGGTCGGCGCTCGACTTTTGCCTGCGCCGGCCAGGTGAGGCGGCTCGGGGCGCGGATCTCTGCCGCCACCTCTGGATTTACTGGGTCTCGCGTGGACCAGTCGGCTACGCCCGGCAGTTTGTGACGTCATTGCTAGAGGCAACGCCGGAGGATGGCCCGCCTCGCTGCCGCCTTCTTTGGGTGGCAGGATCCCTTGCCCTGGCCCAGAACGACTCCGTTGCCGGCGAGGCGCTAAGTCAGGAATGCCTCGCGCTTGCCCGCCGCCTCAACGACCAAGAGCTGGTTGCCTGGGCACTGATCTGCGTGTTAGGCGCGCGCTTGTGGGCAGGCGAATTGACCGCGGCAAGCGAGCTGGCTGAATCCGCACTGGACTTGGGAACGGTGAATCACCTTCAGCCGATCGTGCTGGGCGCGCTGACGGCGCTCTGTGTCGTCAAGCTTTCGACAGGCGATCTCGACGGTGCTGTAAAGCTCGGCGAGGAAGCGCTTGATCTGAGCCAGAAGTTGGGCGAGCTGTGGTTCCGCGGCAACGTGTTCAACTACCTGGCCCAAGCCAGCCTTCAACAGGGTGAGGTGGGACGTGCAGACGAGTTGTTGAGGGAGAGCGCGTCCTGCCACCTCGCGCTCTCCGATCGAGAAGGACTCTCGCACGTCGTCGAGACGCTTGCCTGGACGGCAGCTGAGCGGGCCGCTTACGAGCGCGCGGCAATCTTGTTCGGCTCGGCCGAGCGCTTGCGTGAGTCAGTGGGCAGCGCCGTTCCGACGTTTTTTCGCCCGCAGCATGAGCGCGCGGTGTCGGCCGCCTCCGCGGGGCTGGGCGAGCGCGCATTCGCAAGCGCCTTCCAGCGCGGCGGTTTGATGGCTACCGAAGAGGCGGTCGCCTACGGCGTCGACAGCAGACCCGCGACGAAGCCGGCACGCCGTTCCGGAGAGCAACCGCAGATGCCCCTCACCGATCGGGAACTCGAGATCGCGCGTCTCATCGCTGAGGGCTTGACCAACAAGGAAATTGCCTCGAAGTTGTTCATTTCCAACCGCACGGTGGAGACCCATGTCACCAATATGCTCAACAAGCTCGGCCTCAGCTCCCGCACCCAACTTGCGCGCTGGGTCGGCTAGGCGGCGAGGAATTACGTAGCCGCCTACGAGTTTGTGACGATGCGGGCTCCTGGGACCGGGCCTAGGCTGCGCCGCGATGACTGCTGAGCGTTTAGGGCTGTTTCTCGTTGAACACCGACTGCCCAAAATCACTGAGACAGAACTGGCTCTCTTTCAGGCAGCACTGATCGAGGCTTGCGTGAGGTTTACCGCGCGCGGCAACGCGGTGAGCTACCTCGGATCCACGTTCCTACCGGGGCCGGCGCGGCTGCTCAGCCTGTTCCAGGCGGTAAGCGCCGATGTGGTGTGGAGGGTCTCCGCAAGTTCTCAAGCCCCGGTCACATACCTGGAGGCGGCGATCGACCTCCCGGCCCGGAATTCTTAACCGAGGTGAACACATGACCACCACCGAAAAGGCTTGGACCGTTGCCGACGTGATGATCGAAGACGTGGTTTCCGTTTCGCCGAGCACACCATTCAGGCGCCTCCTCGACCTGCTCTGGCTTAACGAAGTCAGCGCGCTGCCAGTCATTGACGAACGGGGAGCGGTCGTCGGCATGGTCACCGAATCCGACCTCCTGGTCCGCGCCGAGTTCAAAGCCGGAGCGTTGAAAGGCGAGGCCGGCAAGGCCGCGCTCTACAAGAAGCTCGAAACGGCGTCGCCGCTTACGGCGGCGGACGTGATGACAACGCCCGTTGTCACCGTGCGACCCGAGGCGACCCTGGCCGACACCGCGCGCCTCATGCGTAGACGAAAGTTGAGAAGGCTGCCGGTGCTCGACGCGGCCGGCTCCCTCGTCGGAATGGTCAGTCAGGTCGACCTGTTGAAGGTTTTCTTCCGCTCCGAGGAAACCGTGGAGTGGGACGTGCGTGATCTGCTCCGGCGTCGCCTCGGCAAAGGGGATGCGGTCAAGGTCCGAGTCGCTGATGGCGTCGTGCACCTGGATGGCCTTGCTCCGGCATCACCCGACACCGATCGGCTCGTGGCCGTCGTGGATGCGCTGCCAGGCGTGGTCGCCGTTGAAATTGCGTAGGGCAAGCATTGTCCTCGCCCTCTTAGGCGGATCGGCGCAGTTGGCAGTCGCCTTCATGGGCGACGCCATCGGCGGCATGAGCTTGACGGTGGTCCTTCTCGTTCTCGACGCGGTCGGGGCGCTAGCCGGAACGATCCTGCTGTTGAGATGGCCGACGTCCGGAGCGATCCTGATCGGCGCTGCGGGAATTGGCGCGGTCGTCGCTCTCTTCTCGACGACCTTGCTCGAGATCGGGGTGGCGGTCTTATTGCTCTTTGCTGCTGCTCTCCCTTTGATTGGAAAGTTCGTTCGCGGCGCGGCAAATACGTAGTCACCTACGAGTTTCCGACGATGTTGTTATCCGGTTTCATTCCTAGCCTTGCCCTCAACGCGGACGCCATCGAGTGCCCGAAAAGGAGGGCTCAATGAACAGCCTCGGCGAATCCTTCGCGTATCCGTTTCGGAGCCCAGGGTGGGCAGGCAAGATGGTGCTCCAGGGCCTGATCGCGCTCATCCCGATCATCGGGTGGATCGCGATGACGGGCTGGCTGATGCTCGCCTATGAGAAGGCGCGTGCCGGCCGCAGGGAACTGCCGCCGGCGGGATTCCATCTCGGACGGGGCATTGGGATCTTCCTCGTCTTTTTCATCTACGGGTTCGTCCTCAGCATCCCGGCCTTGATCCTCTACACGGCGGGCGGGATCGCCTCCGGCATTGGCAGCACCCACGGCCTAAACGCCGGTTCGCCGCTGACGAGCCTTGGGTTCCTGTGGAGCTTTCTCGCCGGCCTGTTCCTCAACTTCCTGGTCCCATCTGTGATGGTCAACACCTATCACCGGGGATTCGCGGGCGGGATGGACGTGGCGCGGGTGTGGCAGCTGGCTCGGGCCAACCTGACCAACAGCGTCAGCGCCGGCGCGATCGTGTGGGTCGCCAGCATCATCGGCACCTTCGGGTTCGCGATCTGCTTCTTCGGAATCATCTTCACGGTCCCGTACCAGAACGCGATCCAGGCTGCGGTCGCTTCGTGGTTCGAACAGACGCAGCCGGCTCAGCCGACCGCCGTGGCGCCGGCGTGAGGGGAGGGGAGACGTCATGTCTGTGATCGACGTCATTCAAAAAACGAAGACCACCACCGTCGCGATCACCGGGGTCAAGCCGACCGTGCCAACACCGGCGCGCTACAACGCATCGAGGCTCTACTCGGCGGCGTTGCTCACCGTCGGCGTCGCCGCCATCCACTTCGCGGCCGCCTCGGAACACATGCGTGAGTACGTGCCGTGGGGCGTCTTCTTCATCGCCCTCGGCGTCGCACAGGTCGGCCTGGCAGTTGCTGCCGTCGTAAGGCCGAGCCGGCGGTTGTTCATCGCGGCGGCGGTGGGGACACTTGCAGTCATCTGCCTCTGGCTGATGTCGCGGACGGTCGGGGTCCCGATCGCGCCCAAGCCCTGGCGGCCCGAGCCCGTCGGGTCACTCGATTTCACGGCGACCGCGCTCGAGGCGATTTCGGTCGTGCTCTTTCTTCTGCTCATCCGGGTGCCGCGCCGTGCGAAGGCGAGGGGAATAATCCGCATCGCGCTGACCACGGTGCCGTCCGCGCTGGGGGCTGCTCTTGCAGTGTGGCTGGGCGCTGGGTCTGCCCTCAACCCGATGCCGATCGCCTTCAGCGCAGGTCCATACGTCCCTGGACAGACCTCGATATCGGTCGCAGACATGGTCTCCGCTCCCGGTAGCCAGCCCATCAAGAGCTTCACGCTCACCGCCGCCGTCACCAACATCGCCGGTCACCAGGCCTGGGCCTACGACGGGACGGTGCCTGGTCCGGAGCTGCTCGTCACCCAGGGTGACCGGGTCAGGGTCACGCTCGTCAATCACCTACCCGACTCGACCTCGATCCACTGGCACGGGATCGACGTCCCCGACGCGATGGATGGAGTGGCCGGCATCACCCAGGACGCAGTCCCGGCCGGGGGCCGCTACGTCTACGAGTTCATCGCCGACCAGGTCGGGACTTACTGGTATCACTCACACCAGGACGCCAGCAACCAGCTTCCGCGCGGCCTTTACGGAGCGATCGTGGTCGATCCCAAGTCTGCATCCGAAGCCAACGGGCGCGACTACACCCTCGTCATTCACCCGGTGCCGGGCGGAGGCGGGGTCGAGGTGAACGGACAAAGCAACCTGCACCTTGATGCCATGCCCGGCCAGACCGTCCGCCTCAGGATCATCGACGCTGTGGTCCCGCCCTCCGACGGTGCACCCCTGTATCCGGTGCTGGTCGGCGCCCCCTACGTGGTCGCGGCGCTGGATGGTCACGACATCAATCGCCCGCAGCCGCTAGGCCCTGAGCGGATCCCGCTTGACATGGGCCAGCGCGTCGACCTGGTCTTCACGATGCCCGCCACGGGCGCGGTACAGCTGATGGGCTTGAAGGAACCAGTCTTGTTCGCGTGGATGCCGGCCGCCTCGGCCAGCGTGACGATCGGGGATGGCCAGGTGCCCTCCGTCAGCACGTCTTCGATTCCAGAGTTCGACCTCACGCACTACGGCGTGCCCGCGCCCGACGTGGTCGCGGATGCCTCGCGGTACGACGTGGTCCGCACGATCAAGCTGGACTTCGGTCTCAAGTTCCACAACGGGATCCTTGATTTCTCCAACACTTTCGATGACATGCCGTCACCGTACGAGCCGCCGATTGTCGTTCGCGAAGGGCAGCTGGTCCTGCTTCACATCGTCAACAACAGCCCGCACACTCACCCGATCCATATCCACGGCCACATCTTCTCGATCGTGGCGAAGAATGGCCATCGCTTGACCGGCAGCCCAATTCATGTCGACACGGTGCTGGTTTTGCCAGGAGAGACGTGGGATGTCGCGTTCAGGGCGGACAACCCCGGGATCTGGATGCTCCACTGTCATGCCCTCGGCCACGCGGTGTCGGGCATGAGCATGACCATCAACTACGAGGGCTTCTACACGCCTTACACGATGGGCTCGCGCTCGGGGAACGTGCCCGAATGATGGAGCACCACCACATACACAGCACCACCGAGGGACGCGTCACTGAGGCGAAGGTCCTCGAGCCGGCTCCGGGCGGCAAGACCGTCGAAGTTCAAATCGAGGCTAAGCCGACGGATTGGGAAATTTCGCCTGGTCACGTAGTTGCCGGATACGGCTTCAACGGGCAAGTGCCGGGGCCGACAATCGAAGGCGAGGTCGGCGACCTGCTGGTGGTCCTGCTCACAAATCGTCTTTCTCAGCCGACGACGATTCACTGGCACGGCCTGCGGGTCCCGGCCGACATGGACGGGACCGAGATGACGCAGCACCCGGTTGAGCCGGGGCAGACCTTCGAGTACCGGTTCAGGCTTCCGGACGCTGGGACCTTCTGGTACCACCCCCACATGCACGAAACAGAGCAGATGGAGAGGGGAATGTACGGCGCCCTTGTGGTTCACGGGCCGGCCGAGCCTCAGCTAGACCGCGAGAGAGTCCTGATCTTCGACGATCTCAAGCTCGACCATAGAGGGAACATCGCCAGATTTGGCGGTTTGATGCAGCGCGCGAAGGGCCGGCTTGGCAATGTCCGCCTCGTTAACGGCGCGGTCACGCCGGAGTTCGATATGTCTGCCGGTCAGATCGAGCGCTGGCGGGTGCTGAATGCCTCAAGTTCTCGGTATGTCCACCTGTCAATCGGTGGCCGGCCGTTCACCATCCTCGGAACGGACGGCGGGTTGATACCCAAGCCGATGACCGTGTCCGACGCGGTACTTGCAGTGGCTGATCGCCTAGACCTTGCAGTCGGTCCGTTCGCAGAAGGAGAGACGATCGCTGTGGATTCCTTGGCTTACGACCGGGGGGACATGGTCAAGGAGGAGGGCGGGCACTATGCGACGGTCCACGTTGGATCTGCGCTCCCTTCTCGGGCCGTGATCCCTCCGACTCTGCGCCACATCGATCCGCTCGTAACCGGTGAAGTCATGCCCAACAGGACCGTCGCTCTCGGGGTCAAGATGAGCCTTCGCCACGGGGTGAACTGGACCATCGACGGCGAGGCCCACCACCACGGCGAGCCGGTCCGGGTGGGTGAGCTGCAGGTGTGGGATGTCGTGAATGACACGGCAATGGATCACCCATTCCACTTGCACGGCTTCTTCTTCCAGGTCCTCGATGTAAATGGCAAGCCCCCAGCAACGATTTCCTGGGAGGACACAATCAATGTGCCGAAGAAAGGGCGTGTTCGAATCGCATGGCTTCCCGACGACCGCCCAGGCAGCTGGATGTATCACTGCCACATCCTCGAGCACGCCGCCGCCGGGATGATGGCTCACTTTGAGGTAGTGCGATGACCAGGCGACCACGGACAAGAGTCATCTCAGCGGTCCTCTTTATCTTCCCGATCATTGAGTTGATCATCGAGGACCTCCTGGATCTGTATATCCCCGGCATGGATGTGAATTCGGCCGTGTTCCATTTGCCACCACATCCCCTGTTTCACGTGCTCACCCCTGAACTCGGTTTCGACGGGGCATGCACAATTCTCGGGATCAGCATCGCTTTCGGTCCTTACCTACGGGGAGAGAGATGGGCCTGGCTGGCGCTTTTGCTCGCAGACCTCGCTGTGATCCTCGCGAGGGCGTGGGGCACCCTGACCATCTACGTTCACAGCATCTCCAACGGCATCATTCCGGAGCTCTGGCTCCCATCGGCTGTTCTCGCCCTCGCTGTCCTCTTGTCATGGCTCGACTTCTTTTCGCCAAAACCTGCCACTAGGTGAACATGAACGCGCATGAAAGGTTCGCCGTGACGGAGGTATCTAATCCCGGGAACGTGAGGGGAGGGGTCAGGCGGCGGGGAGACAGTAGGTTTTGGGTACCAGTACCCATCTGGTACCCAGCCGCATCGTGTCGCCGCGTGTCGTTAGGTGTCGTCCTGTATTCGGTCGAGCCAATCTGAATTGGCGAAAAACGAACCCGGCTTATAGTCCGCTCTCGGCCCACCTACGGCGGTTTTGAATACAAAAAAAGCCCCCGGCCGCGAGACCGAGGGCTCTCCAGTACGCATTTAGTACGCGAGACGGCTAGTGAGTCTTCAGTACGATCAACTTACCGACTACCTTCGGTCCGACGCTAAGAGTGAACGCATTCCGCGCTCTCCACATCTTCTCGGCCTGAGCCCGCCACCGCGCTGCTCTCAGCACGGCGGCCTCTATGACTGGTACTGAGACGTGTTGCAGTGGGACGAGCAGACCCCGGAGCCGCTCGAGAGCCGCTCGAAGCTCAGGACGGCCGGCGGAACTCAGCGCCTGGTCTCATACCTGGTGAGGACCACGCCATCGGGAAACGTCCGGGTCTCCACCAGGTTCAGGTTCACCCAGTTGTCCAGGGCCGTGAAGAACGGCGTGCCGCCGCCCACCAGGACCGGGTGGGTGACGATCGCGTACTCGTCGATCAGCCCGGCCCGCATGGCCGCCGCGGCGAGGGTGGCGCCGCCGATGTCCATGGGACCGCCGTCCTCAGTCTTGAGCCGGGTGATCTCGGTGACCGCGTCGCCGGTGACCAGGCGGGCGTTCCAGTCGACCGCGCTGGTCGTCGAGGAGAACACCACCTTCGGCATGTCCCGCCAGCGGCGGGCGAACTCGATCTGCGCCGGTGTGGCGCCAGGCTGTTGGTCGGCGGTCGGCCAGTGGGAGCTCATCGTCTCCCACAGTTTGCGCCCGTACAGCGCCAGGCCCGTCGCCCCCACCCGGTCGGACCACCACTGGAACAGCTCGTCGCTCGGCACGCTCCAGCCGAGGTCGTCGCCGGGCGCGGCGATGTAGCCGTCCAGGCTCAGGTTCATGCCAAAGGTCAGTTTCCGCATGGCGTCAGCCTCCCGTGAGTCGGTATTCGGCGTACAGACCGCATGGCGCGGAAAAATCATCGGTCGGGCCACACTGAGGTGCCCTCGCGAGAAAGGCGTGGATCTCCGGCCACGGTCGCGGCCGGAAGTCCGTGGTCCAGCCCAGCGTCCTCACCTGCTCAGGGTCCCACGCTTCGGTTACTCGTTTCCGACGATCGCATCCACGTAGCGCGCGTAGTCCGCGCCGGACGCGCTCGCGTGGGACTCGATCGTCTTGGCGCTGTAGCCGAGCGCCTCAGCGACGATGGCGACGGGTGCCAGCTTGGTCAGTTCGTGCACTGTGCCGAGCCGCGCAGCACGCGTGCCGAACAGGTGTCGGCGAAGCCGGTCGCGGCGGGACTGCTCGACGTGCTTGAGCTCCACGTTGTCCCGGTGTTGCCCGGCGGCGGCGCTCGCCTCTTCGAGACCCTCGGCGGGGCCGACGTGCAGCTGGAGGAGGTGCGGGCGGTAGAGGCACCCGGGGTCACACACGTCAAGTACCGAGTGCGGTCAGGCTCGTGATGCGGGCAGCGGAAGGGGTTGTGCGTTACATCGGGTGCCGTTGAGGGCGGTCGGGGCTAACGTGATGACGGGGACGGGAAATATCGCTCGCAATCAGGGCAAGTGGTGGTGGTGGTGAGGATGGCGTCGATCTGTCCGACCGCAAGCCTCATGCCCTTCTCCGTTCCAGCACCGGGCACCTCCCCGTCCGGGGTCGGAGCGAACTTGCAGGTGATCGTCATGGTGGTCTTCTCGGGCGTCTCTACGAGTCGGACCTTGATGGACGTGGTCGGCGGGTCATCGTTCGGCCCGCTGTCATCAGCGTTTCCTTCCTCGAACGCAAGCGAGCGAGGAGGGTCGACCGAGATGATGCGCCACCACGCGTGGAGCTTCTCGCCGTCCGGCCCGGTCATGTAGTAGGTGACCCGGCCGCCCTCGCACAGATCGTGGTCGACGACGGTGGCGGGGCAGGTCGGCGGTCCCCACCATCGTTCTAGCTGCCGGGGGTCGGCCCACACCTGCCAGACCCGCTCCGCCGGTTTATCGAACTCCGCCACTATCGTGAGCGTCCGCGCAATCGGGTCGCGATCTACAGC
>Ga0207646_10000774_pt1 | contig 41404 bp, 39 predicted proteins | sample KBSK5502metaG_FD_184343 | JGI IMG/M metagenome (GOLD analysis project Ga0207646, IMG submission 184343) | Corn, switchgrass and miscanthus rhizosphere microbial communities from Kellogg Biological Station, Michigan, USA - KBS K5-50-2 metaG... | ecosystem: Host-associated > Plants > Roots >... | reverse complement strand
GACTGGCGCGGTCGGTCGGGTGCGTCGGGATCCGATGGCGATGCTGCCGTTCTGCGGATACAACATCGGTGATTATTTTCGCCACTGGCTCGCAATCGGTAGACGCCTGACGAATCCGCCGCTCATTTTTAACGTGAACTGGTTTCGCAAAGGCGAGGGCGGAAAATTTCTCTGGCCTGGCTTCGGCGAAAACATGCGCGTGCTCAAATGGGTCATCGATCGCTGCCAAGGAAGCAATGGCGCGCTCAAATCACCGATCGGTTGGCTGCCTGGCTTGCACGATCTCGATCTCGACGAGCTCAATATCGATCATAAATGCGTCGACGAACTTCTCGGGATCGATCACCAAGAGTGGAAGACAGAGCTGGCTGAGCACGAAAAGTTTTTCGATTCACTCGGCGGCGTCGTTCCCGAAGAGCTGACGAAACAGCGCGAGCAACTCGCCGCGCGTTTCGCCGAATAACGCGCTGAAATTTGCGAATTGTTGTGCCATCTAGGATTGTTTCCAGTGGGTTCGAAGATTGCTGAGAAAAAATGCGTTACCGCGGTCGCCGCGGCGACGTGCATTGAGATTCGCGGGGCGCGCCAGAACAATCTCAAAGGCATCGATGTCGATCTTCCGCTTGGTAAACTGACCGTCGTTATTGGCCCGAGTGGCTCCGGAAAATCGAGTCTCGCTTTCGAAACGATTTACGCCGAAGGCCAGCGCCGCTACGTCGAGACTTTCAGCCCTTACATGCGGCAATTCCTCGACCGCATGGACAAGCCGCGGGTGGACGACATCCGCGGAATCCCGCCGGCGATCGCGATCGAACAAGCGAACCCGGTCAAATCATCGCGTTCGACTGTCGGCACGATGACCGAGATCAACGATTATTTGAAATTGCTTTGGCCGCGTATCGCCAAAGCATTTTGTCCAAGTTGCGGCCGCGAGATCCGCCCCGAGACTGCAAAATCAATTGCCGATCAGGTCGTCGTTCTTTTCGCCGATCACCCTCGCCTCAATCCTCTCCCTCGAGAGGGAGAGGAAGGCGCGAAGCGCCAGGTGAGGGCCGACTCGCACGCTGCGCCGAAAACCGTTCTGATCACATTTTGGGTTGCGGTTCCGGCAAAAACCGAGCCGCGAAAGTTTTTCGAATTTCTCCAGCAGCAGGGGTATCTCCGCGTTTGGATCGACAACGAAGTCGTTCGGGTAGATGTCGATCCAAAAATAAAACGACTTGGCGCACGCGTTCAGGTCATTCAGGATCGAATCGCGATTACACAAGAAAATCGCGCGCGCCTGGTCGAAGCGCTCGAGACCGCGCTCCGTTTCGGCAAGGGCAAAGTCAATGTTATCGCTGTAGAGGCCGCTGTCCCAGCGGCAAACAAGAACAAAGCCGCCGAGACGGCGGCCACTACAGTTTCCGAGCACCCGTTTTCCACGGGCTGGCATTGCCCGCATTGCGACGTCGATATCCGGCCGCCGACGCCGGGGCTCTTTAGTTTTAACAATCCGCTCGGCGCCTGTCCGGAGTGTCGCGGATTCGGACGCACGATCACGATCGATCTAAACAAAGCGATTCCGGACCGCTCATTGTCGATTAAACAGGGCACCGTGCGCGTATTTCGTGGAAATGAGTTCGGCGAATCGCAAAAGGATTTGCTCCGGGCCTGCGCGCGCGAAGACGTCGACATCAATGTTCCCTTCGAAGAATTACCAAAGGCCGATCAGGAGTTCGTGATTAACGGCGAGAAGCGCAGTGGTGAATACACCGAGGACGATTACGAGAACGATCGTTGGTACGGCGTCCGGGGATTTTTCCGCTGGCTGGAGTCACAAGTCTACAAAATGCACATGCGGGTGCTGCTCAGTCGTTATCGCGCTTACACGACTTGTCCGAGCTGCAACGGCGGACGTTTTCAGCCTGAAGCGTTGAATTACAAAATCGCGGCCGGCAAAAATCTTTCTAGGCTGCCAGACTTCGCCGCGGTTTCCATTTCCAACGCGCGCGACCTTCTTCGCAGTATCGACATCGCACCTAACGATTCGACCGCGCAGATGGTGCGCGACGAAATTTGCGCGCGACTGAATTATTTGTGTGAAGTCGGCGTCGGTTATCTCACGCTCGATCGCTCGACGCGCACGCTGAGTGGGGGAGAAGTGCAGCGAGTCAATCTCACGACCTGTCTCGGCGCATCGCTCGTCAATACGCTCTTCGTCATGGACGAGCCGAGCATCGGTTTGCATCCGCGCGATATCGGCCGGCTCGTCCGGGTGATGCACAATTTGCGCGACCGCGGGAACACGCTGCTGGTGGTTGAGCACGAGGAGCAAATCATCCGTGCCGCTGACAATTTGATTGACATCGGCCCCGGTCGCGGCGAACGCGGCGGCGAATTGGTTTTTAACGGCGCGCTCGATCAGCTTTTGTTCCGCAACAAATCGTTGACTGCCGATTATTTGAGCGGCCGCAAATCGATTCTGGTGCCGAAAAAGCGACGAGGATCGACATCGTCAATCAAGATAACTGGCGCACGCGAACACAACCTCAAGAACATCGATGTCGATCTTCCGCTCGGCGTTTTCACCTGCGTGACCGGTGTCTCCGGCTCCGGCAAGTCGACCCTGATTCACGACGTGCTTTATCACAATCTGCTCATCGCGAAAGGTCAGTCGACTGATCAGGAAGCGGGGACGTGCAAATCAGTCAGCGGTGCGCATCGGATCGGCGAAGTCGTGATGGTGGATCAATCGCCGCTCGCGCGGACGCCGCGCAGCACACCGATTCTTTATCTCGGGCTTTACGATCGCGTTCGTGAACTTTTCGCGGCGCAGCCGGAAGCGATGTCGCAGGGTCTGACCGCGAGCGCGTTCTCGTTCAACTCCGGCAGCGGCCGGTGCGAACGTTGCTCAGGCACCGGATTTGAAAAGATCGAGATGCAGTTCCTGAGCGATCTCTATGTGCGTTGCGCCGAATGCGAAGGAAAGCGGTTCCAACCGCATGTGCTGAAAATTAAACTGCACGACAAATCAATCCACGATCTGCTCGAAATGACCGTGAACGAAGCGATTCAATTTTTCGCGCAAATCGGCGAACAGAAAACTCTTTCCGATCCGGTGGGTGTCCTCGGCGAAGTCGGGCTGGGCTATTTGCGGCTCGGCCAACCGCTAAACACTCTTTCCGGCGGCGAATCGCAACGTTTGAAACTCGTTAGGCATTTGGCCGAAACGGGAAACCGGAGTCCGAGCCGGACGGGCGGTTCGGAAACCGGAAAGAATGGCGAAGATGGCGAGCGAGGTAACCTTTTCATTTTCGACGAGCCGACCACTGGACTCCATTTCGATGACGTCGCGATGCTGCTGCAAGTTTTTCAACGTCTCGTCGACCACGGTCATTCGATCATTGTGATCGAGCATAATCTCGAGGTCATTAAGTCCGCCGATTGGATTGTCGATCTTGGACCGGAAGCGGGAGATGAGGGTGGAGAAGTAGTCGGCGTCGGCACGCCCGAACAAATCGGAAAGATCGACAATTCTCATACCGGCCGATTTCTGCAGAAACTCCTGGCTAGTGCGCGCACCACATCGCGTACTTTGTTACGGCGACTGGCTTATACAAAGGGCGATGAGGAAGAATTCGCTCGCGCGGCTGAGACCGCTCCGCGTTTCCGAGTTAACGGCAGCGATCGCGCAATCGGCATTCATGGTGCCCGCGAGCACAACTTGAAAAACATCGACGTCAATATTCCGCGAGACCAGATGGTCGTGATCACGGGGTTGAGCGGTTCGGGCAAATCGACGCTCGCGTTCGACATTTTATTCGCCGAAGGACAGCGAAGATTTCTCGACAGCATGTCGCCGTATGCGCGCCAATTTGTCGAGCAACTCGAGAAGCCCGATGTCGATCTTGTTACCGGCTTGCCGCCGAGCGTCGCGATCGAGCAACGCGTCACTCGTGGCGGCGGCAAATCAACGGTCGCGACCGTGACCGAGGTTTATCATTTTCTCCGACTGCTCTTCGCCAAGACCGGAACGCAATTTTGTCCGGACTGCGATTTGCCGGTCGAAAAGCAAAGTGTTGCCGCGATCGTGAAACAAATCGAGACGGCGGCCCGGCGGTCGCGGGGCGGCCCGGTCAAAGTTCTCGCCCCGGTGGTGAAAGCGCGGAAAGGATTTCACACTGATGTCGCGCGCTGGGCCGAGCGGCAGGCTTTCGACACGTTGTACGTCGACGGTGCGCTCGTCCCGATCGCGCAATTTCGAAGACTCGAGCGTTTTAAAGAACATTCGATCGCAGTCGTCGTCGGCGTGATTGATGCGAAACGAATCGCGAAAGCGCGGAACCTGGCGCAGCGCGCGCTCGACATCGGACGAGGCACGGCACATCTCCTCGATTCGAAAAATCGGCTCACGGTCATGAGCACAGAAATGAGTTGTCCGAACTGCGGCCGTGCATTTGAAGAACTCGATCCGCGTTTGTTCTCTTTCAATTCGCCGCACGGCGCTTGCGAACAATGCGGCGGGTTTGGCGAGATCTGGGACCAGGAATTTCAAACTGGCGCGGACGACAACAGCGACTCGGTTTTGGAAAACGAGCTGGCGGCCGAGCGTCAATCGGAATGGATCGATGCGACCGAAGCGCATGAATGTCCCAGCTGTCACGGCTCGCGCTTGAACGCGGTCGCGCGGCACGTGCGCGTGCAAGGCCAAACCATCAATCAGTTCACGGATCTTTCGGCCAGCGAAGCCGCACGCAAGATCGACAAGTTGCGATTTAGCGGCACACAACAAACGATCGCCACCGATCTCATTCCCGAAATTCGGCAGCGCTTGCGCTTCATGGAAAATGTTGGCCTTGGTTATCTGGCGCTGGGGCGTTCCGCCAAAACATTGAGCGGCGGCGAATCGCAGCGGATTCGATTGGCCGCGCAGCTCGGCTCGAATTTGCGCGGCGTGCTCTACGTTCTTGATGAACCAACCATCGGTCTGCATCCGCGCGACAATTTGCGATTGCTCGACACGCTCGCGGCGCTGCGCGAAAAAGGAAACTCACTCGTCATCGTCGAGCACGATGAGGAAACCATGCGGCGCGCCGATCACATTGTCGATCTTGGTCCGCGCGCGGGAACCCACGGTGGCGAAGTCGTCGCCACCGGAACGTTGCGCGACATCGCACGCGCGAAAAATTCCGAGACCGGCCGCTGTTTGAAATCGCCGCTTTGTCATCCGACTCGGAAATCGCGGCGATTGCTACGAGGCGTCGAGAGCTGGATCCAGATTCGTGGCGCGCGCGCAAACAATTTGAAAGATGTCGATGTTCGCTTTCCGGTTGGGCGCCTGTCGGTCATCACCGGAATTTCCGGCTCCGGAAAATCGACTTTGATGCACGATGTGTTGTTGCCGGCGGTGATCGAGCGACTGGAAAATCGCAAACGCAGCGGCAATGGCGATTTATTCAAACTCGTTAGCGGCACCGAAGAGATCGAAGCGGTTTACGAAGTCGATCAATCGCCGATCGGAAAAACCTCGCGCTCGACGCCGGGTACTTACATTAAGGTGTTCGACGAGATCCGAAATCTCTACGCGCAATTGCCGGTTTCGCGCGTGCGCGGTTATTCGGCGAGCCGATTCTCATTCAACGCCGAGGGCGGTCGTTGCGAAAGCTGCAAGGGCCAGGGTGTGATCAAGCTCGAGATGAATTTTTTGCCGGAGGCATTGGTGCTGTGTGAAGACTGCGGCGGGCGCCGTTATAATCCGCAAACCCTCGAGGTCCTCTACAACGAAAAGTCGATCGGCGACGTGATGGAGATGACGATCGAGGAAGCCGCTGAATTTTTTGGCGCGCATCCGAAAATTGCGCGACCGCTTTCGTTGCTGGTCGAAACCGGACTTGGTTATCTCAAACTCGGCCAGCCGAGTCCGACATTGAGCGGCGGGGAAGCGCAGCGACTTAAATTGGTGACGCAATTGAAACGCGGTGTCGGTCGCGCGGAGAATGAGCGGATTCGAAAAATGCGCAAACCGGGATCGACGCTTTATCTGCTCGAGGAACCGACGATCGGGTTGCATATGGCCGATGTCGACCTTCTGCTCAAAGTGCTGCATCGATTAGTCGATGAAGGAAACACCGTCATCGTGATCGAGCATAATCTGAGCGTGATCGCGGAGGCGGATTACATTGTCGATCTTGGTCCGGAAGCGGGCGCGGATGGAGGCAAAGTCGTAGCGATTGGAACGCCGGAACAAATCGCAAAGAGTCGCACCAGCCGGACCGCGCCGTTTTTGCGAAAAACGCTCGCGCAATCGACCGCAGATCGGCGAAAGTAGCGGCGCTTCGCGGTTCACGCATGCTCGCTTATTACGTTCACGACCTTAACCCGCTGATTTTTCGGCTGTGGGACAACGTCGGTCCGCGCTGGTACGGCCTTGGCTATGTTCTCGCTTTTCTCGCGGGCTTTTTGATTTACCGAGTTCTCGTCCGCCGCGGCTATGCCGATCTGCCTCTCGAGAAAGTTGGCGATTTTATCACCGGCTGCGCGCTCTTTGGCGTGATCGTCGGTGGCCGGCTCGGTTACGTCTTTTTCTACAAGCCGGAGATGTTGCGCGAGCCGATGTCGATCTTGCGGGTGTGGGAAGGTGGAATGTCGAGCCACGGCGGAATGATCGCGGTGCTGCTCTTCACTCTCTATTATGCGCGGCGGCACAAAATTTTGTGGATGAACCTCGGCGACAATCTGGTAGTGGCTGCACCGGTCGGACTGTTCCTCGTCCGTTGTGCCAATTTCATCAACGGCGAGCTTTACGGACGCGCGACGAACGTCTCGTGGGCGATGCAGTTTCCGAAAGAACTGACTGAAAACGTTGGCGAGGCCGAGCGCGCGATCATTGCATGTCGGCAGATCGATCCGACGCTTACTTCTTCGGACGCAATTGTCGCCGCGGTTCGTCATGAGCCGCAGGTGAAAGAAACGCTGCGCGGAATTCTGACGCCGCGGCATCCGTCACAGCTTTACGAAGCTTTTTTTGAAGGAATTGTTCTGTTCGCGATCCTCTGGTTCGTGCGCACGCGGATGCGCCAACCGAACGGCGTACTGACCGGCTTGTTTTTCATTTCCTACGCCATTTTCCGAATTGTCGTTGAGAATTTTCGGGAGCCCGACGCGACCTTGATTGGCGGCTTCACCCGCGGTCAGTTTTTTTCCTTCTTCCTGATCGCAATCGGGATCGCGTTCGTTGTCGGCGCCAAACTGTGGCCGACGTTTCCCAAGAAAATGACAAAGCACGAATGACGAATGACAAATTAATGTCGAAGTGCGAATGACAAAAAGCCGGTCCGGATTTCGTCATTCCTTCGTCATTAGACATTCGCCATTGCCTCCTTTCGTTTCCGCGAAAGCGCGGTATTAGTTAGTCGGTGAAGCGCGAATGTTCGTTCCGGATTTGCTAGCCGCCGGCGGTCTGCTCTTTGCATTTGAGCACGCCACCATTGCCGGCAAGCTCGTCCTCCTTCTCCTCGCGATCGCTTCGATCTTTAGCTGGTCGGTCATGATCACGAAATTGCGCGTGATCCAATTCGCGCGAAAACAAAACGCGCGTTTCCTCTTCGCGTTCCGGCAAGATCGACAACCACTGCGTTTGTTCGAAAAAAATGCACGCTTCCCCGGTTCGCCGATTTTCAATGTTTATCGTGCCGGCTGTCAGGAAATGACATTTCATTTGCTTGGCTCGGCGGAAGTAGACGAAACATTCCGCGCGCGACTTGGGATTGCAGAGAAAATTTCGTCGGCGCAAATGGGCGCAGTCACAGCAGCGATGGAGCGCGCCGTGGGCGAGACCGCGCTCGAGCTCGAGTCGCAAATGATTCTGCTGGCAACGGCGGTGAGCGGTTCACCGTTCCTCGGATTGCTGGGCACAGTTTGGGGCGTGATGGACGCGTTCACCGGAGTCGCAGAAGCCGGCGCTCCCAATCTCGCCTCGATGGCTCCCGGTGTTTCCGGCGCGCTGATTACGACGGTGACGGCGCTCTGCGTCGCGATTCCGGCGATGTTCGGTTACAATTTTCTGGTCACGCGCATCCGCGGAATGATTGTGGAGATGGATAATTTTGCCGCTGAACTCGCGTCCGAGTTCGAACACAAATTCGTCGATCACGCCGTGCGCGAATCCGCATTTCGCAGATGAGGCGTTACTCGCAGCGACAGACCCTTTCCTCGCTCTCGGAGATCAACATCACTCCGCTGCTCGATCTCGCGTTCGTGCTGCTCATCATTTTCATGATCACGACGCCGCTGCTGGAGAGCAGCATGAGCCTCATCATTCCTTCGAGTGGCGAAAAAACCCCGCCTGTCACTTCGTCGCAAGTGCAGACGATTTCGATCGATCGCAACGAAACGATTCGGTTGAACAATCAACTTGTCGATCCCAATACGCTGAGCGCGCGATTGAGTGAGATCAAGCGCACCAATCCTGACGTCGCAATCGTTATTCGACCGGACCGGGATTTGCCAGTGCAAAAACTGGTCACGTTGATGGACGCATTGCAACGGGCGCAGATTATGAAGGTCGGCATCGCGACGAAAGCGGAAACGAAATAGACAATGCCGAAAAACCTGCGCTTCTGGGGCAACGTTGCCCTCATCGCGCTCGCTCATGTTGTGCTCATTGTTGGTTTGATTCGCTGGAGCCGTGAAAGCAAAAACGCCAGCACGCCAAGCGTAGTCTGGATGAGTGGCGGCGGCGGTGATGGCATCGTCATGGAAAAAAAGAATCTGCCGGTGCCGGTGAAGTCGCCGTTACCGCGGAAAGAATCGAAAACGGATCTACTGAAGGAACGGGAACCCGATGAAGATCGGCCGTATTTGGCCTCGGCCCCGAGCGACCTTCAACTGCCGACGCCGAAGCCGTCGCCTAAGTCAACACCAACTGCGACACCGGCTCGAAGTCCCAAGCCGAGTTCAACCGCGAAAGCAAAAGCAACGCCGAAATCGACACCCAAGCCTACTCCGAAACCGACGCCCAAACCTTCTCCAAAGAAAATGACCTTCGCCAAGGCTTCTCCGAAGCCGTCGCCGACGGTGCAACCGGTTCCGGAAAAAACGGAGAGCGAAAAAGCTGATGTCGAACCTGAGAAGAAGGAAATCGCGAAAGCTGTTCCAGCAATCAACGATTCCAGCGAGAAGGAATCAAAGAAATCTCCAGCTACTCAGACCGGAAATGGCAAGGGAACGGCGCCTGGCAGCGGTGCTGGTCGCGCCGGAGGAGGGGGTAGTGAATCGCAGTTCGGCTGGTACGGCAGCATGTTACACGACCGTTTTTACAGCGAATGGGTCCAACCGACTACGGTTGCGACCGCGGGCGCGAAAAATTCGGTGCTGGTAAAACTCCGGATTGAAAAAGACGGTCGCGTTTCGAGCTTCGACGTTGTCCGGCCGTCTGGAAATACCGAGCTCGACGAATCAGTCAAAGCGCTCGCGAATCGCGTCAGCCGAGTCGAGCCATTGCCGGATGGACTCGGAAAGGGCGACCATTACGACGTGAAGATCAACTTCGAGTTGAACTCAGAGTAGATTCTGTAGCGGCGGCCTATGACCGCCGCATATTCTTCCGACGCTCGGAGAGCGCCGCTCCAGGGACCAATCGGTCGTCAGCCGAGTCGTGTTTCGCTTTCGCGCGCGCACGATTAGCCTGCAATTCGGCCAGGTGTTTTTCAGACCAGCGGCAAAGCGCACGCAACGGTTCGATCAGCGTCCGGCCCAGTTTGGAAAGCGAATATTCGACCTTCGGTGGAACGACTGGATAAACTTTGCGTTCAACGAGGCCATCACGCTCCAGGCTGCGAAGAGTTTGTGTCAGCATCTTTTGCGAAATCCCACCGATCTCGCGCTGGAGCTCGGCGTAACGCGTTGTCCGCTTCGACAGCAATTGGATGATCAGCGCTGTCCATTTGTCCGCGATGCGATCGAGGACGAGACGGGATGGGCACTGCGAATCCATCACCGAAGGTGGGGAGGAAACTTTAGACATGCGCTTTTTTAAACCTCACCCTCTTCACGCGCAAGGCCGGATGTAACATCCCTAATCGGATGTATGGCTAAGATCGACATGTAGTTGACCGGGCGTAACTCGAGTCCGAGATTTTAGTTGATGAGAATTCCCAATGTTGCCGGCGACCACGAGCCCACCATAGCCGCTTTATTAAATGAATCTGAAACACGCCCAGAGTTTGAATCATCGCAAGTCGCGCCCGGGGATGACGACACGACTCTGCTTGATGAGTACTCGCGCACGATCGTGAGCGCAGCCAATCGTGTCGGTCCAGCAGTCGTTAACATCGACATCAAACAACGTCTCAATAGTCGGCGCGGCCCTCGCGAAGTCGGAGGCAGCGGTTCCGGGTTCGTCATCGCGCCGGATGGTTTCATTTTAACCAACAGCCATGTCGTGCACGAGGCGAATCAAATCGCGGTTAGCTTGCCCGACGGGCGCGAGTACCCTGCACAATTGATCGGCGATGATCCGGACACCGATCTCGCTGTCATTCGAATTGATGCGCCGCATCTTGCCCATGTCCGCCTGGCGGATTCCGAGAACTTGCGCGTCGGCCAGGTTGTGATCGCGATCGGGAACCCGCTTGGCTTTCAGGCCAGCGTCACCGCGGGTGTGATCAGCGCGCTCGGCCGTTCCATGCACGCGCAATCGGGCCGTTTGATCGACAATATTATTCAAACTGATGCCGCCTTGAATCCGGGAAACTCCGGCGGGCCGCTCGTAAATTCGGCCGGCGAAGTGATCGGCGTGAACACAGCGATGATTCGTCCGGCCCAGGGAATCTGTTTCGCGATCGCGAGTAACACCGCAAAATTTGTGGCTGGCTGGTTGATCAAAGAAGGGAAAATTCGCCGCAGCTACATCGGCGTGGCCGGTCAAAACGTGCCGATCCATCGGCGGATCGTTCGCTTTTATAATCTCCCGCTCGAGACAGGCGTGCTTGTCGTTTCGGTTGAAAAAAATAGCCCGGCCGAAAAGACCGGCCTGCGCGAAGGCGACGTGATCGTCGCCTTCAACGCAAAACCGATCGGCAGCATCCATGAGCTCCATAAAATGCTCATGGGCGAACAGATCGGCGTTCAATCCGAAATCACGATTATTCGGCACACGGACAAGTTGGTGCTGGCAATTACGCCGGCGGAATCACCATCGCGGACCTAACTCGATTTGTCATTGCGAGCGAAGTCGAGGAATCTCTCACTGTTTCCGGGAAGTATTGAAGTATTGCTGTGAAAATTCTCGTCATTGGCGGCGGCGGCCGGGAGCACGCGCTGGTTTGGAAGCTGAATCAATCGCCGGCGGTCGATCGCATTTTTTGCGCGCCTGGAAATGCTGGCACCGCTGCGATCGCTGAGAATGTCGCTATTGCCGCAACTGATTTGCCGCAATTGCGCGCCTTCGCGAAACAGAACAATGTCGATCTAACCGTGGTCGGCCCGGACGATCCGCTCGCCATGGGGATTGTCGATCTTTTCACGAGCGACAAATTGCGCGTTTTCGGTCCGACCAAATCCGCCGCCCGCTTGGAGTCATCAAAGATTTTCGCCAAAGATTTGATGCGTGCCGAAAAAATTCCGACCGCGCAAGCGAATACGTTTTCTGACAGCAAGGAAGCGCTTATCTATTGCGAGCAGCTGAAGTTCCCAGTCGTGATCAAGGTCGATGGGCTCGCACTGGGCAAAGGCGTGATCATCGCGCCGGACATCACAACCGCGAAATCGACCATTGAAGCGATGATGAATGAAGCGCGCTTCGGCGACGCCGGTCGCCGCATCGTCATCGAAGAGTTTCTCCACGGAACGGAATGCTCGCTTCACGCGCTGGTTGACGGGAAAAATTACCGGCTGCTGGAGTCGGCGCGCGATCACAAACGCGCGTTCGATGGTGACCAGGGTCCAAACACTGGCGGAATGGGAGCGTTCAGTCCGGCCGACAATTGGGATCCGCACCTCCAGTCGCAATTCGAAAGCGAAATTATGCGCCCGTTGTTGCGGGGTTTGTCGAAGGAAGGAATCGCCTATCGCGGTTTGCTCTATCCCGGATTGATGATCACGAGTGCCGGCGCGCGGGTGCTCGAATTCAATTGCCGATTTGGCGACCCGGAGACGCAAGCGCTATTGCCACGAATGAAATCCGATCTGTTACCGCTGTTGGAGGCGACGATCGACGGCAAGATCGACAATGGAGCCGGCGGGAGCCGAGCGACATGGACGGGACAGCCCGAGAGGGTTGGCGAGCCGGGAGGCGAGCTAATCAATTACACGATTGAATGGGACAAACGCGCCGCCGTCACAGTTGTTCTCGCTTCAGCTGGTTATCCCGGCAAATACGAAACCGGGAAAGTGATCTCCGGTTTGGATGAGGCCGCCAAGCTTGAGGACGTCCAGATTTTTCACGCCGGAACAAAGAACGCGAATAAGCAAGTGTTGACCGCCGGCGGGCGAGTTCTGGCCGTGACTGCGCTTGGTTCCACCATCGCCAGAGCGCGCGACCGCGCTTACGAAGCCGTACCGCGCATCCAGTTCGATGGTTGTCACTACCGGCGCGATATTGCTCTCAGCGCGGTGACCAGCTAACAATAAACGCAATGTTGAATTGGACGGCCACAACCGCCATCGCGCTTTTACTCGCGGCAAATTTATTCGCGCAAACACCGGCGCCGTCTTCGGCACCGACAGCGAAAAGTTCGGCAACGGCGGCCAAGTCTCCCACGCCGTCGGCGTCGGCCACACCGAGTACAGAGCAAATTATCAATTCGTTAGGCGAAAACGATCTTCAGTCTGCGATCGCACTTTTTAAAAGTAATTTCACAACTCCGGATGCGATCACCGATGCGGAACTGAATCGTGCCACGCTTACCGGACTGCTCGCGCGCATGCCTGGCGGATTAGTGCTCTTGCCGAGCCACGAGAGCGCAGCCGCTGAATCGGCCGCGCCGCTTTACAGCGAAGTGTTCGAGGGTCACATCGGATATCTCCGGCTTGGTTCGCTCAACAGCGCCAATCTGAAAGAGATGGACAAAAACCTGCAGGATTCCTCGGCGAAAAAGGTCGATGCCTTGATTGTCGATCTTCGCGCCAGCGGCAGCGGCGATTTCGCGACCGCGGCGGAATTCGCGAAGCGTTTTTGCCCAAAAGGCAAAGGTCTTTTCAGTCTGCGCAAGCCCGCGGCGCGCCAGGATCGATCATTCAATTCCGATCGGGATCCCGCGTTTCAAGGTTTAATCGTGGCGTTGATCGACGGCGACACGGCCGGGGGGGCGGAGGCAGTTGCCGCCGACCTCAGGTTTTACGACAAGGCGTTGCTTGTCGGCCAACCGAGCGCTGGTCGCGCGGTCGAATATTCCGATTTGCCGTTGCCAAGTGGAAAAATTTTACGGGTCGCTTCCGCGGAAGCGGTGATGGCCGATGGACAACCGCTGTTTCCGGGCGGCGTGAAACCGGATTTGCCGGTGGAAATGTCCGTTGCAGACAAGCGGCAAATCTTTCGCCTCAGCAGCGAGAAGGGAATGACTCCGTTCGTTTACGAGACGGAACGGCCGCACTTAAACGAAGCGGCCTTGATCGCGGGAACCAATCCTGAGCTCGAAATCCCGGACACTCAGCGTCGCAATCGCGGACAAAAGCAGCCGGCACGGGATTCAGTTTTCCAGCGAGCACTCGACGTCGTGACTTCGCTCGAAATTTATCAGAAGCGCTGACGTGCATCCGCTGGAAGAACGAATCGGTTACAAATTCCGCAATCCACTTTTGCTGGCCGAGGCGCTGACCCATCCGAGCCTCGGCCATGAGACCCAGCAACGTCATTTTGATAATCAGCGCCTGGAATTTTTGGGCGACGCGATCCTGCAACTTGTGATGACGGAATATCTTTTCGGGCATTTCGGCGATCAGCCGGAGGGACAGTTGACGAAGTTGCGCTCAAGGCTGGTCTCGCGTGACGCGTTGAAAGCCCATGCCGCCGCGCTCGATCTCGGACAATTCCTGTTGATGGGTCGGGGCGAGGAAGCGAGCGGTGGGCGCTCGCGGATATCGACTCTGGCGGACGCGTTCGAAGCGCTGATCGGCGCGATTTATCTCGACGGTGGATTGGAGAAAACGAAAAGATTTATTCTCGCGCAAGCACAACCAGATCTGGCCCAGCTGGCGGAGGAACCGGTTGATATCAATCCGAAAGGCCATTTACAGGAACTGTTGCAAAGCATTTCGCCGCGGAGCCCCGTTTATGAAGTCCTTTCGCAAACCGGACCCGAGCACGACAAAACGTTCGTCGTGCAAGCGGTCTGGGAAGGAATCGTTCTCGGGAAAGGTCGCGGCCGGAGTAAGAAACAGGCGGAGACAGCTGCGGCCGAAGAAGCGATGGAGGTGAAGCGCTGGAAAAAGGCAAAACGCGCGGGCTCGCCGCGGGACGAGTCCGTCCGAAAGGCGAGCAAGATCAAGAAGAAGAAAAAACGCTAGCCGACCATCAGTTCCCGATAGCGTTGTCGGCGGAATGGTTCAAAGCGTCAATCTTGTTGCCAGATGTCGCTTTCCATCGGAGCCGGCCGGCGATGCACGCAGTTACAAATGTTTTTGCACGCGCAATTGCATCTGGCAGAGACATGCCGGCAGCGAGTCCGGCTGTAATAGCGGCGGAATAAGTGCAGCCGGTGCCATGCGTGGCCACGTCCCGCACGAATGGCGCAGCGAATTCAATAACCTTTCCGTCAATAAATAGAAGATCGACAGCCTCGTCGCCGGGCAAATGACCGCCTTTGAGCAGGATCGCGGTCTTGAATTTCCGCTCGAATTGTTTGCCGGCGCGCTCCATCGATTCGCGATCGCGAATTTTGTCGGCACCTAATTGAACTGCTTCGTCCAGGTTTGGTGTAATCAATGTCGCGAGCGGAAACAATTTGCGTTTGTAAGTTTCGATGGCGTCGGGTTCAAGAAGCGGGTCGCCGCCGGTTGCAGTAATCACGGGATCGATCACCAGCGGAATCTTGGACCGAAGATCGACAACGGAGCCGGCGGGAGCCGAGCGACGTGGACGGGAGAGCCCGCGAGGGGAAGCGAGCGAATCAATCGTTTGCGCGACCGCGGAAATGATCGCGGCGGAGCAAAGCAATCCAGTCTTCATTGCGGCGATCGGGAAATTTTTGGCGAGGACTGTGATTTGCTCACGAACCATTTCGACGTTGACCGGTTCGAGTCGCGAAACTTTCCCTGGAATTTCGGCGACGACACACGTCACCGCTGTCAGTCCATAAACTCCAAGCGCGCTGAATGTTTTTATATCGGCCTGAATACCGGCGCCGGCGCTGCTGTCGGAGCCTGCAATGGTGAGCGCGACCGGAATGTCTGATGGTTGACGTTTGATGTTCGATTTGATTTGGGAATTAACCTGCGCTGTTTGTTTTGTAGGGCAACCGCTCCGGTTGCCGATCTAATTACCGGCAGGCGACGCGCCTGCCCTACAATTCCAAGAGGCAATCTGCCGCTGAGGTCAGCGGCAGCTACAACAAAATTTCGCACGATCATGCGACCCCGAAAGCGTTCGGGGCCGCTACAGAGGCAAATCTTAGCCGTCGTTGCCGATGGCTTCGACCGGGCAACCTTCCATCGCTTCTTTGCAGCGCGCTTCTTCCTCGGGGTTCTCCGGCTGTTTGTAAACGTAGGAATGTCCGCCGTCATCGTTGCGCTTGAAATTTGCCGGCGCGGTTTCTCGGCACAAATCGCAATCGATGCACTGGTCGTCGACGTAAAATTTTCCGGCAGCGTTTTCCGGGTATTTATTTGCAGCGTCTGCCATGTTTTGTCCTGATCGCCCCTAAGAAAACGGTACGGAGAAACGACAACCGGCGCAACGGAATTTGATTTTTGCCATGATCGCAGACGACCTTCAGGCTGTCGCGACGCGAAGAGTTTGAAACGGATGAAAAAGGAAACGGCCAAAACGCTCCGCGCATTCCTGATTGAGCTCGCGATTTATGCCGTGCTCGTCGTCGGCTATTTCTTTCTGGTTCTGCATTTTCTGGGTGAGGGATTGCAACGACTGGAGCAGCATCATCGTTACAGCTACGCCGGGCTCGCCATTCTCCTCATGATCGGCCAGGCGGTTCTTCTCCAAAATGTGACCACGTTTTTGTTGCGCCTGATTCGCGGTCGCACGGAATAATCTATGTTTTTTCCCATCTCCGGCGCGCACATTAGCCCGATTTATCTGGTCATCGTCGGATTTGTGATCGGCATTCTGGGCGGCTTTTTCGGAGTGGGCGGCAGTTTCATCGCCGGTCCGGCTCTGCGCGTGGTCGGACTGGATTGGAATTTCGCGGTCGGCACCGACCTCGCGCACATCGTCGGCAAATCAGTTGTGGCGGTGCGACAGCATCGCGCGTTTGGCAATGTCGATCTTAAACTGGGACTGATCATGGCTCTGGGCACCATCGCCGGCGCGGAGGTCGGCGCGCAGTTGATTCAAATCTTGAAGCGCGCCGGCAACGTCAATCTCGTCGTCAGCATCGTCTCGATCGCCGTTTACGTGAGCATTTCGACGTTTATGATTTGGGAGAGCCGCAAAACTTTGCGTTCGAAAAAACCGGGTGCGGCTGCGCCGCCGACAGCGGTGTCGAAAAAACATGACCCATCGTCGTTCGGACACGTGACGCGAAGCATTCAACGGCTGAACATTCCCCCGCTGATCAAACTGCCCAGCTCAGGAGTGACCATTTCGCTTTGGATAATTCTGTTGGTCGCTTTCGTCGGGGGACTTTTCAGCGGTTTTTTGGGCGGTGGCGCCGGTTACATCCGGATGCCGTCAATGGTTTACGTCCTTGGCATTCCAACCCATCTCGCGGTCGGCACCGATTTATTCGAGATCATTATTTCAGCCAGCTATGGTACGTTTAGCCACGCGATCAAAGGCAACGTCGATATCCTGATCGCGCTGGTCATGCACACCGGGGCCGCGATCGGCGCGCAGATCGGCGCCATTTCAACGCAATATTTTGCCGGCCCGAAAATCCGGCTCGCCTTCGTGCCGTTGCCGCTCATCGGCGCTGCCATCGTCATTTACACGCTGATGACCGGCCACAAATTGTAATTGCGCCATGAAAATTCTGATCTGCAGCGATGGAATGCCAGCAGCCGACGCCGCGACCCGATTGGGTGCTTTGCTCGCTGCACCGTCGCGCGCAGAAACGACTCTTCTTGGCATCGCTGAAAAAGCCGAAGACGAACCGTCGTTGCGTGAAGCGCTCGAGAAACAGGCCGATTGGCTGCGCGCGAAAAATGTTTCACCGCAAATCGCGATCGGTGCGGGCGACCCGGTCCGTCAGATTGTCGATCAAACCGCTAAAACAAAATATGACCTGGTCGTGATTGGCGCCCGCAAAACCGGTTCGACCGGACTGCACTGGCGTTCTGAAAAAACCTACGAAGTGATCAAATCCATTTCGCCGCCGGTGCTGGTCGCGATGGGAGAGTGGGCACAACTGAAACGCTTTCTCGTTTGCACTGGCGGAAAGGAATTCATCGAAGAGGCCGTTCAATTAACTGGGAAACTCGCGTCCGCTGTCGGCGCTTCGGTCACTTTGCTCCATGTCATGGCTGAGCCGCCGGCCATTTATGCCGATCTGGTGCGACTCGAGGAAGACGTCACTCGTTTGCTCGAATCGAATTCTGAACTTGGAATCAATCTCCGCACCCAAAAACAAGATCTGGAAAAACTCGGCGTGCCAACGGAAGTGCACGTCCGCCACGGAATCGTGGTCGATCAGGTTTTCGCTGAAGTCCGCCAAAGTAATTACGATTTGATCGTGACCGGCTCGTCGCAAGCGCGGGGCATAGTGCGTCACTACATCATGGGCGATCTCACTCTCAGAATCTTGAATCACGCCAATTGCCCGGTCTTGGTCGCGCGGGCCGGCGCAGTTCCGGGACCCCGCAGTCTGTGGCGATCAATTCGGCGCGCGTTCGCAGCGAAACAATCCTGATTCTGGGGGAAACGGTCGCCGCGGCGACCTGGCGACCCCGAGCTCTTTCGGGGTCGCGAACTTGGCTTTTTAGCGCAAATGACTACACCTCGCGCAATTGTTCGATCGAAATCTCGCCACGCATCAACGCCTCGCCCACCAGAATTGCGTCCACGCCGCATCCTTTCATTCTCGCCACATCTTGCGTCGTTTTGATTCCACTTTCGCTGATTAGGATAATTTCATCCGGCACTTTGCGACACAGTTCTTCAGTCACCGCAAGATCGACATCGAACGTGGTCAGATTGCGATTGTTAATCCCGACGATCTTGGCGCCGGCATCGAGCGCCCGATTTAACTCATTGCGCGTGTGCACTTCCACCAGCGCGTCGAGCTGATATGTCGCCATCACACGCAGCAGCTCAATCAGTTGTTTTTGTTCGAGCGCGGCGACGATTAAGAGAATCGCGTCCGCGCCGTTCACTGCCGATTCCGCGATTTGGATTTCATCCAGAATAAAATCTTTTCTTAGCAATGGAATCGAAACAGCCGAGCGCACATCGGCAAGGTGTTGCAGTTTTCCTTTAAAGAATTTCGAATCGGTTAAAACCGAGATCGCGTTCGCGCCGTTGCGCTCGTAATTTCTCGCGATCTCGACTGGTTCGAATGACTTCGCGATAAGACCGGCTGACGGCGACGCCTTTTTCACTTCAGCAATGATCGCGAGTTTTTCGTCACTTTGTTGAAGCGCCGCGCGAAAATCGCGAAAATCCGTCCGCGACCGCGCTTGCCGATCCAATCCCGCCGCGCGCGGTCGCAAACGGTGAATTTCAGCCCGTTTAACCCGCAGAATTTCTTCGAGCCGATTCATCGTTGGTGGAAGTTAAGCCGCTTGAGTCGGATGCCAACGAATGTAATCTTTGCCGCTCCGCCGACGTAGCTCAGCTGGTAGAGCAACGGTTTCGTAAGACGTTGAGAAGCAAAATCGACTCGTCTGCAAATCCCCTGTGAAAATCACTTTTCCAAGGTAAAATCGCCGCGTTTAGAAAACTGGCTTTCGGAATGATTACGCACGATACAGCACCAAAACGAAGCTTCTTTCGCCAAGTTTTGCCAAGCGCGAATCGAAAAACCACGGAGGCCTTAGCTCAGTTGTCAGAGAAAGGGTCGCGATGAATTTTCGAAAATCCGGGCTTCTTCGCGTTCCGGTTCGCTCTTTGCACCGGATCGAGTCCATCCGGGTCAGGTAGGTCTCGCTTGAACTCGCCGGAAGCGATCAAGTAAGCCTTATTAAGTTCTAGCGAGCTATATCGTCGATGGAACGCTTGGCGGCTCAGCTTCATCAAGGCTGCAATCTCTGCGAGGGTTGGAGGACGTTCGTTATCCAGCCAAAATTTGTAGACGAAGCCGATTAAGAGTATGTCCGAAATTGATTCGCCAGCTTCGAGCCTTTCAGTGATCAAATCCTGAATCTGTCCGGCCGCGCTCTCCTTTCCATTAGTAGCATGCTCGGTTAGTTCTTGGTGTGGCCGGTCTGCAAGCTCCGCTAGATACGGCACAGGAACCTCGCCAGAGAGATCAACTTCGAAAATCAGCGCCAGCGTCAGCGGCTCGGCGATTTCAGGCGCAAAGATGTCTTCCAGTTTTCTGTCGGTAAACGGCCAATCGGCTGAGCGTCTTTCCAACTCGCAACGGGTCTTTATCGACAACGGCATGCGGATTCGCCAATGGCCGCCCCGCGTTAAATAAGCCTCGGGGATCAAACCTCGTTTGCACCATTCTTCTTACCCGAACGCGCCTGCGACATGGCACCGCGTTGCAGTATTGGTCGGCAGTCCTGCATCCCGGATGCCCTGCACTTGTGGATTCGTGAGGCGATCCAACCTTGTGGCTCTGCACAAGCAAAGCCGGTTTAGGCTTTCGGGGGATTGTTTTTTCTGCTCTTGCTTCGTCCGGCTTGGTTAATACAACATGGGCGAAAATGAAGGCCCGGAGGATTCCGTGCTTTCCAACCAGAAGGAAATTAATTGATGAAAACACTCATTCCAATTCTCGGCATGTCGATCTTGGCCACGATCCTCGCGAAAGCGCAGGACCCTGTGCAAGTCGATCCGAAGCATTACAAGGTGCTCTTCGATAATGACTCCGTGCGCATCCTCGATGTCCGCCAGAAGCCGGGCGATAAAAGTCCGATGCACTCGCATCCCAACCATGTCGTTTATGCGCTAGCGGGTAGCACGCTCAAGTCCACGTCCTCAGATGGAAAAACGGACACGTTTACAACCAAAGCGGGCCAAGTAGTCTGGCGCAATGCCGAGACGCACACGATAGAAATCACCGGTAAAACCGAAAGCCACGCGCTCGATATCGAGTTAAAAAAGTAAGACGCACGCAGGAGCGCAGTGGGCAATGGTCGCCCTTGCTCCTTAGCGATGATGCCCCTGCAATTTGGATTCGTGAGGCGGAGACAATCCCGCTGCAATGATTCAATGCGTCCGGGCCGACGTGCTCGTTAGGCCAGTGCGTTTTTGGGTAAAAAAATTCTTTCACCTCTAAATTAGAGGCGGCGGCCTTTCGCACAGGCGGTGTGCTACCGGAGGGGTGGCGTCTGAGTCTGGAAGAAAGAAATGCCCGCGCGCACATGAAGCGGCAACGCCGCCGCGCGAATGGGCATGGAAAACGACAAACAAAATGCACCGACTCAACCCGGAAGCCAAAGAACACTCACCGTCGCGACGTTGTATCGACAATGGGGCGTGCATCGAAAAAGCGAGTGCGTTGTTCCGAGTGTTCGCCTAAACGGGAAATGGCTCGCCGCGTTCGGCTTCGTGCGGCGTCAGAAAATCCGCTAGTGGGCTACTTTAATGAATTATGGAAATTATACAGGAACGCCCGAAAATAGTTGGAAATAATCCGTGCAATACCTGACAGTCAGGTATTTACTAGAGACATGACAGAAAACAAAGCGAATCCTGAAACGGCTAACGCGAGCCAGAATCGCGTGTGGGTTGTCACCGCTCCGAGCGCCTATCGCCCAATGCACACCCTGCAAGGCTGACAAACGCCTTCTCGAAAAAGATCGAGAATCGCCGCCTCGCGTGCACCCTGCATTTCGTTCATTACAATTTTTGCCGCATACACTCGTCGTTGCGAATAACTCCGGCTATGGCCGCTGGCCTCAGTGACCGCGTTTGGGAGATTTCGGCCTTGGGAGAACTTTTAACCGCCGAGGAGATCGCCCTTGCCGCGTAAGTTTCTCAGCTTCGGCGACAACTCCGTGCGCGATTTGGTTCGCGTCACGTTTGCGCTTGCCGCGCTTCTTCCCCTTCCGCCAACCGCCGAGCTTGGCGTTCCGCCGAGAGGCCGCGGCCTTAGCGGGCGACCGGATACTGGCGAGCAGCGATCCTATGTTAATTTCGTTTCCACAGTGCGGGCATTTCATCGCCCACAAGATACAACCCCTAACGCCTATGACGCATGGACAAAATCAAAGTAGCCCATTACCGAAAATCCGCGTTATCCCGAACGGCTCAACCATCACGATTCGGTCATATTTGGCAAGGCGTTAAACGCTCATTTTTTGTCCTTTCCGGACACATTCCGGACATGCCGAATACCTATGAAATTGGCTCAAATCCGTTGTCCAGACCCGGACGGCCCACGTCGCTGTTCCAATGTCCTCACCGGACAAGTTTTTCCCTCGATAGTTTGTCCATTCGGACGACGAGGGGGCAGGCCTGTTCGTTTGCCGAGGACATGCCATCAAATCGGCAGTTTTTGGCTGATTCGGACATTTCTCCGTTAGGTATATGCGACGAACAAAGACGAAGCTGACAGAGGTAGAGATCAAGGGACAGCGATTCTATTGCGTCCAATGGCCGCTGCCGGGCAAGGGCCGCAACCGTCAACATTTCAAGGACAAGTCGGAAGCCCAGACGTTTCTTTCTCAGAAGCTGATAGAGCAGCAAAACGACGGAATTTCTGGCATGACTTTGAATTTGCGCCAGCGCGCTGAGTATTTGGAGTGCGCTGAGAAACTAGCGCCCTTTAATACGACCGTTTGCGACGCAGTAAATTTCTACCTTCCGTATCTTCAAGCAACGAACCGTTCGTGCACGGCAAAGCAGCTTGCGGAAGAAATCGTGAAAGCGAAAACAGCCGATGGCGCGAGCAAACGCTATATGAGCGATCTGCGAATCCGCTTGAAGAAATTTGCTGACGAGTTTGACGGTAAACAAATCGCCACGTTTACGACAATAGACATCGACCAATGGCTTCGCGGACTCACGGATTCGGAAACGGGCAAGCCAGTCGCGGCGATCACGCGCAATAACTTCCGCCAGATTTTGAACGTCGCGTTCAATTTCGCGCGTAATCAAGGCTATTGTGCGTCCAACCCGGTCGGGAAAACGGCCAAAGCAAAGGTTATCGAAACCCCTGCCGGAATCCTGACGGTTGAGCAGACTGCTCGGCTGCTGGAAAAGGCCCCCCAAAAGTTGAGTCCTTTTATTGCAATTGGTGCGTTCGCCGGTTTGCGCCGCGCGGAACTTGAACGTCTGGATTGGAAGGAAATTGATTTGCAGTCGCGTCTAATTGAGGTCACGGCGAGCAAAGCAAAAAGTGCGCGCCGACGTTTTGTAAGGATCAAGCCGAACTTGTTACAGTGGTTGAAGCCGCTTTGCCAAGCGGACGGGGCTGTTGCACCCGTTGGCTATCGCAAACTGGTCGACAGAGCACGAATAGCCGCCGGTATTCAGATGTGGCCTAATAATGCGTTACGACACAGTTTTGCGAGTTACTATCTTGCGCATTTCAGAAAGGCGGGCGTTGCCGAGTTGGCGCTGGAAATGGGACACACAAGCGCGAATCTCGTGTTTCAACACTACCGCGAGCTAGTGAAGCCGAAAGACGCCAAGCGTTACTGGAATATCCTGCCTGCCGCCAAGCAGGAGAAGCTCATCGTGCTTCCAAAAGCCGCCTGATGCACCCCGAAACGGGGCGGTTTTTGCCAAGTTTTCGCCAAGCAGCCATTTGCGGTGGTATTGATTTTCACTTACAGATTGCACGGTTACCCTCGTATTTTAAGCAAGCGCGCCGACGTAGCTCAGCTGGTAGAGCAACGGTTTCGTAAACCGTAGGTCACCGGTTCAATCCCGGTCGTCGGCTGTTCAAATGACCGGGGCCGCTGGGGCCATCTCGGGAGATTGCAAGCGACCCAGCGAGTTCATACTGGTGAACGTTTTCCCAATGAATTTGAGCCCTAAGCGGACTTTCGTATCGTGCCTTTTAGGATGCTTAACGAACGATCTAAACCGCACCACTCTGAACGAGATTTCTCAACAAGGGCCCGAATTGCGAGGTATTCTCATGTTCTGACGAAGAAGGAAGCCTGGTTCGAAGCGGCTAATGAACTTACAGAGGCAATGTCACTGTTAGAACCGCGGGTTGAACATCATTGGCGGTGCCTCCGCGATCAGCTTGAAGATCCGAATAGCGAAATAGAACCAGAGTACAGTTTGATAAACGTGCACATGATGCTTCGCCGGGTTCGCAATTGAAAACCTGTGCAAAGGTCATTTAGTGGATCAGCTAGGCCCAGACGAATTGGAAAATGTGAAAGTCGGTGAGCTGCCAGAATCCCTCAAGGGAAATCATGGCATTCTGAATTTCGTAGAGCAGACGAAAATGGGACTCTCTGATGCCGATGAGTATCTGCTTAAGCGGATTGGGGAGGCAGTTGTTTGGCGAGGACGTTATCCTATCCCAACTTCTCATAGGAAGAGCAGGCCATTTGCGCAAATCGGTTCAGATCTGGCTAGAATTACAACGCTCGTACAAAAACTCCGTAGACATGTCGGGGTCAAAAATTCCTACCGCATCGAGTAGAAACAGGGCAGCGTCCATCCTCGGTATCAAGTGGCCGCAAATCCGCCTCAGCCGATTGATTATGGCCTAACTTATAATGAGACTTTTCACGGTCTGTGGCTCTATAAAGCGCGCCGATTTAGAGACGAGACACCCGAAGGAGGACTTAGGGGACTTCAGTACAAGCAGGGTGAATCGGTTGGCTTTTGGAGCAGTTGGGCTCTGGCGGTCTGGTTCCCGCTATATGTCCTGGGTTTCGCCCTTTTCGCTGCATTGAATCCAATTCCTGGCGGATGGACTTGGAACAATTCGCACGCCGTCATCGTGTTCTTTCTCGGAATGGTGTTCCCGGGGTTTTTCCTTTTTGGACTGAGCTGCGCGATCGTGGGAGCCATAGTGGAGGGCCACAAGCGAAGGCATCCAAGCGTTGCCCTTTTGGGGTATCGCCAAGCACTTTGCCAATACAAGCTACATTTAGCTGTTGCACGCGAAGCGGAACGGGCTGAACAAGCCATTTTAAGGCAGAAGCACTCATATTGGGAACAGTTGAATGGCTATCAATTTGAAACCGCAACTGCAGAGGTGCTAGAACAACATCAGTTCAACCCGAAAGTTACAAAGGGATCAGTTGACGGCGGCGTTGATATAGAGGTCACAAGGCATGGCCAGAAGGGAGTTGTCCAATGCAAAGCTCACGTTGCGTGCGTTGGGCCGCACACGGTTCGTGATCTGTATGGCGTTATACATCATTCTCAATCCGACTTCGGAATAATTGTATCACGGGGCGGATTCACAGAGGGTGCCGTCGAGTTCGCGGCCAACAAACCAATATTTCTACTCGATACTTCCGATCTGATAGCAATGCAGGAAGGTCGGGATGTCTTAGTCAGTAAGATTTAACTATCCCGCTCGCCGACTTTTCAATGTGCGCACGAAATCCCCACGGCGTTGGATGTTGGACGTTGAGCGTGGGGCGTTTTTAGATCTTTGGCCGCGCTTTGTGCCAGTCGGTGCTTTGCTCGTAGGCGTGCGTGATCTGAAAGATGCCGCTTCGTCGAGCGCTTTGCTAACTGGAGGCCGATTCGTAGTGGCAACGCGCCTTCGTTTCTCAGCCGAAGATGGATTCCAATGGAAGGGCAGGATTGAGATGATTCGTAGCCAGCCAGTCGTTGTTAAAAAGCTTTGACTGATATTTGTGCCCTGAGTCGCAGAGAATGGTGACGATGGTCTGGCCTGGCCCGCGTTCCTTAGCGAAGCGGACGGCGCCGGCGATGTTGATTCCGCTGGAAAGACCGAGGAACAGACCTTCTTCGCGCAGAAGGTGGCAGATGATGGTCAAAGCAGTCTGGTCGTTAATCCGATAGGCTTTATCAACCGTGATGCCTTCAATGTTTTTCGTCACGCGTGTTTGCCCGATACCTTCCGCAAAAGAATCGCCGTCATTGGTATCGGTGTTGCCGTTGGTGAACCAAGACCACATAGCAGCGCCATAGGGATCGGGGCAGATTGCGGCAACTTTGGGGTTTTGCTTCTTCAGGTAAAGCGCAGCGCCAGCAAGCGTGCCGCCAGTTCCGACAGCAGCGACAAAGGCGCTGACTTGTCCTTTAGTTTGCTTCCAGATTTCTGGTCCGGTGCTGCGGTAATGGGCTTCACGATTGGAAGTATTGTCGAATTGGTTTGCCCAGAACCAACTACGCTCCTCGGCGAGCCGTCGCGCGATGTGATTGTAGTTTTCCGGATCGCGGTAAGGCTTTTCCGGCACGGCGATGACTTTGGCGCCGAGCGTGCGGAGGAGACTTATTTTTTCCGGCGACTGAGTTTCGGGAATCACGATCACTGTTCGGTAACCCCTTGCGTGACCGATCATGGTAAGGCCGATGCCTGTGTTACCAGCAGTGCCCTCGATGATGGTTCCGCCTGGCTGGAGCAGACGTTGTTTCTCGGCATCAGTGATGATTCCATAGGCGGCGCGATCTTTTACCGAGCCACCGGGATTCATGAATTCCGCCTTGCCGAGAATCTCACAGCCTGTGAGCTTGGACAAACGACTGAGCCGGATCAACGGTGTGTTGCCGACGTGTCCATCAACGCCTTGATAGTGTGCCCTGCTCATAGTGCCTGCGTAACATCTGCCAAATTCTCATACGAAGGAACGGTTTGAAAGCAGCGGTCGGCGAATCGGTCTGAACCTCCAGCCTTTCGCTCGCGAAATTATTGGAGGGACACCGGTCGCTGCGGCGATTCGTGTCTCAAATATCACGGCGCCGACAGCGCGGCGCCCTCCATCAGTTATAACTTTGGACGCGCTTTGTGCCAGTCGGTGCTTTGCTCGTAAGCGTGTGCGATTTGAAAAATGCGCGCTTCGTCGAGCGCTTTGCCTAAAATCTGCAAACCGATCGGCAGCTGGTCCCCGTTCATCTTCGAAAGACCGCACGGAACACTGATTCCACAAATGCCGGCGAGATTTCCGGTGTTAGTAAAAATATCGGCCAGATACATTGCAAGCGGATCGGCGGTGCGCTCGCCGAGCTTGAACGCGGGCACCGGTGAAGTTGGCGACACTATCGCGTCCACTTTTTCGAATGCTTTAACGAAATCCTGTCGAATCAGCTCACGGACTTTTTGAGCGCGGACGTAGTAAGCGTCGTAATAACCGGAACTCAAAACGTAAGTGCCGAGAATGATCCGGCGTTTTACTTCGGCGCCGAATCCTTCTTCTCGAGTCCGGCCGTAATGATCGAGCAGGTCCTTTGGATCTTTAGCGCGGTACCCGTAACGGACGCCGTCGAAGCGAGCGAGGTTCGCGGACGCTTCTGCCGTCGCCAAAAAATAATAAACGGCGATCCCGTAATCGGTGTGCGGCAAACTAACATCAACAATCTCCGCGCCGAGCGACTGCAATTGTTTGATCGCGGCATCGACCGCCGATTTCACCTGCGGATCGATTCCTTCGATCATGTATTCCTTCGGCAAACCCAAACGCATTCCCTTCAAATCACGTCCGAGATTTTTTGTGTAATCCGGGACCGGCTCGTTCAGTGAAGTTGAGTCGAACTCATCGTGACCGGCCATCGCGTTCATGATCAGGGCCGAGTCGCGCACCGTTTTTGTGAGTGGTCCGACTTGATCGAGCGATGACGCAAACGCGACCAGCCCGAAACGCGACACGCGTCCGTAACTCGGCTTCACACCGACGATGCCGCAGAGTGATGCCGGCTGCCGAATCGATCCGCCGGTGTCAGTGCCGAGTCCGCCGAAAGCAGCATCGGCCGCCACCGCCGCGGCCGACCCGCCACTTGAACCGCCCGGCACGCGGGACGAGTCCCACGGATTACGCGTCACTTTCACACTCGAATTTTCGGTGGACGAGCCCATCGCGAATTCGTCCATGTTGGTTTTGCCGAACGGGACCGCCCCAGCCGCGCGCAGCTTTTGAATAACGGTCGCGTCGTAAGGCGAGCGATAGTTCGCGAGAATCTTCGACCCGCAGGTGCACGGCTGTCCTTTGACATTGATAATGTCTTTGATCGCAATCGGCACGCCGCCGAGTGGAAGATCGACATCTACCTTTTCGGCTTCCTTGGCCGCGGCTTCGAAATCAAACGAGAGATAGGCGTCGATTTTCGGTTCGACCGTTTCGATTCGTGAGCGGAGCGAATCAATTACTTCTCGCGGCGAAATCTCCTTTCGGCGAAGAAGCGATTGCAGTTCGGCGATGGTGAGCGCCGGCAAATCAGACCGGCTCATTCGACAACTTTGGTGACAATGAAGAGCTGGTTGGCTTTGTGTGGCGCGTTACTTAGCGCTTCATCGGCCGTGAACCAATCGCGCGGCTCGTCTTCGCGAAACACGTTGAAGATTGGAATCGCGTGAGCAGCCGCTTCAACATGGCTGATGTCGACCTCGCCCAGCTTTTCCGCGTACTTCAAAACGTCGGCCAGTTGTTTTTGGAAAAGCTGCTTTTCCTCCTCGGTCAAATTGACCCGCGCCAGTTTCGACACGTATCCGACATCGAGATCGGTTGTTTTGGCCATGGATCAAGAATGCAGACGATTGAGCAACCAAATGGCCGCTATCAAAAGCGTGATGATCAGGAGGAGAAAGATTATGCGGCCTTCGCGGCGCTCCTTCCGAAGCGAACCGCGGCGCGGGCCTGGTCCACTTTCGCCGTAGCGTTTGTCATGCAACGCCATCGAAAGATCAAGGCGACTGCCGCCCTGGCTCGCACGCATGAGCAATTCTTCGCGCTGACGCTTTTCCACTTCCTCGGCGACGCGCGGTGCATCCGCGATCATGCGTTCGAGCTTCTCCATCTGGTCGCGCACCTCCGATTCCTGACGCGCCAATTCCTGTTTCGTTTGATCGAGCGCGGTTGCCGATCTAGGCGAACGACGAAGCATGCAGCGTCACCGGCTGGTTGACGCCATCCAGAAAAAGAGGAAGAGCGCGATAAATCCGAAAATGATCAGCGGCAAACTGAAGGCGAACCCAATTTTTATCCATTGAAAGAGCGAGCGACCTCCTCCGCCGGAAAAATCGGACGCGATCTCGGGCAGGGCTTCGCCGCCTTCCGCATCGCCGCCCGGTTGCAAACGGCTGCGTTGCTGACTGAATTCGACCCGCGCGCCTTCCACCGTGCTCAATGCCCGGCTCAATTCCTTGTGCAAGTCCGCCGGGTTCCAGCTTTTTGGATCGATCGCCTCGATCAACTCCAAATGCTGGCCGAAACTTTCGCGGATCCCGCGCAGTTGCTCGAGTCGGTTTTGGGCGTCGTAAGCTTCGCGCTCTAAAACGACCAGCGAACGCGTCAGCTTATCGCTCATCTCGGCGCGGCCGCGTTCCAATTCCTCTTGTTTCCGGCTCAGTTCCTCGAGCTCGCGCTTTTGTTTCTCGATCTGGTCCTGCTGGCGTTTGAGCTGGAGCAGTTGGTCCTGCGCCTTTTGGACCTGGGAATCGAGATGCTCCGGCGAGAGCGGCTCTTCTTCACTCAGCTCCAACATTTGTTCGATCGGTTGAATTTTTTCCGGCATGTCAAACTTCTTCAAACTTTGCTCACCTCGCGCCTCGTTGCCGCCGACGGCATATTAATGAGGACAATTCAGAATGCCAGACTTTTCCGAAAAGAATTTCTACTGTAGCGGCGCTCTATGAGCGTCGCATTAATCCGGCGGTCACAGGCCGCGGCCGCAGCTCAACGGCCAGGCATCATTTCCAGCAGAACGCCTTTGAAGTATTCGGTCTCTGGAATCGTTGGCAGCACGGGATGATCGAGCGCTTGTTCGAACCGGCGCAATTTTCTCGCCGAACGGCGCGCATCCACCAGTGCGTCGGCGATCGTTTGGGCAAACGCTGCTTCGCTCACGTGGTGCGAGCAAGAGAACGTCGCGAGCAGACCATTTTTCGAAAGCAACTTGAACGCGCGCAGGTGCAGCTCGCGATAGCCGCGCAAGGCATCGCGCAAAGCGCTTTTCGTTTTCGTAAATGACGGCGGATCGAGAATGACCAGGTCGTATTCGGCTTCGGCTTTCTCGGCCCCGCGCAAGAATTGGAAAACATCCTGCTGAATCCAGCGCAGTTTGAGTCCGTTTCGTTCCGCGTTTTGTTTTCCGGCCGCGACGCCTTCGGCGTTTTCCTCGACCGCGGCGACATCTGAAGCGCCAGCGCGCGCACACATCAGCGCGAACGCACCTTGATTGGCAAAACAATCGAGAACACGGCGACCGGTAGCGAAATGGGAAATCGCGGAATAATTCTGCGCTTGATCGAGATAAAATCCGGTCTTTTGTCCGTGCAAAAGATCAATCTGCAATTGGAGGGGCACGCGCTGTCGTACCCCATTAATTTCGATTATGATGGGCGCCGACAGCGCGGCGCCCTCCAGGGTCCCGATCCGCAAATCTAATCCTTCAGCTTTCCGCACTGGCGAGTCATTGCGCTCGATGATCGTTGCCCTTCCGAAAAGATCGGCAATTGCGGTGACAATTAGATTCTTTCGCAAATCCATCGCCACCGTGAGCGTCTGGAGGACGAAATAGGCGCCGTAGCGATCGAGGATCACGCCCGGTAAACCATCGCTCTCGCTCCAGACCACCCGCCGCAATTTCGGGTCGACGTTTCGGCGGTCGCGGTACTCCGAAGCTTGGGCGATCCGGCGTTTGAAGAAATCCAGATCGAGATCCTGTCGTTGCCGGGAGAATCGGCGCGCGACGATTTGCGATTTCGAATTGAAAATCGCGCTACCGATCAAGTGGTCGCGGCCATCCTTGAGCGAGATCACGTCGCCGTCGCCCGGATTTCCAAAAACCTTCAGGACTTCGCTGGAAAAAACCCAGTCGTGCCCATGAAGAATTCGCGCTCGCGGTTTGACGACTAATCCGGCCATGGCGATGAATGCTAAATGCAAACCGATGCACAATCGATTGTCGATCTTCCGGGAATCAAGAAGCTGCGCAGTGGCAAAGTGCGCGAAGTTTTCGATCTCGGCGACACCCTGCTTTTTGTCGCGACCGATCGGATCTCAGCGTTCGACGTCATTTTACCCGATCCAATCCCGAAAAAAGGCGCGGTCCTGAATCAGCTCTCCGCCTTTTGGTTCAACCGGTTCGGGAAGATCGACAATCACTTTGTCTCGTCGAACTTCGATTACTTCCCCAAACAGTTGCGGCCGTTTCGCGAGCAGCTCGCCGGTCGTTCGATGATTGTGCGAAAAACGAAGCCGCTGGCAGTCGAGTGCGTCGTGCGCGGTTATCTGGCCGGCTCGGGTTGGAGGGAATATCAGGAGTCGCAAAGCGTTTGTGGAATCAAACTACCGGCCGGCCTGAAGCTCGGCTCGCAACTGCCGGAGCCGATCTTCACCCCGGCGACGAAAGCGGAAGCCGGTCATGACGAGAACATCGACATGAAAAAGTGCGCGCAGATTCTCGGGAATGATACTGCCGAGCGCGTAAAAGATCTCAGTCTGCAAATTTATTCGGCGGGGCGCGATCACGCCGGCAAACGAGGAATCATCGTCGCCGACACCAAATTTGAATTTGGGACTATCGACGACGAATTGCTGTTGATCGATGAAGTTCTCACACCCGATTCGTCACGGTTCTGGCCGGCGGATCATTATGTCATTGGTCAAAGTCCGCCGAGCTTCGATAAACAATTCGTCCGCGATTATCTCGAGACGCTCGATTGGAACAAAACAGCCCCGGGCCCGAAATTGCCGGGCGATGTGGTTGCGCGCACTGCGGCGAAATACGTCGAGGCCTTCGAGAGACTCACTGGCGAGAAATTAAAATAATCCGCTCTGTCATTCCGAGTAGAGCGAGGAATCTCTCACAGACTTCGTTGATCACGCTGGTTACGCAGCGTGACACAAACTTCGTGGGAGAGATCCCTCACTTCGTTCGGGATGACAACGGCTTGTTATCTCGCGCCGAGCAGCTCGCTCACCATCGTTTTCTCTTCTTTCAATTCCGCGACCGATTTGTCGATCTTCTCGCGGCTGAAGTCATTGATCGGAAGTTTTTGCACAATTTCCCATTTGCCGGCGCGGACGCGGACCGGAAACGAAGAGATCAAATCTTTTTCGGTGTTGTAACTTCCGTCGGAACAAATCGCCACGCTGTGCCAATCGTCGCGCGGCGTGTCGTTAGTCAAAAATCGAACGGTATCGACAACGGCATTCGCCGCCGAGCCGGCCGAAGAAAGTCCGCGCGCTTTGATGATAGCGGCGCCGCGCTGCTGGACCGCGGCGATGAAATCTTCCTTCAGCCATTTCTCATCGCCAATGACTTCGTTGGCCGGGCGATTGTCGATCTTTGCGTTGTAAAAATCCGGATATTGGGTGGAGGAATGATTCCCCCAAATCGTCATGTTCGTTACGCGCGTGATTTCGACGCCGGCCTTGTGCGCCAATTGCGCGCGGGCGCGGTTTTCGTCCAGCCGGGTCATGGCGAACCAGCGGTGGCGCGGAATTTCTTTCGCGTTGTTCATTGCGATCAAACAATTGGTGTTGCACGGATTCCCAATCACGAGCACGCGAACGTCGGCGGCCGCGTTTCGTTCAATTGCCTGGCCCTGGCCGACAAAAATTTTGCCGTTTATTCCGAGCAAATCCTTCCGCTCCATCCCGGCTTTGCGCGGAACGCTGCCGACGAGCAGCGCCCAGTTGATGTCGCGAAAGCCTTCGTCCAGATCGGCCGTGGGCACAATCGATTCCAGCAGCGGAAATGCGCAATCGTGCAGTTCCATGACCACGCCATCGAGAGCTCCGAGCGCCGCAGGGATTTCAATAAGATGCAACGTGATCGGTTGATCGGCTCCAAACATTTCGCCTGAAGCGATGCGGAAAAGAAGCGAGTAGCCAATCTGCCCGGCGGCGCCAGTGACAGCGACTTTAATCGGAGACTTCATGGTTCAATTAGAATGACGAATGACGAATGTCTAATGGCGAATGAAGGCCCGACTGACTAAATGACGAAAAGTATTGCGGCAACGGTATTTCGGCATTCCGGTTTCGTCATTCCTTCGGTATTCGTCATTCGCGCTTCGTCATTGTTCTTCCGCTCTTCTCCAATAGTTCGCGGATCAGCCGCATTCGCTTTCGCTCTTTCGGGCTCGAGCGCAGCTGTGCAACGCTCCGTTGCATTCGTCGCACCCAGTTCGAGCTGGCCGCAGTGCCGGGAATGTTAAAGCGATATTTCCGAGCCAGCAGATCGGTGATCATCACAATCGCGATCCACGATTCACTTTTGAAAAGGGCCTCGATCATCGCGGGATAAAAATCTCTTTCGAACTCGATTGATTGGTTCGTGGGTTTGAATCCTGAGAACGTCGCGATCTTCTCCAGCTCAGAACGCGCTTGGTCTGCGGTTGATGTTGGTTCTTCGAATGCTTCTTCCCACATCGCCCGGAGCGGCTGGTGATCGTGAGTCGCATAGGTCGCGACCGACAGCCGTTCGTACTCGGCGCCCGGCGTAACACGTCCATGATAAAATTCCCATTGCGGAATTTTAAACCCGGCGATGCCTAACGACTTCAAACTCGGACGAACGTAATTTGGGACAGTCCCTAAATCTTCACCGATGACATACGTGCTACCGCACTCGCTGAGCACGACCCGCAAATATTCTTCGCCTTCGCGCCGGTTGGCTTCGCAATTTTCGGGCGTCGAATCGTCGCGCGGATGAAAATGCGGGGCCCGCCCTTGGGTTTTTTCGAGCATCTGATTTTGGTCGAGCGGAAGAAATCTGCGGTTCTCGCGCGGTCGCCACGGAAACGCGTAAATACGATAGAACCCCAATGCATGATCGATGCGGAACAAATGGAAGTTGTTCCGGACGCTGCGAACACGTTGCCGCCACCAATCGAAATTGCGGCTCAGCATCACGTCCCAGCGATAGAGCGGAATCCCCCAGTTTTGTCCCCATTTCACCGTGAACGCGTCATCCTTGAAATGAGTTTCCGGCGGCGCGCCGCCGCACCAGTCGAGCGCAAATTCATCCGACCGGGCAAAAACATCGGTGCTGTAGTAGCTGACGCCGAAGGGAATGTCGCCCATGAGCGCGACGCCGCGCTCTTCGGCATGGCGTTTGATGTCTCTCCATTGTTCGTGCGCAATCCATTGCACGTAACGAAAAAAATTCTCACGGGCGGCAAAATGCTTTTGCGTTTGAGAGGATTGCCGAGCCAACCACGCTTGCGCCAATTCGAGGTTTCGCTGCTCCTTTGGCCATTTGTCCCATGCTTCGGATTCGCCGTTTTGCTCCATCAGCGCGCGAAAAAATGCGTAGCTTGTCAGCCAAGCTGATTCCTTGGCGCAAAAACTTCGGAAACTTGATTGTCGATCTCCCGGCGCCCGGGCCGCGAAATTGACGAAAGCTTTCTCGACCAAACGGCGTTTTAGATTTTTGACCCGTCCATATTTCACTGGGCCGTGATGAAGTTTTGCAAGATCGACATCGGCGAGCACGGCCTCGTAATCCTCGCGCGTCAAATCTGCCGGCGACCGCGGCGCCAGATGCAATGTTGTCGGCTCGATCGCCATCGCGCTGATCGCGTTGTAGGGGCTGTTGTCCGCGCCCATCTCGTTGATCGGCAAAAGCTGAACGAGCTTGAAACCAATTTCGGCGGCCCAATCAATGAACTCGCGCAAGACTGCGACATCGCCGATCCCGAGATCGTTTTCGCTCCGCAGCCCAAAAAGCGGCGCAAGAATTCCGGCAATTTTTTTCTCAGGTGAGAGTTCCATCCCTTAGAAAATGTCGAATGACCAATGACGAAGGCCGAAGGAATGACGAAATCCGAATGACGAAAGAAACATCGCGGCTCCTTCGCTCATTTAATTGTTCGTGCTTCCTTCGACATTCGACATTCGACATTCGTGCTTCGCCGCGTATAGGCCATGCAAAACGCGCGCAGCGAGTCCATGCGAGTCCATGTTTACGCGGCTTCGTCATTCTCTCCGCACCTGCCAGTCTTCGACGAGTTTGTTCGGAATTTCTTTCAGAAATCGTGATGGCCGCTGGAAAACGTCGCCGTAGCCGCCGGTCAAACGCATGTGCGGATAAGTGAGATAGAGTTCATCCTTGGCGCGTGTCACGGCGACGTAAAACAAACGCCGCTCTTCTTCGAGCGCCTCGCGGGTGTCGAGCGAACGACTGCTTGGAAACATCCCGTCCGTCAGCCAAATCACGAACACAGTGTGAAACTCGAGCCCTTTGGCCTGATGCACGGTCGAAAGATTGACCGCTTCCTTGTCGCCGGTTTGGTTCGGTGCCGCTTCGGCATCCACGTTGCTGATGAGCGCGAGCTGCGAGAGAAATTCGTTCACATCTTTGAATTGCTGGGCGAAAGCGGCCAGCTGACTCAAATCTTCCCGGCGCAGCTCGTAATTGGTGAAGTTTACTTTGGCGTAATCATCGTAAATTGCTTCGACCACCGACGTGATCATTTCCGATGGCGGATTCGGCTGTCCCCCAGGTGCGATTTCATCGAGCGTGTGCGCGAGCTGGGTCCAATGTTTTTTCGATTTCGCGCCCACGTTGATCGCCAGCAAACGTTTGCCAAACGTTCTTGGAGCCGCGACGCCCTCGTCGCGAAAATTTCCGGCCCGGGGGCGGGCCGGCTCCATTGCTTCTTCGAACGATTTGTCCCAGGCGTTCCAAAGATTTTCCGCGGTCCGATTTCCAATACCGGGAAGCAATTTCACCATCCGCTTGAATGCGACCTCGTCTCGCGGATTGGCCACGAACCGTAAGAACGAAATGACATCTTTGATGTGCGCCTGTTCGAAAAAGCGAATGCCGCTGGTGATTTGATAGGGAATACCGCGGCGCGAGAGCTCGAGTTGTAATTCGAGCGCGTGATAATGCGCCCGATACAGAACGGCGATCTCGTTAAGGTCGACATCTTCATCGCGCAACTCGAGGATTCGTTGGGCGATAAACTGCGCTTGTTCGCTCCCATCGTTCAGCGCGACCACAGCCGGTTTCACCGAATTCGATTCGCGCGTCGACTGTAGATTTTTTTGGAATTGGTCAACGTTGGCGGCGATGGCCGCGTTCGCGACTTCGAGGACCTCCGGCACGCTCCGGTAATTCATCTCAATCTTAAAAACCTTCGCGTCCGGGTAACGTTTCGGAAATTCGAGGATGTTTTGGAAATTGGCGCCGCGCCAGGAGTAGATCGACTGCGCGTCGTCGCCCACGACCATGACGTTACGATGCTCGCGCGCGAGCAGGTCGATCAAATCGGCCTGAATCTTATTCGTGTCCTGATATTCGTCGACGAGAATGAATTGAAATTGCTGCCGGTAGAACGAAGCGATGCCCTCGTGCTTTTGCAGCATCGACAACGTCTTTTCGAGTAGGTCATCGAAATCGACGGAGTTGGTAGCTTTCTTCTTTTTCTCGTAGCGGATTTGGACGTCGGTGATTTTCTCGAGCAAAGGGAGGAAATACGGAAACTTTTCTGCGAGCAACTCCTCCAGCGGCGTTTCGGTGTTGACGACGAAACTGAAAATCTCCGCGAGCACTTCGCCTTTCGGGAACCGGATCTCCTTCGGGTCGATCCCCGCCCTCGCGACGACGGTGTTGATCAAATCTTTCTGGTCCTCGCGGTCCATGATCGTGAAGCCGCTCTTGTATCCGAGCGCGCTGCCGTGCCGGCGGAGCATCCGGTTCCCGACCGAATGAAACGTCCCACCCCAAATGCCGCTCGCATCGATCGGCAACAAATTCGCAACCCGATCGAGCATTTGCCGGGCGGCTTTGTTGGTGAACGTAAGCAGCAAAATGTTTCGCGGATCGATTCCGTTCTCGAGCAGATAAGCCACTCGATAAGTGAGAGTGCGCGTCTTGCCTGAACCGGCGCCGGCGATGATTAGCTGCGGGCCAGGTTGAGCAGTGACGGCGGCAAGCTGCTGCTCATTTAGCTCCGCCGCGTAATCGATATGGATCGATGTCGATCTTGCGGCGTGCAGTGTGTATTGGTGCGACATAATGCCGGTCCGGTTCGGACTGTTACGCTGCTGTCGGCACGATCGCTCTTCAACGGAAAATTCGGGCGGCATCAGCGATTCAGCGCCGCATGCAAGCGATCGAGCAGAACGACTTGAGCCGAGTTGATTTTTTGCCGTGCAACCGCGTCTAGAAAAAACTCGGCGCGATCGATCTCAGGAAACTCTTTCAATTTTCCTGAGCGCGGTGGCCATTCAATCTGAAACGTGTTCGAGCGCGGTTTGAATGATTCAGGTAGATCGCCTTGGACCGCCCAGGCGTGAACGGTTTTGCCGCCTTTTTGTTTGATTGAACCGAGTGGGATCCAATTTCCCGAAGCTTTGGTTCCAAGCTCCTCTTCGAATTCAATCTGCGCGCGCGTCAGCAAATCTTCGCCGCCGCTTGCTTCGCCTTTTGGAATTGTCCATGCGCCCTCATCTTTGTTTCGAAAGAACGGCCCGCCGGGATGAACGAGTAAAACTTCGAGGATGTAGTTCTTGCGGCGGAACATCAGCAGACCAGCGCTGACACGGCTGCGTTTTTGCTTTTGCGGCGAATCTTGCACGCCACCTTTCAACGGCAGGCACGCCCTTGTTGCAAGTCAGCGAATGATCCCGAGCGAGCCGAGCGTGGCCGGATCAATGCCGGAAGTGATCGGCAGAAGATGATCGCGTTGATAGCGCGCGATTGCGGCGCGGGTAAGCGGTCCCATTTTGCCGTCGACGGCGTAGGAGTAATAACCTTGCTGCTGGAGTGCGACCTGCACACTGGCAACGATCTGGTCCGGCGACAGACCGTCGTAACCGTAAATCGGTTCGTTGTACTCATAATAAGAGTACGGATCGTAACCCCAGGCTGGATACCACCAGCCATCATACCAGCCCCACCAGCCCCAGTCGAAAAAGATGAAGGCGGCGCAGCGATTTCTCCACCAATTGGAGCCGTGATGATGATGGAATTGATTGATGTGGTTCAATCGCGCTTGCGAAACGCTGCTGACGTTGCCGCTCCAATTGCGAAGACGCGAAGACGTTTGGGGATCAAGCGTAGCCTTACCGCCGGTCGTGTTGAGGCCCGAAAGAGGCCGTGAATTGCCGGAGCGTTGAAGGGCATAGGCGCCACTGAAGTTGCTCGCGCCCGAATGCATCGGATGACGCAGCGTAGAGACTCCAACCGGCGGGTAGTTAAACGTGCGGCTGCCGTTCCGATAACTAATCGCAGGCCGGTATGGCATTCCGCCGGAATAGTGCGGAATTCCATCGAAATGCGGCGCCACCGTTGTTGTTGGTGCTGCTGCTGAGCCGCGATGCGGCGCCGCGACACTAGAGTTCGAAGATGTGTTTCCGTTGTCTTTGGCCGAGGCGTGACCAGCGAAGCCGACGATCACAGCGACCGCAACCGCCAGAGATAAATGTTTCATAAACACAAGCCTCACCAATGAAACCATTCTACCTTGTTTTCGTTGCGCTTTCCTACCCCGATTTTAAGCAGACGGCGTGGTCGTGCCGGATCTTGCGAATTATTTCTTTAGTGTGCGGACGTAAGCAACAAGGGCTTTGATCTCATCGTCAGTCAGTCTCCCGCCGAACGCGATCATCTTCGTCGTACCGTCTTGGTTCACACCATCTTTGATTGCCGCCGCCGCTTGGGCGTCGGTGAAAGATGATTGAGTCCCGGCGTCGGTGAGGTCCTTCGCGTTCAGGGCTTTTCCCATGCTCGTCTTTGCGCTCCCATCGGTCCCGTGACATTGGACGCAGTTGTTCATCCAGTTCGTCTTTGGATCTGCGCCTTGCGCGGCCAAGAGCGAGAGCCAACAAAAGCTCAATATCATTGTGAGAATTATTTTCATCTAAGCAGTTCGGTCTAAAACGCGGTCGCGCAGCTTGTCGATCTTCAGAAAATGAACATTCCGATGGCCGCTCCAAACATCAACAGCGTCGCCAGCGAGACGACGATTACACTCGGAATGGAGCTGGGCTGTTGCTTCATGAGTTTGCGATCGAGCGCGACGAAAATAATGCCGAGAAGAAGAAATGGCGCGAGCAATCCGTTGATCACCGCCGTCCAGTAAAGCGCGCGCACCGGATTGACCTTGAGAAAGTCTATCGCGATGCCGATCAGCGTTGACACAACGATGACGAGATAAAATGGGCGCGCGCCGCGGAAACGTTGATCGAGTCCTTCGCGCCATGCAAAAGTTTCGGCGAGCGCATAAGCGGCCGAGCCGGTGAGCGTCGGGATCGCGAGCAAACCGACGCCCACGATGCCGAGAGTGAAAAGCGTGCCGGCAAATTTTCCAGCAAGCGGAGAAAGCGCCTGGGCCGCGTCTTTCGAAGTCTCAATGTGCGTGATTCCGTGTCGATGAAGCGTGAGCGCAGTCGTGAGGATGATGAAGAACATGACCAGATTCGAAAAGAACGTGCCGACGTCGACATCGATCTTGCGCGTGATGATTTCGACCGGTGTAGCGCCGAAACGGCGATACAACATTCGGCGCCCTTTTGCTTTGTCTTCTTCGACCTCCTGCGACGCCTGCCAGAAAAACAAATAGGGGCTAATCGTCGTGCCGAGGATCGCGACCAGCATTCCCCATTGGTCGTGACTCTTCGGCCAGGTCGGAATGAAGGCGGCGTGCGCTACCATTCGCCAATCCGGATGAACGATGAACCCGGTGATGACGTAAGCGAACAAAACGAGCGCCAGCCATTTCAGAATGGTCGCGATCTGATGATAGCGAAACCAGATTGTCGCAACGGAAATGCCGACTCCGAAAAAAATGACGAAGAAGTGAGAGTTGATGTGCGTGAGCATTTCAGCCGCATCCGACATTCCGGAAAGATCGGCGCCCACGTTGATCGAGTTTGCGGCAAAGAGCGCTACTGCCGCGACGAGGATCAGTGGCCGCGGATATTTGTGGTGCATGGCGCCGGCGAGACCACGTCCGCTGACCATGCCGATGCGGGCGCACATCATTTGCACGAAAGCCATCAGCGGCCACGTGATCAGCGCCGTCCATAAGAGCGTGAGGCCGTGTTGCGCCCCAGCGATCGAATAAGTCGCGATGCCTGAAGGATCGTCATCCGCGGCGCCCGTAATCACACCAGGACCGAGTGCGGAAAAAAATCGACGAACCAGACTCGGCTTTTTCTCCTTGGCCGGCATGCCATCGCCTCTTTCGACTGCGAACGCGCCTGAGTCCAGCGCTTAACGTGCGATCTTAATCTGGTTTCCAACCCGTGAAACCATGGGTCGCGATCACGATAGCATGGACATCGACTTCTCCGGCCGCCTCCACGCTCCAATTGCGCCTTGAACGCATGATGGTCGATCTTAAGGTTGCGGCGTGGAAGAAGCGGAAGTTCCTCTGGAGGATTTGCAGGAGCACGTGCATCATAGCGCTGAGCACAGCGGCGAAACGTGGATTTCGTGGGTGGCGCTGAGCACCGCCATTCTCGCCGTCCTCGCCGCGATCGCCGGACTTCTTTCCGGTAAACACGCCAACGAGGCAATGATGAGCCAGATCGAGGCGTCCGACCAATGGAGTTACTATCAGGCCAAGAGCATCAAGGTCTCGGTGCTCGATGCAAAAATTGCGCTCTCAACCGCGCCTAACGAATCCGATGCCGCCAAGCGCGATCGTTACGAAAAGGAGCAGGAAGAAATCAAGGCCGAAGCCGAGCAGAAGCAAGCGGAAGCGAAGTCGAATTTTCATCAACACGAAGTTTTCGCACGCGGTGTGACCATGTTCCAAATCGCAATCGCGATTGCCGCCATTTCCGCGCTGACGAAGAAACGGCGCTTCTGGATCGTGAGTCTCCTCTTCGGCATTGCCGGCTGTGTTTTTCTCGCGCTCGGTTTCGGTCACTGACATGCGCGTGCTTGCCATTGATGCCTCCTTGCGCAACACCGGCGTGGCAGTTGTCGATGCAAGCAATGGGAAAACGCGCGCGCTTTACTTCGGTACGATTCATAACGCGCAAAAACTCCGCTCTTCATCTTGTCTCGTCGCGATTCGAGATCGGTTGATTGAATTGATTCGCGAGCACGAGCCGGATTGCTGCGCGCTCGAATCGGTGATTTACGTGCAGAGTTACAAAACGGCGATTTTGCTCGGCGCCGCGCGCGGTGCGGCCATTCTTGCCGCTGCGGAAAACGGCCTCCCCGTTTTCGAATATCCGCCGACACGAATCAAACAAGCGACCGTTGGTCGCGGCGGCGCCGGAAAGAACCAGGTCACGTTCATGGTGCGCGCGCTTCTTGGTTTAACCGAAACGCCAGATGCGGATGCAGCCGACGCGCTCGCGATTGGTCTGACCCATGTGCGCGCGCAGGAAACGGCTCGGCTTGGAGTTCCCGGAGCCACCCAAATATGAACCCGCCTTCGCAGAGCTCCGGCGTGGCAGGCGATTTTCAAGTCAGCTGGCTCGGCCGAGTCACGTTTGCCGACGCGCTCGCGCTTCAGGAAGACATCGTTGCCAGGAAGCATGAAGATCGCGATGCTGCCGATGAAGTGCTGCTGCTCGAGCACGAACCGGTTTACACGATCGGACGCACGCCGGATAAATCGAGTTTGTTAGGCGCGGCGCATTTGCCGCATCCGCTTTTCGGGATCAATCGCGGCGGTCAGGCGACCTATCATGGACCCGGACAACTGATGGGCTACCCGATTGTCGATCTTCGCCGTTGCGGTCAGGATTTGCATCGTTACCTGCGTTGGCTCGAGCAAACGCTGATCGAGTTCCTCGCTTCTTACGAAATTGTCGGGGTGCAACGCGAAGGTCTTACCGGTGTTTGGGTCGGCCATCGCAAGATCGCATCGATCGGCGTCGGGGTGCGCCACTGGATCACGATGCACGGCTTTGCCCTCAACGTTTGTGACGATCTCGCTTCCTTTGCTCACATCATTCCGTGCGGAATTTCGGATGTCACGATGACATCGATGGAAAAAGAAACCGGTAAATCGTTTTCCGTTGTCGATGTTGCGCACGCATTTGAAAAGCTCGTTCGCGAGAAGATTCAGAATCTGCGCCGAGATCGAGAAGCGCAATCAGTCTCTGCCTGACGAAAGAA
>Ga0207646_10000770_pt1 | contig 41552 bp, 41 predicted proteins | sample KBSK5502metaG_FD_184343 | JGI IMG/M metagenome (GOLD analysis project Ga0207646, IMG submission 184343) | Corn, switchgrass and miscanthus rhizosphere microbial communities from Kellogg Biological Station, Michigan, USA - KBS K5-50-2 metaG... | ecosystem: Host-associated > Plants > Roots >... | reverse complement strand
CTCTGGATCTTCCTGGGTCCGGTCATCCGTCTGAAAGAGCAGCCGGCGCCGGTGCCCGCGTGAAGGGCCGACTGCTGATCCGCGACGCGTGTCTGGCCGACGGTCACTCGTCGACGCTGCAGGTGGGCGTCAGCCTGATGATCGAAAAGGGCCACGTTGCCTGGGTGCGGCCGAATGATGAAGCCGATCCCGGCGACGCCGACACGCTCGACGGCGGGGGCGCGACGATCGTGCCGGCATTTGTCGATGCCCACAGCCACCTCACGATGCCCGGCGGCAGCCATTGGATCGAGCGGGGCTCCGATCCACCCGACCGGCTGCGAGACGTGGCCCGCCGAAATGCGTCTCGCCTGGCGCAGGCCGGCATCCTCTGGGCGCGTGACGTCGGATCACCAGCAGGGCCCGATGGTCGGGCCATCAGCCTGCAGGTTCGCCAGGAGCTCGCGGGCAGTTCCAGCGCGCCGTACATCCGGGTCGCCGGCACCTGGATCGCGACGGACGGTTACCTGCCTATGACAATCCCCGTCAAGCACGGCGACGGTCTCGCCGCCGCCGCCGTCGCGCAGCTGGACTCAGGAACGGACTTCGTGAAGATCATGCTGGATCCACCGGACCGGACCGGCCAGTGTCCCTTCACAGTCGACGATGTCCGGAAGGCGTGTGAGGTCGTACACCGCCGAGGGCGGAAGATCACGGCGCATGCCACCATCCTCGACGGCGCGCGGGTCGGCGCCGAGGCCGGCGTGGATTCCATCGAGCACGGGATGGAGCTCGATGATGCGATCGCTGCCACGATGCGCGCGAACAATGTCGCCCTGGTGTCGACCCTCTCGGTGCTGGCGAGCTGGGCGACGTTTGAACGGACCACCCGGATCGAGCGTTTCACGGGCGAGGAGGGCAGGCAACGGCTGGCAGCCCGACACGAGGGTGCGTTCGCGGCGATCAAGGCGGCGCGCCGCGCCGGCGTTCGGATCGCCGCCGGCTCCGATTTCGGCGGCGGATCGGTGCGCGCCGGACACCTGGCCTGGGAGGTGGAGCTGCTGGTCGAAGCGGGGCTGGAGCCACACGAGGCCCTCGCCGCGGCCACCTGGCATGGCGGGGAGCTGCTGGGGATCGACCATGCCGGAAGGCTGCGGGCGGGAGACCCGGCTGACCTGGTCCTGGTGCATGGTGACCCGCTCAGCGACCCCCGCGCCCTCTGGCGCGTCTGGGCGGTTTTCAAGGCTGGCGAACGCCTTGCCTAAGAAAAGGATGGTGATCGCGACGTGACACCTCGGCATTTCCTGCCGGCAGCGATAATGAAAACTCTCGCACGCGTCAGGCGTTCTTCTCTCAGGAGCTTTCGGGTTGCCCCAGTTACGGCAGGATTTGATTACCGGGCGATGGGTCGCAGTGGCGACCGAGCGTGCACGTCGGCCCGATTCCTTCACCCAGGCCGCTAAAGAAAGCGTCGCGGCCCGCGACGTCTGTCCGTTCTGTCCCGGACACGAGTCGATGACACCGCCGGAGGTCCTCGCCTATCGCGCGCCCGGCACGGCTCCGAATAGCGAGGGCTGGTGGATCCGGGTTGTGCCGAACCTCTACGCGGCGTTCCGCCTCGAACCCGACGGACAGGAGCACCGCCAGGACCGCTTCTGGCAGCGAGATGCCATTGGCGCGTGCGAGGTACTGATCTCGAGCCCCGACCACCGAGCCCCCACGCCCCTGTTGCCGCGGCGCCAGGTCGAAGAAATCGTGCAATCCTATGTCGACCGTTACCGGCATCACAACGAGAACCCCGCGCTCGAGCACGTCCTGATTCTTTACAACCACGGTCGCCCCGCCGGCGCCTCGCTCGAGCATCCGCATTCGCAGCTCTACGCGATCAGCCTCGTCCCGCCGAGTTTTCTCGAGGAGTTCGAGGGTGCTCGCCGCTTCGGGCAGTCAAATCACGATTGTGTCTTCTGCCGGAGCCTGGAGGACGAGCGCCGGGCCCGGGCGCGGGTCATCTACGAAAACGAAGGATTCGTCGTGTTCGCGCCGTATGCCGCGCGCACGCCCTTCGAGACCTGGATCATGCCGCGCCGTCACACTGCCAGCTTCGGCGACCTCGACCTGAAGAGCGAAAAGCCTGCGTTCGCGGAGGCCCTCCAGCTCACGCTCAAGGCGCTATACGACGGACTGAACGACCCACCGTTCAACTACTTCATCCACAGCGCCCCGTTGAGGAGCAGTCCGGCGCAGCCGTATCACTGGCACCTGGAACTGATCCCGAAGCTGAGCACTGCGGCGGGCTTCGAGATGGGAACCGGGATGTGGATCAACGTGGTCAAGCCGGAGGACTCGGCGGCGTTCCTGCGAGAGCGCATCCAGAAAGCGGTGGGGCAAGTGGCGTGAAGGCCGTCGTGATGGCGGGAGGCGAGGGGTCGCGGCTCCGGCCGCTGACCAGCGGGGTGCCCAAACCGCTGGTGCCGGTCGTCGGCAAGCCGGTGATGGAGCACATCCTCCGGCTGTTGCGCACCCATGGCATCACCGACGTGGTCGTGACGCTACAGTATCTCGGCTCAGCCATCCGAGACTATTTCGGCGACGGCTCGGACTTCGGGGTCGACATTACCTACGTGGTCGAGGATGCGCCGCTGGGGACCGCCGGCAGTGTCAAGAACGCCCAGGAATACCTCGACGAACCGTTCATCGTCATCAGTGGCGACGCACTGACCGATATCGACCTGGGCAAGGTGATGGCGTACCACCGGGAAAAAGCGGCGTCAGCGACGATCGTCCTGACCTCGGTGTCGAATCCGCTCGAGTACGGCGTCGTGATCACCAATCCGGATGGCACCATCAACCGCTTCCTCGAGAAGCCGTCCTGGGGCGAGGTGTTCTCGGATCAGGTCAACACCGGGATCTATGTGATCGAGCCGGAGGTGCTGGACCTGCTACCGCCCGCGACCGTGGTGGACTGGAGCGGCGACGTCTTTCCCAAGATGCTCGCCAACACCATGCCGCTGTATGGCTACCTGGCGTCGGGCTACTGGTGCGACATCGGCAACATTCAGACCTACTACCAGGCGAACTGGGATGCCCTCGAGGGACGGGTCGACGTCGAGATCCCCGGTGAGCGTCGCGACGGCCGCGTCTGGGTCGGTGAAGACGTGGAGATTGGCTACGACGTCCGGATCAACGGTCCGGCCTACATCGGCAATGAGTGCAAGCTCAAAGCGGGGGTCTTCATCAACGGGCCGGTGTGCGTCGGGAACTTCTCGGTGATCGACGAGAACACGAAGATCAGCAACTCGATCATCTGGACCTACTCCTACATCGGCGAAAACTCGCGGCTGCGCCAGGCGATCGTCTGCCGGCACGTCACCATCAAGAACAACTGCTTGCTGGAGGAAGGCGCGGTGATCGGCGATGAGGTCGTCGTCGGCGAGGGCACCACCATCGATGCGGGCGTCAAGATCTGGCCTGACAAGGAGATCGAGCCCGGGTCGAGGGTGCACGAGAGCATCATCTGGGCCGGGCACTACAAACGCGGGCTGTTCTCCTCATACGGATTGGTGGGCCTGGTCAACATCGAGCTCACCCCGGAATATTGCGCCCGGTTGGGCGCATCGTTTGCCGCACTCTTTCCAAAGGGTTCCGCGATCGGGGCGGCCCGCGACGGCCAGCGCCCCTCCCGGATGATCAAGCGGGCAATGATCGCGGGCATGATGTCGTCGGGGGCGAACATCATCGACCTCAGTGAGCTGCCGATTCCGGTGGTCCAGTACTACGCGCGCGACCATCCGATCAGCGGCGCGGTGCACATCCAGATGTCGCCACTCGACAGCCGATCCGCCGACATCCGGATGTTCGACGGCAACGGCGTGGTGCTCGACAAGAAGGCGGAGCGAAAGCTGGAAAACATCTTCTTTCGGGAAGACATCCGCCGGGTTCACTTCTACGAAATGGGCGACATCAGCTACCCGCAGGATGCGATCGATTCGTACATCGATGGGTTGATCACCCTGACGGACGTCGAGGCGATCCGCCAGGCGCACTTCAAGGTTCTGGTCGATTTCGATCACGGCAGCGCCTCGCTGGTGCTGCCCCGGCTCTTCAAGGAATTGAATATCGAGGCGATCCCTCTGAATGCCGGCTTCGACGAGACCTATCAATCGAAGACGAATGAGGCCTTCAACGAAGCCCGGCGGCAATCAGCGCTGATCACGCGCACCCTGAACTGCAACCTGGGGGCCTACATCGACTATGGCTCCGAACGAGTGTTCCTGATCGATGAGAAAGGCGAGGTTCTCGACCGCCACGAGGCGCTCGGCGTGCTGGCGATCCTGGCCTTGAAGGCGAAACCCGGCGTGCTGGTGGCGCCCGCCACCGTGCCGCAGACCATCGCCGCGCTGGTGCGGCAGCAGCCCGGCTCCCACTTCGTCCCCGGGAAAAGCGAACCGTCGTCCCTCTTGCGGGCGGCGCAGCAGCACCAGGCCCGACTGGCCTCGGATGCGAATGGCGGTTATGTCTTCCCCGAGCACCTGTTAGGGTTTGACGCGATCTTCACCCTGATCAAACTGCTTGAGCTGCTGGCCGAGGAAGGGAGGTCGGTGTCCTCGGTGCGGGCGGAGATCCCGCGAGCCGCGTACGAGCATCGCCTGGAGGCGGTGCCGTGGGACGCCAAGGGGCGGGTGATGCGCACGATGGTGGAGATGCACCGCGACGCGCCGGTCGACCTGGCGGACGGGATCAAAGTGTTCGTCGATGGCGGCTGGGTGCTGGTGCTGCCCGACCCCGACATGCCCCGCTACCACATCATCGTCAGCATGGACGACTCCGATAAGGCGCGGGCGCTCGCCGACCGGTACAGCGCGCTCGTGAAGACCGCCGTCAGCCCGTCTTCCTGACATGGCCCCTGGCCGTCGTGAACGGCGATTTGTTCGGACGGCGGGTTTCTTTCGAGCCCTGCCTCAGCCGGTCAAGGCCGCCCTCCCGGCTCGATTGAAGGACGTGAATCACCACGTGCGTTCCAGCCAGGCGCAATGGTTTTACGACGACCCACGACTGCATTTCGAAGCCTGGTGGCACGCCAACACCGGACGGCTGGAGCTGGGCCTCCACCTGGAGTCGATGCCCTCCGTCAATGAGCGGATTGCGGCGGGCCTGGCCCGCCACCTGCTCGTGATCAAGGCCCGTCTCGGGGAGCGGCTCGACCTGGAACCGTGGGATCGCGGATGGATCCGGTTATATGAAACTCACCCGGTCGAGGTGTTTGACGCCGCGCGGATCGCCACGACGTCGACGCGGATGGCGGAGCTGATCGGGGTCCTCTGGCCCATGTGCCAGGAACTGCCGCAAAGGCGATGCTAGAATCCGGCTTGTCAGGCGGGAGTAGCTCAGCTGGTCCAGAGCGCAACCTTCCCAAGGTTGATGTCGCGAGTTCGAATCTCGTCTCCCGCTCCAGCCCCACCTCTCCCGATTATCTCCTGGCCTGAATGGCGCGCTCTGGCGACGTTGAAGGCAACGCCGACCAGATATCTTCGGGGAACCGCATCAGGGCATCGAATCGGCTGTCCCACGCCGGTGGCGACCCCTCTTCCAGTACACGGTCGATTAGCTGCCGGGCAAGGTCGAGACACTCGCCCACCGCGACGTGCTTTTGCTCTAACAGATCGCGACGCCGGTTGAGGACGGCCTCGATGTCCCCGATGAAGCGATCGGCAAGCGCATCCATCAACCGCGTGGCCGGCACGGGACCCTGCTTGTGCTCCAGCGCCCGCGCCTGGTCGCCCTTGAGCTCCGATAGGCGCCTGGCAAATGGACCGCTCACCGCTGCCAGCTCGTGCAGTAGGTCGTTGATCTCGCGCACACGCTCCGGCCCAACCCGCTCCGCCCAGCGCTTCCGGCTGACGGTGCCACCGAGGACGCATGCGCCATACCAGCGGTGTTCCGTCTTGGCCGTCAGCCTTCCTTCGAAGTGCTGACACGTCCAGATCCACCCAACCGGCCGAGACCTCTCGTCCAGCGTGACCACCTGGCGGGCCTCGTAAGCCGGACATTCCCCAAAATGGTCGGGAAATGGCTTGGGGTACGGGCACTCGTCCAGGGGTCGCAGCCGCGGGCCCTTCGAGCTCCTCCACATTGCGATGGCCCCTGAACGGTCGCGCACTCCGAACACCCGGAATATCTTCTCGAGCTGGTAGCGGATTGTTCGCGACGATACGTTCAACCGAGCCGCGATTTCATGATCGGAGAGTCCGAGTGAGGCCAACTCGAGTATCCGTTGTTGGCGAGGAGTCACCTTTGGAGATCCCGGCGTAGCCGATGCCGCATGATGGCCGCCATCGTGGTGGCGGTATAAGGGCTACGTCCGGCTATCGGGGAATTTGACAGCGTTCATGGGCGGAGTCGCGCTCTGCTCAAGAGGTCGCAGACGAATCACTTTCTGTGCTGCGCAGCTTTGTCGAATGAAGTGATCCGCGAGTGAATTCGAAAGAGGCGGCGCCGCTGTTCGTGGTGTTCGTTCGCCGGCAGTTCACGCAGGAATCCGATCGCGAATTTGTCGCTGATTTCCTGCCGCATCCGAGGTACGCTATACGTCTCGCGTCGCTGAGGCCGGTTGCCGGTCCCGCCGTCCTTTCCAGGACAAGAGGGGCACGCTTATGAAAGGAGGCGCCTGGTAGAAATCAGTTCATCGCGTGTCAGTCGAATGGGCGTAACTGGAATGGACCGCGATGATGCGGCTATGCCGGCGCGAGTGTCCGTGGACGACCATGCGGCACCGGCATCATCGCCGGCAACCACACCATCTCAGACCGAAGTCCGGCGTGGGCTGGATCAGGTCTGGCGCAAGACCCGGGGACCCATCTTCGCCACGATTGTTGTGGCGGCCGCCTACCTGCTGACGAGGAAGTCGGTCCCGATCCCGGACCTCGCTCCTGTCTACCTCGTCGTTGTCGTGGGGATCGCCGTAGCCGATGGCAGCCGCTCAGCGCTGGCGAGCGGACTGATCATGGCCGCTTACGTTGCTTATGCCGATTCCAGTCCCGCCCATCTTTTTAGCTATACAAGGGACAGCCTCCTGCGTCTCGCCATTTTCATCATCGCCACGATCGCTACTGCCGTACTCGCCGGCGCTCCATCGCGTCGGGCCGATCTGCTTCGCAACGAGCTCCTCACCCAACGGGAACGTCTATCGGATGCCCTGAAGTCAAAGAGCGATTTCATGAACGCGGCCGCCCATGAGCTGCGAACTCCCTTAACGGTTATCGCTGGCTACGTCTCGATGCTTCAGGACGAAACATTCGGCCGAATCCCTGAGCGCTATCGTGATCCGATTTCTGCGATGCAGCGGAAGGCTCGGCAGGTCGCCGCCCTCATCGATGAAATGCTCCTGGTCGCCAGGGTCCGCAGCGGGACCGCACCAACCGCGCCGATGCCGGTCGACGTTCGAGACGCGGTGCGAAAGGCGGTCGAACGCGCCGAACCGCGCGTTACGCTGGAGCAGGCGACGCTTTCGTACGAAGTGCCCTCGACAATCGTCGCGGCAGAAGTGGATTCCGACCATCTTGGCCATATCCTCGACAGTCTGATCAGCAACGCCCTCACGTACAGCGACGGGAAACCGTGGGTGAAGATCACGGTCACCGGCGGGAGCGACGCCAGGGTCTTAGTGAAGGATCGAGGCTGGGGCGTACCGGAGGCGATGAGACACAAGGTCTTCGAAGGTTTTGTCCATGATGTCAATCCGGAATACAAGCCAAAAAGCGGAAGGGGTCTGGGACTATCGATCAGTCGCGAGCTGGCCGAACGGTACGGTGGATCGCTGGACCTTGTCCGGACCGAGCCGGGCAAAGGCAGCCTTTTCGTCCTGCGCCTGCCTGTCGCTTCCTCGTGAGTGGTCGCCAGACTGAGGTCCGCACCGAACGGCTGTTGCTTCGCCGTTGGCGTGAAAGCGACCTCGACCCGTTCGCGGCGATCAATGCCGATCCGGTCGTGATGGAGCATTTCTTCCACGGCGTCCGCACCCGGGCCGAGACCGCGGGCTTCATCAGCCGAATCGAGCAGGAATTCGAGCAACGCGGCTTCGGTCTCTGGGCCGTTGAGGTCATCGGCGAGGCTCCGTTTATCGGCTTCGTCGGCCTGCACGCGGCGTCGTTCGAAGCGCCCTTCACCCCCGCCGTCGAGGTCGGCTGGCGCTTGAGCCCCGCCTGCTGGGGTCACGGCTATGCGACCGAAGCAGCCCGGGCGGCGGTCCGCTTTGGCTTCCAGCGGGCCGGCCTCGGGGAGATCGTGTCCTTTACCAACGTGGGCAATCTCCGGTCCCAACGGGTGATGCACCGGATCGGGATGACGCGGGATCCGGCGGGCGATTTCGACCACCCGTCCGTTCCGCCCGGCCACCCGACTCGGCCGCACGTGCTGTATCGCGTTCAGCGGGCACCGGGACGGCGTAAAGCGTAATCCGGGCCTTAATCTGGCGCTTCCTATACTTGCTTGGTGGGGGAGACGCCATTCCAGTTCATCGGGTCGACGGCTGCCGCGGGGTCGCCCCCGTCACTGGCAGACCAAATAGTGCCTGCACAGTTACCGGAGGTCCAATCTGACCCGAGCGCGGCACAGCCGCCCGCCTGGCCGGTTCTCGCTGCAGGGCAGCGACAGACATCGCCGCAGACTCAGCCACGCTACCTCAACCGGGAGCTCTCCCAGCTCGACTTCGTCGATCGGGTGCTGGCGATGGCGGAGGACGTCTCCCTGCCGCTCCTTGAGCGAATCAGATTCCTGGCCATCCTCGGCGAAACCGTCGACCAGTTCTTCCAGGTCCGGGTCGCCGGCCTGAAAGAACAGGTGCAGGCGGCGCTCCCGCAGACCTCCCCCGATGGAATGACCACCGGGGAGCAACTTCGCGCCATTCATCAGCGAGCCGCCGTTTTGCTGGAGCGGAGCACGGCGTTGTTCGCTCACCAGATCGCGCCGGCTCTCCAGCAGCAGGGCGTCTCGATCGTCACCATCGACAACCTCGACGAGGCTGATCGTGCCTTCCTCGCCGCGGAATTCGAAGCCCGCATCTTTCCGGTGCTGACGCCGCTCGCAGTCGATCCAGCCCATCCCTTCCCCTACATCTCGCACCTCTCGCTCAATCTCGCGGTGATGGTTCGCGATCCCGTTCGACACGACATGCGCTTTGCTCGGGTCAAGGTCCCCCCGCTGCTTTCTCGGTTCATCGCCCTTCCCGATAGCCAGCGCTTCATTCCCCTGGAGCAGGTGATCGCACTACACCTCGATGAGCTGTTCCCCGGGATGGAGATCGTCAGCCATCATCCCTTCCGCGTCACCCGCGACGCCGACCTCGACCTGGTCGACGAAGAGGCGGCGGACTTGCTCGCGGCGATTCAGAGTGAGCTCCGCCGCCAGCAGCGCCGGGCCCAGGTCGTCCGCCTCGAGGTCGACATTGCGATGTCGGACGAGGTCCTCGACCTGCTCGTTCGCGAGCTCGAGCTCGAGTCCACCGACGTCTACCGAGTCGATGGTCTCCTTGACCTCGCGAGCCTCTGGGCGATCTATGCCCTCGACCGGATGGACCTCAAGGCTGAGCCCTGGACCCCGGTGACGCAGCGTCGCTTGCAGGGGGTGGGCGCCACCCCGGCCAATATCTTCAAGACTCTTGCGGATGGCGACGTCCTCGTCCATCACCCGTATGACTCGTTCGCCACGTCAGCCGAAGCTTTCGTGGACCAGGCCGCCCAGGATCCGGACGTGCTCGCCATCAAGCAGACGCTGTATCGGACCTCTGGTCCGGTGAGCCCGATCGTCCGCGCCCTGATTCGGGCGGCGGAGAGCGGCAAACAGGTGGTGGCGCTGGTCGAATTAAAGGCGCGCGGCGACGAACAAGCCAACATCGCCTGGGCGCAGGCACTGGAACAGGTCGGGGTGCACGTCGTCTATGGGGTGGTCGGGCTCAAGACCCATGCGAAAGTGGCCCTCGTCGTGCGCCGAGAGGCGGACGGGATCCGGCGCTACGTTCACGTCGGCACGGGAAACTACAACCCCAAGACCGCGCAGATCTATGAGGACGTCGGGCTCTTATCGGCCGATCCGGAACTTGGTTCCGATGTCGCCGAGCTGTTCAACTTCCTGACCGGCTACAGCCGCCAGCGTCGCTTCGGTCAGCTGCTCGTCGCACCTGTCGGGCTGCGCTCGAACATCATCCGGCTGATCCGCCGCGAGGCGGCCCGCCCGGGTGGCGGCCGCATCATTTTGAAGGTCAACAGCCTGGTCGATCCTGAAATCGTCGAGGCGCTGTACGCTGCGTCGCAGGCTGGAGCAGAGATCGACCTGATCGTCCGCGGCCTCTGCAGTCTTCGCCCCGGGGTACCAGGGCTTTCCGATCACATTCGCGTCCGTTCGCTGGTGGGCCGCTTCCTCGAACACTCGCGCATTTTCCGCTTCGGTCCGCCCGGCGACGCGGTCGAGTACTACCTGGGCTCGTCGGATTTGATGCCCCGCAACCTCGATCGCCGGGTGGAAGCCATGGTGCCGGTCGTTGATCGTGGCTTGCAGGCGCGCCTGGGGCAGATCCTCGATATCGAGTTGCAGGACGACGTGCTCGCCTGGGCACTGCATGCCGAAGGCTCCTGGACCAAGGTGCCGACGGTCAATGCCGTCAACGCCCAGCGCACGTTCGAGCAACTGGCCCAGGCCGGGGCGGTGGCCACCAACGGTTCCGTACCGGATGCTTGAGCGCGAGGTCAAGCTCGCGGTAACGCCGGGGTTCCGGCTTCCCGACCTCGACGATCTCGCCGCCGCGGTCGAAGCCACACCGGTCGATGAGCACCGACTCGAGACCGTCTACTACGACACGCCGGACCTGCGCCTGGCTCGTTGGGATTGCAGCCTGCGGCTGCGCCAGGGCGAGGGCTGGACATTGAAGCTCCCCACCACCAGCCAAGGCCCGACGCTCACCCGGCGCGAGCTCGTCTTCCCGGGAAGCGGCGGCCGGCCACCCGAGGCCGCGGTCGCCCTGGTCATCGCCTACGTGCGGCGATCGACGCTGGTCCCGGTTGCCAGCCTGTCGACCTTGCGCCGCCGGGTGCAGCTGAAGAGCCGGGACGAGGCGGTCCTGGCGGAAGTGGTCGACGACGATGTCTCAGTCATTCAGGGGCTGCGCGTGCAGACTCGATTTCGCGAGGTCGAGGTGGAGCTCCGCGATCCGTCTGCCGAGCGGCTGCTCGAGCCGATCCTGGCGCGGCTGCGCGACGCGGGGGCCGGCGACGAGGACCAGGCATCGAAGCTGGTGCGAGCCCTCGGCGCTCGCGCCACGGCGGCACCAGAAGTTGACCCGATCCCGGTTTCGCCCACCGCCACGGCGGGCGAGCTGGTGCGGCACGTCATTGCCGTCTCGGTCGCGAGCCTGATGCGCCACGATCCCGGTCTGCGACTGGGCGACGATCCGGAGGATGTCCATCGTGCCCGCGTTGCCACTCGACGGCTGCGCTCGCAGCTCCGCACCTTCCGCACCTTGCTGGACAGCGAATGGGCGAGTTCGCTGCGCGAAGATCTTCGCTGGCTGGGCGCGGGCCTGGGCAGTGTGCGCGATCGGCAGGTCATGAGCCAGCGGTTCCGCAGCCGCACCACCGCGCTGATCGAAGACGACGCGCCGGTGGTCGCGGAGCTCGCCGATGAACTCCAGGCCGAGAGCGAAGAGGCACGCGCTCGGCTGGTGCTCGATATGCGGTCCGACCGGTACATTGACTTCATCGAGCGGCTGGTCGAGGCAGCGAGGGCTCCCGCCCTGACCGCGGCGGCCCAGCAGCCAGCCGCGACCGCCGTGCCGGTGCTCGCCCGAAGAGACTGGAAGCGGCTGAGCAAAGGCATCGCCAGCCTCCCTCAGTCCCCCGCCGACGTGGGGCTGCACCAGATTCGCATCCTTGCCAAGCGGGTTCGTTATGCCGCGGAAGCCGCGGCGCCCGTGGTGGGAAAGCTGGCGACCCGGTTTGCCGATGCCGCCGCGAACCTGCAGGATGTGCTCGGCGACCACCAGGACAGCGTGACCGCTCAACGCTGGTTGCGCGACGCGGGACAGGGCCGGCGGGCCTTCGTCGCCGGCGAACTGTGCGCCATGGAACGTGATGCCGCGGCCCGTGACCGCGGCGAATGGCCGAAAGTCTGGAAAAAACTTGCCCGCAAACGCCTCAGAAGGTGGATGATATGACCCAAGCCGCGTCGACGCACTCAACGTCGCAGCAACAAATACCGCAAGGGGTGTCCATGGCAGCAAAGATCCTGAATGTCGATGAGGCAAAGCTCGTCAAAGCCGCGGGTGGCGTGGTCCGCCGCAACGGGTCGCGTGGCGCGATGCGGGTGGCGATCGTCCACCGTCCCGGCTATGACGATTGGTCGTTCCCCAAAGGCAAGGTCGACCGCGGCGAGACGCTCGAGGAAACGGCGCTGCGGGAGGTCGAGGAAGAGACCGGCCTTCGCTGCAAACTCATCGTGCCGCTTGGCTGCACCGCGTACGCCGATCACAAGGGTCGCGACAAGGTGGCCTGTTACTGGCTGATGGACGTCGTCGGTGGCCGCTTTCGTGCCGGCAGCGAAGTCGATGAAGTTCGCTGGGTCACCGTCGACGAGGCCCTCGACCTGCTCAGCTATCGGCGCGATCGTGCGCTGCTCCGCGCCTTCGACCTCGAAGCGACCGGCTAAGCCCCGCACGGTATGGCGGCCTATGTCGTCCGCCACGCCAAGGCGGGTCACCGCGCGGAGTGGCAGGGCGACGACCGGCTGCGGCCGCTGACGAAGTCAGGCCGGCAGCAGGCCGACGCGTTGGCCGAGCTCCTCAAGAACGAGCCGATCGATAGGATCCTGTCCAGCCCCTACGTTCGCTGCCTGCAAACGGTCGAGCCCCTGGCGGCGAGGCGCAAGCTTCCCATCGAGCCCCGCAAAGACCTCGAGGAAGGGGCGGGTGGCGAGAGCGTGATCCGCCTCATGCAAGAGTTCAAGGAACAGAACATCCTCCTCTGCACGCACGGCGATGTCGTTGAGGAGCTCCTGGAACGGTTGATCGAGGAGGGCCTCATCGCCAGAGCACGTGCCAGCAACGAGAAGGGCGGCACCTGGGCCCTTTACGACGAGAACGGCACGATTACGAGCGCAAAGTACCTGCCCGCGCCGTAAACCTCAGCGCTAGCCTTTCAGGCCGGCGGTATTGAGGATGGCATATGCCACCCAGGCGGTGAGGCCGGCCGCCGGGATAGTCAGCACCCAGGCGGTGACGATGTTGGCGCCAACGCCCCAGCGCAATGCGGACAGGCGCCGAGAGGCGCCTGCCCCCATCACCGAGCCGGTGATGACGTGAGTGGTCGACACGGGCAGACCGAATTGCGTCGCAAACTGAATGACGGCGGCACCCACCAGCTGGGCCCCCATGCCGGTCGCCGGATCTAGCCTGTAAATCCGCCAGCCGAGCGTCCGAATGATCCGCCAGCCGCCGGCATACGTACCGAACGCAATCGCCGAGGCGGAGAGCAGCACCACCCAGACGGGAACCTGGAACTTTTGAAGATGACCGCTGGCCACCAGCGCCAGAGTCATGACGGCCATCGTCTTTTGCGCGTCGTTGGCTCCATGTGAGTAGGAAACGAGCGCTCCGGTCAAGATCTGGAGGTTCCGAAACGTCCGGTTCAATGGTGCTGGTCGGGCGCCATGGATAATCGCGAGCAGCCCGGTCATGAATATGGCGGCCACGACGAAACCGATCGGTGGTGAGATCACGAGCGACAGCACCGTCTTCCAAAACTCGGCTGCTTTGATCCCAGCCAAGCCGTGGGCGGCCGCGATCGCCGCCCCGCTGAGGGCTCCCACCAATGCGTGCGTCGAGCTGCTCGGCAGTCCGAGGTACCAGGTGATCAGGTTCCAGGTGATGGCCCCGATCAGCGCTGCGATGATGACCACCAGGCCTGCCTTGAACGCCACGATCTTCCCAATCGTGTTCGAGACCTTGGCCTGGAAGAACACCACGGTGATCACCGCACCCGCCAGGTTGAGCACCGACGCAATCAGCACGGCCAGTCGAGGCGACAAGGCACGGGTCGACACCGAGGTTGCAATGGCGTTGGCGGTGTCGTGAAAACCGTTCGTGAAGTCGAAGCCGACCGCGATCAGGATGGTGATCAGCAGCAAGAGCTGATCAGGCATTCTTAATCGAGGTCGCCTCCAGGACGTTGGCCACGTGCTCGCACTGGTCCATGGTGGTTTCGAGCAGGTCGTAGAGGTCCTTCCACTTCACCAGGTCGCTCGGACTCGCACCGTCGGTGAACAGTTGGGCCAGCGCTTCTCGCGTGATCCGGTCGCCCTCGTTCTCCAGGCTATGGATCGCCAGGCGATGGGATGTGAGGTCCCTGAATCCCTCCAGCCCGGCCACGGCCAGTTCGAGCTCCTTGCCCGCCCTGGCGAGCGCTTCACCCATTCGGCGAGCTGAGGGGGTGATCTCCTGAACCCGGTAGAGATCGATCTTGTCAGAGACTTCCTCGGCGAGATCGACGACCTCGTCGAGGGATGAGGCGAGGTCGTAGATGTCTTCCCGCTCGAACGGTGTCACGAACGTCTGGTTGATCAGGTTGTAGATCTCATGGGTGACGTCATCGCACTCGTGTTCCAGCTCTCGAAGGCGTGGATGCCGAGTCTGTCCCTCGAGCAACCCGTTGCGCAATTGGTCGAGTGACTCGCTCACTAGCTCGCCTTGCCGCTTGAACAGCGCGTAGAATCGTCGCTCCTGGGGAACCAGGCTCAATTTCATTCCGCACCTCCGCTGATGGTCGACGTCCCTCCGCAACCTTAAAGGAAGTGGCCGCGCGGCGCCCGACGAGGATGCGGGCGCCCGATCATCAACCGCTCTCTGACCAATCGTTTACCTGGGCCCGTCATTGTGGGCTGCGGTCAAACGCGGTTCCAATCTCGCCGCTGCCAGGCTCTCCCCCTGCTGGAGCGGCGTTCTTTTCGTCGGGCCTGTGGCATCCTTTGCTAGATTCGCGCTGGGATGTCGCGGCTCTGGCGACGACGACGTGACGAGGGTGGTGGCGGAGAGCCACCGCATGCGGCATCACCGCCGAACGATGCCCGGCAGGCGGGCGAGTACGCCACCTTCCTCGAACATGCCGAAGAAGGCATGGTTCTCATCGAGCGCGCCATCGTCCGCTGGCTAAATCCGGCGGCGCGGCTCATCTTCAGTGCAGTCGAGCACCCGACAGGCCGACCGCTGGTTGAGGTTGTCCGCGACCATCGAATCGAAGCCATGGTGGCCCGAGTGCAGGAGGCGGGGCTCGAACAGGCCATCGAGGTGGAGTCGCCGCTGTCGGGCCGCCTGCTCCAGGCTCGCGCTATGCCGCTTGGTATGGACACGATCGGCCTCCTCGTGCGTGATGTGAGTCGTATCCGATACCTCGAGACGGTTCGCCAGCAGTTCGTGGCCAACCTCTCACATGAGATTCGCACCCCATTGGCCGGCCTTGATCTGGCGGCGCAGACTCTGTCCGGACAGCTACCCGACAACGGCGACGCACGGATGTTCATCGACCGCATCATTCAGGAATCGCAACGCCTACAGGCCATTGTCCTGAACCTGACGCAGCTCGCTGCCCTCGACGCGGAGGGCATCGAGGTCGAGCGCGCCCCATTCAGCGTGGCCGAGCTCGCCCAGGAGCTGGTCGACCGCTGCCAGCCGCGGGCCGCCGCGGCCGGGCTCCAACTCCGGGCGGAGCCGGTCGAGGGTGGCGTCGAGGCCCTGGGGGATCGGGGAAAGACCGACCAAGCGATGCAGAACATCGTCGACAACGCACTGAAATTCACCCGGGCCGGTGAAGTGGTGGTGTCGGCGCGCGCCGACCACTCGCGGGTCGAGATCGTCGTCCGCGATACCGGAGCCGGCATTCCGCCTCGGGACCTGCCCCGCATCTTCGAGCGGTTCTACAAGGTGGATCGTGCCCGCGGCGGGCAGCCGGGCAGCGGGCTGGGCCTCTCGATTGCGCGCCACCTGGTCGAGCTGCAGGGCGGAACGATCACGGCCGAGAGCACCCCAGGCGTTGGAACGCTGGTCCGGGTGCGGCTCCCGCGGGCCCCGTTAACCTCCCCTTAATAGCCTGGTATTCAGAAACTGGGCTTCTAAGCCCATCTCAAGCCCAAGTCGCCATCTATTGGTGAGCCAACGTCAGACGCCAGCCGGCAGGTTTATTTGCGCCCACTCGCCTTTGCGGGTGGCGATGGTGATTCTCTCAGGACCAATAACGACCAAACGCGCCGGGCGGGACCCCGCGACCCAGAGACGGCGGCACCTATGGTAGGCGCTACCATTGCGAGAAACAAAGGGGGCTCGGGGTGGCAAAGAAGCGGACGGGTCGCAGCGTTGCGGCAGACTCCGAGAGTGCCGGCCAGGACGCCATGTTCGCCGAACTCCTTAGTACCTTGTCAGCGATCGCAGGCAGCCTCGGCGCCATCGCGCTTCGTCTCAGCCCGGTGCGCAAGAAGTTGGGCACTGAGGGGGAGCAGATGGTATACCTTCGCAAACTCGGCTTCACCAACAAAGTGATCGCCGGGATCATGGCTAGCACTGAAGGGACGGTGAGCACCCGTATCTCGGAGGCGCAGGCGGAGAAGTCCTCGAAGAAGCCCGCGAAGCGGCCTAAGATCCGACGCCGCCAAAGTGGCAAGCGTTAACCAGGAGCTTCTTGAGAAGCTCATCAAAAGGACGGGCCTCAGCAAGCCCCGGATCTACGCCCTTATTGCCGACAAAGTTCGAGAAACGCATCTGCCCCGACGGCTCGCGGCGATCGCGCTTGCGAACGAGAAAGGGATCAACCCCTCGCAATACGCAACCGAAGAAGACTTCGCGGCGATTCGCGGTGCTGATCGTACAGTCCCCGCGCTGCCCGCCGTGTCCGTTGCGGCTCGACCGACAGCAGCCCCGCGTGCCCGGGCCGCGCGGCCGTCACCGGCTCCTCGACGCGGGCACCGAAAGGAAGTCTTCATCGTTCACGGCCGCAACGAGCAGGTCACCCGCGAGTTGAAGGGCGTTCTGCGGGCTCTCGGCCTGACGCCCCTCGACTTCGCGCAAGCTCTGAGGCGGACCAAGAAGGGATCGCCATACATCGGAGAGGCGCTGGACGCGGTGCTGACGAAGGATGCACCCGTCGTCGTCCTGTTGACGCCCGACGACCAGGCGCAGCTGGACCCGGCGTTGTGGAAGCCTGGCGATCCCGCCCGCGAAAAGAAACTCACTGGCCAGGCCCGGCCGAACGTGCTCTTCGAGGCGGGCATGGCGTTCGGGAGGAGCCCCGACACCACAGTGCTAGTGGAGGTGGGGAAGGTCAAATCATTCACCGACGTGGCTGGCCGACACGTCGTGCGCCTGGATAATCGCACAGCGAGCCGCGTGGAACTCGCGACCAAGCTCGAAAGCGCGGGGTGCGCGGTAGACCGGACTGCCGACGAGGAAGGCTGGCTGACATCCGGGGACTTCCGGATTCAGACTGCGGCACGGCGCCGAAGTCGCAAACGCTCGCGTTGAGAGTCGAGGTGCGCGCCACGCGGCTGAAGGCCCTGCGCGAGGCGCGCGGCCTGACGCAGCGGCGGCTCGCGCACGACCTGGGGATCAGCCAGAACAACGTCCCGGCGATCGAAGCTCACGCCCGCCAGGCCGGGCCGAAGCTTCAGCAGCAGATGGTGCGGTACTTCGGGTGGCTCTTTGAAGATCTATTTGAGGTCGTACTTGTCGACCCTGAGACCGGTCAGAAGCGGGTGCTCGAAGCTAGACGATAGGGTCCGGAAATGCAATTCCTTGAGGCCGAGACGTGGGATGCAGCAGCCAAGCGTATCGCTGAACGCGAAGTCGTGGTCTGGTCGTGGGTTGCTGTTCGCCCCAAGGGCCGAGCACCCGTCCTTTACGCGCTGAGCATACGGTCGCGCTCGCTGGTGCCCGATGACCTCAGAGGTTCAGACTATGGAACGATAGCGCTAAGGCAGGAGACCGTAACAGGCGATGAAGCGAGCGAGCGTTTTCTCGACGGAACCATAGGACCGGCGGCCGGTGATCTTAAAGACCTGCGATTCCCTATACCGCCTGCGGGCCAGCAGAGTCCAACTGTTTGGTTAGGGAGCGGTGAGAGTTGGGGCTTCGGACCACGGTCGCTTTGGCCGACTTATTACTTTGAATGCCGGATGATGGGCGAGGTTGACCAGCTGACCTGGCAGTCTGGCTTTGATGCGCCACTTTCGAAGCCAGGGCTAGTGCCGTACCCATATGGAAGGGATGCGATTTTTGACCTCGTCTTCGGCATTGGTCCGCCTTGGCCGAATCCGCAGCTATACCCTCAAGTGGCTGTACGTCTGACGGACGAGCGGGCGCGCCTAGGTTCAATCGAAGTATCTGGATCGAAGATTTTGGTGCCCGTTGAAGAAGCATCCCCGGGCCGACGCGCTGGATTTCTGTTACAGGGTACCTGGCGGCATAGTGACGATTGGGTGCCTAAACATAAGGAAATCCCCGTTGGCCGCGACGAAACCTACTCGTTTGAGGCCGGAGAAAATGTCTCAGAGTTCACCGTGTTCTTGCTCGATGGCGACGGAATGCGCGTCGACTCGCACGAGTGGAAGCGTCCCCCCGCGATTCCTATTTCCCGGTCTTTGCCCTCACCAGAGCCGCCGGCCTCCGACGATCTTCGCAGTCCTAGTAATTCTTCGGCAGTACAAGTCCCAAGAGAAAGTCGCACTGCGGCCGATATGAGCGTAGGCAAGGCGCAGGACTCACGGGCCGTTGCTGTGGTCTACGGGCGCAACGCGAAAGCCAAGAATGCGCTGTTTGACTTCCTTCGTGCCCTCGGCCTGACCCCAAAAGAATGGGGGCAGCTAGTCAAGGCCTTGGGCCAGGGTTCGCCCTACATCGGCCAAGTTCTTAAAGGCGCGCTGGAAAGGGCACAAGCAATTGTCGTGCTTCTCACCGGCGACGACGAAGCTCAGCTTCGTAGGGAATTTCGAGGCAGGTCCGAGCCAGCGTATGAGGTGAATCTAACGCCGCAGCCTAGACAAAATGTCCTGTTTGAAGCCGGGATGGCGATTGGCTACAACGAAGGACGGACTATCCTCGTTGAGCTCGGTGATCGGCGGCCATTTTCTGATATCGACGGTCGCCACGTTGTGAAGATCAACGAAGGACCGGGATGGCGGAATGAGCTTGCCCAACGGCTAAAAACCGCCGGCTGCGAGGTCGATCAGAGCGGTAGCGACTGGTTAACCGCTGGTCGATTTCCCCGCGAGCGCGCTGCGCCGGAGCCAAAGCGAAAGAAGAACCAACTTGCCCTTTCTACAGCGATCGAGGTCGACGATCAGGCGCACTGCTTCCGACTGCGCCTCCGAAACACGGGCAAGACTCCAGTCAAAGTTCGTGCAGAGCTGACAAGCATTACCGACGATCGCGGCAAGGCCCTTTTGACTGCCGGTCAGCTACCGATCGAACTTAATTGGACGCATCAGCCTCCTGACGTTCGTCCGGAGTTGAGCCGACTCGACACGCTAGGCCAGTCGGTCGCGCTACTGTGCTACGACCAAAATCCTGTAGCTGCCGAGGCCGAGCTATACGTCTATGGGATGCATACCCGGCCGGCAATAGGGCGGCTTTGGAACGCCCTGAGGGGAAGGACGATCAAGGTGACTTTTGCGCTTACTTCGGCTGACGATAGCTCGACTGGTCGTATTGAGAAAGGCTTCAGCCTCCGATTCAACGAGGAGGCGCCTCTTCGATTTGACTCTATCTAGTAAGGAAGCTAGTGCCGAAGGTTAGCCAGCTGCTGTCGTGCGCGGTCGACTGTCGATTGGATGGCACCGGACCCTAGGGTAACAGTACCCATCCATTGGCGTCGGGGTCGTTTGGAAGATTCGATCTTCAGCCTGAATTTGTAGCAGGTGCGCTTGCCGTAGCCGTAGCATCGGCAGATGCAGTTCAAGCGGGCAGTGGGTCCAGATGAGATCCTGCGGCTTCAACGACTGTTTTCCGGCGCGGAGCCTCCGGGAGCGGGCGCTTACATCGCCGTGCCCCAAGAGGGCCAGCCATACTCCAAGGGGACGATGCTCCCCCAACTTGGCCTGATCAGCACGGTCACCACAGCCGGCGGGCTCGTCGTACCCATTCCCCGATACCCAAACGAACCGATGAAGTATTTCAAGCTTTTTCTCGGACTCGACGAGTACCTGGGCGTTCTGGTGAAAAAGGAACTGGGTCTTTATAACAATGACAACTGGATCAAGATCTTGTTGAGTCAGCAGCCGCGAGAGCAGGTCCTCGTCGAGCTCGGATTCCTCAACAACAGCCTTAGCCAGCCGGATCTGCTCGCCCAACTGGAGCGCCAATACAGGAAGATGCTGCCGACAGAGCTAGGCGAGAACTTCGACAGAGCTATGGCAGCGGCCGACGTGCCTCGTGTCTTCCTGGCTCGACAGCCCATTCTCCGTGCAATTCGAGAGGTCCTCCTCTATACCGGTCCGCTGGATCCGATCCTAGCGTCGACGCCCCATTCGGTCGCCGTCATGCTGGCGCACGCCCTTGCGACCAAGGTCGGCAGTCATGAGGAAACCGGCCCCGAGCTCTGGCCGACCGCACGAGCATCGACGGTTATGGAGGTGATCCAGAACAACCTATTCAACCGATTCGAGGACATCTACGCTCGGCTTGACCGCTATACCCGGCTCTGGGACGACTACGGAAAGAGACTGAAGCGCACCAAGCTCCGAGCGGACCCGGGCAAGCTCATCGTTGAGGCGACAGGAATTAATCGCGCCGACCTCTTCAGCGTTGCCTTCTCGCTGCTGGCGCGAGTCAATAACTGGAAGCCAGGTCCGCAATTCAACTTTGACCCCTATTCCGGCGTCGGCATGGACCGCGCGACATTCGACGCCGCGCTAGCGACCTTCACGGCTGATGAAGCGACCCTGGTTGCTGATCTGAAGAAAGCGCCGGCGGATTGGCAGATGCTGCCATTCGAACGTTACCCCGTTCTGCGCCTGAATGACTCGACGCTCCTCGTTTTGGATCGAGACTATCTGCTGGAGCGAGTAACAAGCGGCCTCTACTGGATCGTGCTCGACCATGAATTTGGCCTCCCTGGAGATGAGGGAAAGAGAGCGGCGAATTTATGGTCCCAGGCATATGGCGAGATGATCGAGGTGCTGGCCGAAGATAGCATCAAGGCAATGGCCCCGCCCCTCCTGAATGGCGCCACGGGGAAGACGTTTTACACGGAGGAGGACTTCGAGGCCGCATATCACGATGGAACACGCCGGTGCGACGCGGCAATTGATTTCGGACACACACTGTTGCTCTTCGAAGTACAAAAAGGCCAGGTATCGCTTGACACGCGCCAAACCGGACTCATCGACAGGTTCTTTACAGATACTGAGCGTATGGTCCTCGCTAAAGCTCAGCAGTTGGACGGAACGGCAAAAGCGGTGCTGGCCGACGAGGCACCTTTAACCGGCATCTCGCGATCGCCCAGCCTCCGTATCATTCCGGTCGCCGTGCAGGGCGCCACCTATCCTGTTAACCCAGTCACGGATGAATGGATCAAGCTCCAGCTCAAGGAGCGAGGACTCCTGACTGATGCGCGAGTCGGTCGTCTTGCAGTTGTGGACCTCGGAGAGCTCGAAATGCTCGAGGGCCTCGCCGACCACCGCGTCGTTGGTGTAATGGACGCATTGGCGACTTGGAAGACTGGGCCAGACGCACGATTCGCGCTGCGAAACCACCTGTTGCAGGCCTATGGTGGTGACGTCTTGAAGTTCCGGCCCAAGCGAATGACCGCGACCGTCGAGTCCATCAACAAAACGCTGATCGAACGACTGAAAGTCGAGCGCCGCCCGTCGGCGCAACTAGGTGCGGAGCCGAAACCAGGCGACCGTCCGCTCGATGCCTGAAGCGTGCACCGCGAAGGCGCAAAGGTCCAAACAAGAACCAGAACGACCAAGGTTAGCTGTGTCGGTCGTCCTCGGTTCGCGATCGTTGCGGCGAGGGCGGTGGTCGATGATTGTCCGACGGCACTGTTGCCGCATATTCGTGGCCGTCTGGCGCCGCAACCTGCCATGCACAGTGGCAGCTGCGACAGAATCCCCAGCCGCCCTGGCTCTTCGCCGGATCACTTAGTTGACCCGGACAGCCTGGACATGCACACTGCCGAGCGCGAATTGTGCGGATTGCAGCGACTCGGTCAAACACGGGATTAGCGCAGTTGGCCCGCCCGCAGGTTGGCCACTAGGTCAGGGAAGTAGGCGTCCAGAGCCTTGCCGTTTCGACTTTCGATGTGAACCCGACGACCGTCGAAGTGCACAAGCGCTCGGAAGTCGTCTAACTTCGGCTCGTACAGCCAACCGGGTCCGACAAGCAGCGCGGGCGCCGACCTCGCCAGCATCGGCATAACGGGACGACCGAGGACCACTCGGAAAGTCTAGTAAGCGAGCAATATATGAGGAATTCGGTATGACCGATCTCGGAAGCACATTGCTAGGCGCAGGGCTCGCTGTCGTCGGCGGCTTCATGGCGACCGTGGCTATCCGCTGGCTCGATAATCGGCGGGATGACCGGCGGGTGGCCCGTGAGTTCAAGGCCGCCGCGATTCTCGTTGACGACGAGCTGGCGGCGAACCTGACGATGCTGCAGCAGGTCCTGAACGTGAGGTCAACGGATCTTATTCCTCAGCTGCAAAACGGCGTCTACACGGCACAGCAGCTGGCGCTCGCGTTGGGCTTACCGCGGGACGTGCGAGCCGCAGTCGCGAAAGCCTACGCGTGGGCGCAGCTCCCGGACGTTCAGGTGTTCGCGAAAGCTCTGGACGCGCGCGACGAGACCGAGAGCGCCCGCAAGGCGCTTAAGCCATACGTCGATTCAGTCCGGATGGGGGCGGCCGTCCAGCCGCGCGGGGAGCAATAGGGAGGCAATGCGACAGCTGCCTGTCGGGGCGATTTCATAGAACTGCCCCCCAAGTCTGATTTTTCGACCCGACGTGCGTGTGCCGGAACGTATGTACCTTATTGATCAGCTTGGTAATTTTTGACTTGACCTGGGGAGATTACCGGGTAGGTTCTGGCTGCCGTTGGTGGCGTAAGCTGTCGCACCGCATCGACGATTGCGAACAGGGACATAACATGGCTAAAGAATTAACAAGCCGACTGGCAGCCTTGACCTTGAATCTTGAGGAACTGTTTGCTCGCCAGGTGGCCATCATCTTTCCATCCGTACTTGCGAAGGACGAGCTTGCACTCCTCAAGTTAGTGATCGCGAACGCGCGTAACCTAGACCGGACACCTGTGTCGCAAGCAGAGTACTACCACTTGCATCCGTGCCTGGTGGAGATTCTCTCAAGGGGCCAGCCTCACGTAGACAACGGTACCGCGGATGATGTCCGAGCAGCCTTACACGCCGTGTTCCAACCGGCTAACCTACCTTGATTTGGAGACTGCTGTGGTAGATAGTCTTGATCCGACTGACAAAATAAACCGGTCCCAGGCAGCCTAGTACTTGCGCCTGATCCGGTAGGCGCCGCCTTCGTACGCAATAGACCCCGACTTTGAACGTATGTCCACCCTCAACCAGGGTGGTAGCTTTCGATTTGACTAGCAACATACGCCAGACCCTCGAGAAGGAATCGCTGTCTCATCCTTAAGCAGCCTCGACTAATCAGTAAAAGCTGAAAGGCACCTGGGACAGTGGCAACATCCCTACCCTTCGTGCTTCATTGGCCTCAACCCTATGGCAAGGCCGAGCCCAGCAAATGCGACCACGAAGACGAAAAAGAAGTAGTAGTCCGCATCTGACCAGAACCCACCCTTATGAACGTCCAGATAAAGCAGGATCATTTGGACCAGGAGCATCACAAAGACGACGGTCGCGATCAGACCCAGGCGATGGTGAGGTCTAGGCCACCATGTCGCATAAAACATGAGACCGGCGATGAAGGAGAAGACAGCATAGATCACCCCGGCGATTTCGGTAAGCGAGTCTGAAGACCCAACCGTATTAGCCGTTAGGAACAACGTGACGAAAGGAAGGGCGTATGCCAACACAGCTGAAAGCCGTAGAGCTGACAGAATGCGGAATCCCGACCCTACCCACCCAGGTAGCTCAGTCAAAGCGCTGTGCCAGGCGACCACAGCAGCTAGACTCGTGAGCAGCAATTGACCGCCTCGCGCGGCGATCGGTAGGTCAATAAAATTCACGCTCGCGGCACAGAGGCAGTTTTGCAGCGTAGGTGGCGCAGCGAGAGCCAAAAAGCCGAGCGCTAGAAGCGCTGCGGCTCCTCGCATGCGCTCTTCAAACTGCGTCGGGCTAAGTTGATCGACAGCGTTAGCCATTGAGTTGCGGGCACTACTCGATAAAGGCTTGCTGTCCGAGGAAGACCGAACCCAGCGATTGCATCGGCGTCGTGTCTCTAGTCAAGGCTCGCCGTATCTCCCAGTCGCACGATCGTAGCTCGAGGGAAGCCAGCTGCCTCAGGCTCATCAGAAGGCGGCCTCGACAAGTAGGGGCGCAAAAACCATTCACAGAGTCCGTTCGATGGTCCCTGGCAGCAGCTGGCGACGCTCCTCGCCGCTCTAGAGCTTCGGCCACGCCTCATCCTAACTTTCCAAGAGCGACACCTGTTATCCGCTGGAGCCGCCCTCCGCTGATCGAAGGTGGCCCTTGCTTAGTACGGCTGTGTTCGCTGCCACGCGTCGAGTTCGCGTTGCTGCTCGTCGACCCATCGTTGAAGTACCTGGCGCTGAGCCTCCGCCGGTTCCGGCGGCAGGGACATCACCGACACTGCGCGCTTGATAGACACGACCGGCGGCCTCGCCTGCCTGCGCTCTCAGATCGCTCAACTTCGATGGTGATTTCAAGCGGGTTTGGTAATTTTCCGCCTAGACCACGCGGCGACTGGGAGTCGGTGGCCCACGCGGTGCTCTCGACGTGCGGAGACAGCTTGTGAGCCGCTGCGTACGACACGGAACAAGCTCGCGAGTGTCTCTTCTCGTTAACCCCGCGTTTGTCGATTGGACAGCGGCGTAGCCGGTTTCATTAAGACGAGACGAAGCGGTTTTCGGACGACGGAGTTGGTTGGCCTCGGGGTATCTGTCGCGTCCCCTGCCCGTCCCGGCGAAAGCGGCGCCCAAGGCGGGCCGGTAGCTTTTCTAGGGCCCCGGTGGCGCGGGCGACGCCCGGAGGTCAAGAGCAATGGTTAACGGTTACTCCTGTCGCCGGGACGGACGGGAGGCGCGACGGCTTTAGCCCGAGAGCGTCCTGCCTTTCTCCCTTTCTTTCACGATCTCGGCTGGCAGGCAGCGCAGCGGTCGGGGTCGAGGCTTGTCGGTGCCACGAACGGCCAGCGTTCCGTGATCCTCAGTGTTGGGCGAAAGATTCGGCCGCATTCGCAGCGGTGCACTCGTTGGCCAGGGACAGCCGGGTCGTCGTGGTAGGCGGAGACTCGATCGAGTCCGGGTGGAGCGGTGTGCACGCGGATGAAGGGCTCCGGCTTACTCACGTCAGTACCCTGCAGGCTGCGCCTGCCGGTGCGTGGCGAGCACTCGCTCGGCCAGGTCGAGGCGTTTTTCGTAAATCTGGACATCGGCGGCGGCGAGCCGGGCCTCGGCCAGGGGCGCGCTGACCACGTCGCCTCGTGCGGTAGTCAGCAGAAGGCGAAGCTCGTCGACCTCGGCCTGGAGTTCGTCGCGTTTCTCGGCCCAGGCAACCTGCGCTCGTTGCATGGCCTCGGCCTGAGATTGCTGCCGGGCGCGACGCTCCTCGGCCGCCTCTTGAGCCGCGCGGTCGCGTCGCTGCTCGGTCTCGTACTCGCGCCTGCTCTCGGCTGCCCTGCGGTCGTATATCCCCCGGAGCATCTCGGCGTCGTCGCGTCTCTTTCGCTCGCGCGCCTCAGCGACGCGCGCGTCCAGGTCGTACTCGGCCATCTCTAGATCTCCCCTCGACGATGCCCAGCCTTCAGCCGCTCACGGGTTAGGCGATACGCCCATGCCTCACGTTCCTGGGGGGACGAAGCCTTGCGGAGTCCCTCCTCCACCGCTTTTAGGCGCTGGTTTTCGAGCCACGTCTCACTCTCGTCGAGATGCTCAGCCGCGTAGTCCCCGCCATAGGCACTCTGCAATATCGCGCGTTGCGAGGCGCCAGCATTTCGGTCTGGGCGACGTTGCGCGTTGCGGATCGCCAGCGCGCTCGCCTGCAGGATGGCTCGTGGCTGGTCCTGATCCGAGAGACCGGCGCGCGCCAACGCTGCGGACGCCTCCTTGCGAACGCTGATCACGTCTTCTCGGGCGAGTTCGTAGGAAAACGAGCGCGCTGCTTGCTGATCGCCAGCCTTCGTTGCGGCTAGCATGCTCTTGCGCAGCGCATCTCGGCGCTGTCCTCGCCAGTCCTCGCTTAGAGCGAGCTGGCCGATCGCCTTCGCGAGCTTCTGCTTCTTGACCTTCTTCGTCATGTCGAGACTCCTTGTGCGTACTGGTCGTGGACGATGAAAACGTTCGACTGCTTGTCTTCGGCGCTCTTGGCTGGGCCTACCCTGACGCCTTCTCCCCTGAGTCGCCGAAGCGACTCCCCGGAGGAAGCTTCCCTGTAAGCACTGGCCCGCCGATAACCCAGCGGCTAACTTGTGTGTATGGGTGTGGCGCGAGTCCGAGCAAGAGCTGGCGTTGCCTTTGCCCTAGCCGGACTCGCACGCACCCACGAAGAAGGACGACGAGGAGGCAGTAGCGGGCCGACGCCCTGGCCGGCCGTGCATATGTCGGGGGTGGCAGCGTCGAGCACGAGGTTGGCGCCGTTGAAGAGACCACCGCACCTCGCCGGTTGTCGAGCTATAGTCGGTCCGGAGGGGCAACCATGCGCCGGCCGCGATCGCGAGGTCCGGCTGTTGAGCCAGAGACGGCTCGAAGGAGGGCGGAATGGCAGAAGCTGGCACGAAGGTCAGTCTCGACCAGAAGATCAAGACGGTTCGCGACTCGTTCGAAGCGTTCAAGCGGGGCGACTTGCAAAGCCTGGGTAATGTCTGGACGGACGACATTGTCTGGCACGGCCGCGGCAGCACGAAATTCGGCGGCGACTTCAAAGGAAACGCAGCCGTCCTCGGCATGATCGTGCAGTTCGCCCAGGAGTTCCAGGACATCAAGCTCGACGTCCACGACATCCTGGCGAGTGATGAGCATGTCATCGCCATGGTGAACAGCACGTCGAAACGTGGCGGCAAGACGTATGAGGACCACGTCGTATACGTCTTCCACATGAACGACCAGGGCAAGACGACCGAAGGCTGGTTGATCGGCGACACCGAACTGCTGGCGAAGGCGCTGCGGAGCTGACGGACGCGCAGCAGCGCAGCGATTGTCGCCGGGAACGTCGACGCTAGCCCGCCGGTCGATTCCGGCGGGTTTAGCTTAATTAGCTAGTGACGGCGGTCGTCTGCCGGTTGTGGTTTTGGCACCCGCGTCGGCGGACGGCGCGTGACTACGGCCGCAGACGGGATCGGAAGCGGTCACGCGTACGGACCCTGCCCGTTGGCGTCCTGGGTCGCGACGCTCCACGTGTAGGACGTGTTCGGCGAGAAGAAGGCTTGAGGGATCGTGACGGACTGCGCCGCTGAAGCAACCCATGTCTGGGTCGCCGTCCAGCCCGAGCCGGTCCAGTACCAGGGGCCGGTCCCGGAGTGGCCAGGGACGTTGCCGCTGAGCTTTAGCGAGTAACCTGTCTGCCCGCCCGCAGCTCCACCGGAGTTGTAGGGCCAACTGAAGGTCGTATCCATCTGGATACCCGTTGTGTTGTCGGACGGTGCCACGAGCGTCGGCAGGTTGGTGGAGGTCTCGAAGGAGACGGCCTTGCCAGTCGTCGTCCCGATGGTGTTCGTGGCGACGACGCGGTTGTAGTACCGTGTCCCCGCGGTCAAGCCGGACAGGTTGGCGGAGACGGAACCCCCATCCCTGAGAAGCTGGACGACGTCGTCGAGCTGAACGCTCCGAAGTTGGGGTCCGTGCCGTAGTCGAAGTGATAGCTGCTGCTGCCTCCGCCCTGCTGAGACTGCAAGCCGTCACTTACCACACCGTTCAAGGTCGCTGAGGTGGCCAGCACGCTAGTCGCCGGGGTCGTCGTCGCGGTGGGTCCGACAACGATGCCAACGACAAAGAAAGATGGACTCATGGACTCTCCAGAACTAGCGCCGCCTCGCGCACGTCGAGTACGAGCGGCGACGACGTGTTGGTTGGCAAAGATCATCTTCCGTTTCTGTCTGGAACTCTCCGGGCGAGAGCGAGCTGAGGTATAGGACCGGCTAGGAAGACGGCGCGCTCTAGACGACTCTCTCGATAGCGTCGGGCCTACGATCGAGCCCTAGCGAACGGCTCAGCCGGTCTACGAGCCCATCTACGAGGCCGCCGACTCAGCGCTCTAAGGGCGCGAGACGACGCGCGTTCGCCGTTCGTCGTTTACTGTCGAGATCGCTGACGATGAGGGACTTGGAGGGGTTTACGACGCGCGGTTATGAGGGGGCCGTGGCCTTCTCGAGGCTCAAGCCACGCTTTTCCAGAACGGCCTGGAGTCGAGACGCTTCGGCGCGCGTGAGAGTCCAGGCGCCGCCAGAGGTATATGCCTTCCAGCACCGCTGGTAGTCGATCTGGGCCTCTCTCGCGAGCGACGCGATGCTGATACGCGGAATCTCGATCACTACGGGAAGCACCTCCTTGTGGGCAAAATTGACGAGCGCGGCGAAGAAGGAGCGAACGACAAAGTGGCTAGCAATGTGGCTCCAAAAAGAAAAACTCCCTCTGCTTATCATTCCGAAGCATGGGAAGCGGTACTATCACGTTTCGAATTCGACGCTATTCATGCAGCTAAAGAGGCGGTGGCACTTTTTGCGTAATGCCGCCGGGCAGGAAACTGGAAACGTTTTTTGCCAAAGCGACTCGCCTTGATCTCGTTCCGTATAGCGCTGTTGGTCGGAAAGTAGAAACGCTTTTGCAGAATCGCCCTCGAATGCAGGATCCCTCCTGCCGGTGTGAGCCGCACGAGCCAGTTGGCCGCAGGTTTCGGACAATAGCCGTGTTTTTCGCCCGACCGGGCACTCGCTACGTGCTCAGTATCTGCTCCATCTTCGCGTAGGTCTCTTCCGGCGGCACATGCACCGGCCCGCCCAGGACGGTGCGGAGCATACGGTCGCTGCCGGACAAGTCCTGAAGGAGACTCCAGTTACGGTCGATCTCACCGACGACGTCATGCCACAGTTGGTCGGGGTACGGGCGATGGCTCTTGACGTTCTCGTGACGCCACGCCTTGAACGCGGCATCGCGGTCGCCGTTGAACCAGAAGGCCTGGGCACCCTCGGCCGCCCAGCCACTGACGAAGTCGATGGCATCCTGTCGGGCCCACGCACCCCATTCGATCACGACCTTGTAACCTCGCCGGGCCAGCACCAACGCGTGGTTGACGTCCGCCCCGGCATCGGTCTCAGCGTGAAGGTAGCCGTGCGAGTTGACGAGCCATCGGGCGAAGGTCGATTTACCGCTGCCGGGTACGCCCCAGATCACCATCAACGTTTGCAGCGCCTGTCCCCCGCTCAATCGCTAACGTCTCCGTCTGGGGCAGCAGCGCCGCCTGCATCCCGTCGGCCATCTTCTAGCGTTGGGGCAGGCAAGCGACGGTTCGGTTTAGCCATGAACTCACTCTATTCGCTAACCCTGGAGCCGCCGGCGGAAGCCAGCCGCACTGCTCGCAGCGATCGGCCTTAGTCTGCCTGACTCTTAGCAGCGCCTTGACTGCTCCTTGCTTGCCTACACTTCTAGTGTTGTGGCCTTATTGTGGTGGTAGTGCGTACTGATTTAGAAAGTAGGTGCGTAAAGAATCGACCAGTATTGGTAAGCGTCCGCGTGCTTTGTGAGAGAACGGCCCCCCCCCCGCAGCCTTTTTTACGTCCTGCTGCTCAAAGGGTGGACGTGTCGACGATCTGTGCTCGGACCACTTTCAACCAGTAGGTGGTATGGAGCACCACAAATTCCCCGCGTTTTCGAACCCGCATACCTGACTAGGACTTAGTGCTTCGCTCGCCGTTGCACGGCTCGTACACTAGCCAGAAGTCTCCCTGAACACTAGTCTTTATACCCGCCTGATCAGGTGGCGGCGACAGGGCGATAGTTATGAGTGGTCGCTAGGCGACTCCAGTCTCCGCACGTACGGCGGCAGCGATCCGGTAGTGATATAACGCGCCGCTCTCTTGAGGTTGATCCCGAAACTTGCGCTGCCGCTGCTTGCCTGACTTAGACATTTCCATCATCCGCCTTCCCTTGCCGAGGAACACGGGCGGTTTGACCACCACCAGCAGCACCACCTCGACCGGGCATGAGCCGTCACTGGTCGGTGATCTCCGCGACCTTAATGCCGAAGCGGATGACGACTGCGAACCCGCCCTCGTCGGCGAGCGCTAGGTGCTCCGCCAGGTGCTCGGCGATCGCGTCTAGCGCTTCCCCAAACGTCGTGGTCTCTGACACGGCCACGTCCTTCTGGCAGCGCTCGCAGGTCACCGCTCTGAGGTAGCCAGACCCGAACCGAACATAGAAGCCGATGGCTTTCATGCGCCCTTCCTCACCTGACCGGGCACCGTCGCACCCGATTCACCCGTCTCCGCGCCAGTGTTGCCGGCACCCGTCTCGGCGCCTACGACCGGGAGCTGGCGAAAGGCGCGGGCGAGCAGGACGTCACGCGGGACCAGGCGGCGTCGCGCCAGGGTGAAGGCCGGGAGTTGTCCCTGCCTGATGGCGCGGAGAATCGTCGACTCTGAAACGCGGAGGATCGCAGCCGCCTCGGCGGTCGTTAAAACCTCCGGGACGGGGGCAGGCAGCCGGCGCTTCGGTTTCGGAGAAGACTCGATCGGCTCGGTGTTATTCGCAACCATGAACAGGTCTTTGGGGCCCTCAGCCCTGGACCGCCGCCGCGCCGGACCTGTTCAATACGGCGCCGCAAGCGGTCCTAGGCCGAAAAGCCGAAGCAAACGGTACGACGATTGCGAAATGCAAACTAGATGATCTTTATGTAAACGGCCTTTACGCTCGGCCCGAAGTTCTGGTCTCCATCGGTACGCAGATGGACGCAGGTGGACGCAGATGGACTATAATCTTTCTAGCAATGGAAAAGCGCAAGTCAGAAGACCTGATCTCGATCGCCGAGGCGATCAGGGAGTTCGGGATCGGTCGAGGCACGATCTTCAAGGCGATGGACGACGGCGTTCTGAAGCGATATCGGCGCGGGGGCGACAGGTCGGTGTATCTCTCGCGCAAGGCGATCGTTGCCTGGCGATCATTCAAGGAGGAGAAGGGGAGATGAGACGGGATTTCGGGTCAGGGTCGGTTGCGCGGTACAAGAACGGGCGGTTTCAAGCCCGGCTCCGGGTCGTCATCGACGGAAGGCCAGAACGCGTCAGCCTCGGCTATGCTGCCACGCGCCGGGACGCGATCAGGCTCATCAACGAGGGGCGCAAGCGCTACTACGACGCCGCCGATCACAAGCTCCCGCGCGGCGCGGCCCACACGGTAGAGAGCTTCACGGCCCGGTGGCTCGAAAAGGCGATCAAGCCAGGTCGTCGCTCAACCCACCGGACCTACGAGGCGATGCTCCGGCTCTACGTGCTGCCAGTCATCGGCCCGAAGCGACTCGACGGCATCACGCGCGGCGACGTCGACGACGTGCAGCGATATGCCCATGACAAGGGCGTCTCGCCGACCACCATCAGCCTGATGCTCACCGTGCTCGGGGCCATGCTCCGCCACGCGATGGACAAGGAAGAGCTGATCAGCCGCAACGTGGTGGCCGGATGTGACCGGCTGTATCGCGGGACTCCCCGCCGGTACCAGTTCCTGGCACCCGAGGACGTGCCGGCGATGCTGTCCGCAGTCGAGCCGTCGCCATACGCCAACCTCTATTCTGTGCTGCTGTTCACCGGCCTGCGGATCGGCGAGGCTCTTGCGCTCCGGTGGACCGACGTCGACCTGGACCGCGCCACATTGCGGGTCGAGCACTCGATGGCGACCGTCGATGGCAAGCGGGTCCTCGGCGAGCCGAAGACCCAGAAGGCACGGCGAGCGGTCGACCTGCCGCCGGAGGCCGTGGCCGCGTTATCCCGCCAGCGGAAGCTCCAGATGGTGGAGCAGGCTCGTGCGGGAGCCGCAGGCGTCCCGTGGCTCAATCCACACGGCCTCATCTTCACGGCAAGCTACGGGTCGCCGGCTTCCGACTCGACCGTTCGCAAGGAGTTCTACCGGCTCCTTACGGCTGCGGGCTTACCGCCTATGCGACTGCACGACCTACGCCATAGCTGCGCCACGATCGAGCTTGCAGCTGGCGCGCCACTCGTCGCCGTGTCCGAGCAGCTCGGGCATGCCAAGCCGAGCATCACGCTCAACGTCTACGCGCACGCGGTCCCGTCGATGCGCCAGGCCGTGGCCGAGGCGATGCACCGGGCGCTGCAGAGTTGATGAAGGAGGCTAAATGCCCCCTTCTCGTCCAGGCCGTAAGCCCATTTAAGCCCAAACATTTCTTAATCCGTCGCCCTGGCCTGGCCGATTCTGAATTGCAGGGGTGCGTAGAGACCGACTAAGGTCGCACTCGTCGTTAACCTCCCCTTAACCTCCCTCCCACCGCCTGATTACGTCGTGTGGCTAGGATCGGAGATGGATCCGTCGCGTCGCCTCACGACGTCATCTTGCTCGATTTTGAAGGAGGAAGCATCGCCAGCATGAAACGTATTCTCGTGGCCGTGTCCGTCGCCGCAGGGGTATTGCTCGCCGCCTGCGGTGGCAACACGACCGCCGTCACCAATCCGTCGACTGGCGGCCCGACCATGCCAATACCCCCCCAGGCTGCGCTGATCGGCGCGGGCGCGACGTTCCCGAAGCCCTTTTATGACGCCGCGACTTACGCCTACAACCTGAAGTTCAGCCAGGTCTCGATCAACTACCAGGGGGTCGGCTCCGGGGCCGGCATTCAGCAGCTCACGAAAAAGACGGTTGACTTCGGCGCCAGCGACGTGCCGCTCAAGCCATCCGAAGCGGCCGCCATCGGCGGCAGCGATAAGGTCGTTCAGATCGCCACCACGCTGGGGACCGAGTCCCTCGCCTACAACTTGCAAGGCATTTCGGGCGGCCAGCTCAAGCTGACGCCGGACACGATAGCCGGAATCTTTCTGGGCACCATCAAGAAGTGGAATGATCCCGCGCTGAAAACCGATAACGGCAGCCTCAATTTGCCGGACCAGGATATCCGGGTCGTCCACCGTTCGGACGGCAGCGGTACGACCTACATCTTCACGGACTACCTGTCTACGGTCAGCGCAGACTGGGCCAGCAAGGTTGGAACGGGCAAGTCGGTGTCCTGGCCGGTCGGTGACGGGGCATCCGGCAACGGCGGCGTCGCCAGCCGGATCACCCAGACGCCCGGCGCGATCGGCTACGTTGAGCTGGCCTATGTGCTGCAGACCAAGATGATGCAGGCGGCCCTGAAGAATCACGACGGCAACTTCGTCATCCCGAGCGCAGCGGGCGCGACGGCCGCAGCCAACCGGTTTATCGGCACCTCGCCGAGCCAGTTTTCCATCGTCGACGCGCCTGGCAACGACAGCGCGCCGATCAGCGGGTACAGCTGGATCATGCTCTACAAGGACCAGTCGGACAAGACCAAGGGCACCGCGCTGGTCGATTTCCTGTACTGGCTGGTCACGGATGGCCAGCAGTACGCGGTGAATCTCCATTACGCCAAGCTGCCCAGCCGGATGGCGTCCTACGACATCTTCGTGCTGAAAGACGTCTCGTCCGGGCGAAGCGCGCTCCTCAGCGTTTCGTCATAACGAGCGAATGGGCCAGGGGACGGCGGAGCGGGTAGCCCCACCGCCGCTGGTGGTTACAAGGCGCCAGCGGCGGCGCATTTCGGGCGACGGTGTGTTCCGCGCGATTGCGGTGGCCGCCGCCGCCCTCATCCTGCTGATCGCCGTTATTTTCGTGGTCGCTCTCGTCATCCCCGCCCTGCCGGCCGTCACCAGGTTTGGGCTCGGTTTCTTCACCAGCCGGACCTGGGATCCGGTGAAAACCCAATTTGGCGCGCTGGCCGCGATCTACGGCACGGTGGTGACGTCGGCGATCGCGCTGTTGATCGCCTTTCCAATCGGGCTGGCCGCAGCGCTCTACCTGGCCGAAGAGTCCGGGCTGCGCCTGCTCCGCGGTCCGCTGTCCTTCGCGATCGAACTGCTCGCGGGCATCCCCAGCGTCGTCATCGGCCTGTGGGCGTTCTTCATCCTGACCCCGCTGATGCGGGACAAGGTCGACCCGTTCCTCAACCACACCCTGGGTTTCCTCCCGCTCTTCCGGGGATCGGCGAGCGGCTACGGCTACCTGACCGCCGGCCTGGTCCTGGCCATCATGGTGCTGCCGATCATGATCGCGCTCTCCCGTGATGTGATCCGGGCCGTTCCGCGGGCGCTCCGAGAGGCCAGCCTCGCGCTGGGCGCGACCAACGCCGAGACGATCTGGTCGGTCATCCTCCCATACGCCCGGGTGGGGATCACCGGCGCCGTCCTCCTCTCCCTCGGGCGCGCCCTCGGCGAAACCATCGCCGTGACCATGGTGATCGGTAATCGCAACGAGATCAGCGCGTCCTTGTTCGCCTCGGGATATACGCTGCCGAGCGTCATCGCGAACGAGTTCACCGAAGCGGTCGGCAACGTCTACCTCGGCGCGCTCTTTTATCTCGGACTGGTCCTGGTCCTGATCACCATCACCGTCAATGTCCTGGCCCGCCTTCTGGTCTGGCGGTTTACCGGGTCGGAACCCACCGCCGCATGAGCCGCCCACTGGTCCGCATCTTCGTCGATCGCCTGGTGGCGGCGCTCATCGCGCTCTGTGTGGTGGTGGCCGTCATCCCCATCCTCGTGCTCTTGCTTTTCGTCGTGGTCAAGGGTCTACCGGGACTGCTGACGCCAGGCTTCTTTACCGACCCGCCCCACCCACAGGGCGTCCCCGGTGGGGGCGTGCTGAACGCCATCATCGGAACGCTCGAGATCGTGGGCGTGGCCTCCCTCATGGCGGTGCCGATTGGCGCGCTGATCGGCATCTTTCTTTCCGAATACGGACGCAACCAGGTCGGAGACACGGTCCGGTTCATCAGCGACGTCCTGACCGGCCTGCCCTCGATCGCCTTCGGGATCTTCGGCTACACCGTAGTCGTCCTGACCACGCATCACTTCTCGGCCATCTCGGCGTCCGTCGCCCTGGCCGTACTGATGTTGCCCGTGATCCTGCGGGCCACCGAGAGCGCGCTGACGTTGGTCCCCCAGGCGCTGCGCGAGGCCGGCCTGGCGCTCGGCGCACCGCGCTGGCGGGTGACCCTGGAGATCGTGGTGCCGGCGGCGCTCGGTGGCATCGTCACCGGCGCGCTGCTTGCCATGGCCCGCGCTGCGGGGGAGACGGCGCCGCTCCTCTTCACAGCGTTCGGCAACGATCTCGTGCAAACCAACCCGCTGCAGCCGATGGGGGCGCTCGCGCTCACCGTCTTTAGGAATGCGCTCTCTCCGTATCCCAACCTTCAAGATCAAGCTTGGGCGGCCGCCCTGCTGCTCGTCCTGCTCGTCGCCTCTGTGAATATCCTGGCCCGCGCCTACGTGCGGCGGATCCAGCGCTAAGCCTCAATAGTGGGAGAGAATGATCTCCAGCATCACGATGCAGACTGAGGTTGCCCGGCGGCCGCTCGAGGACGCCGATGCCGAAATCAAGCTGGATGCCCGCCACGTCGACTTCTTTTATGGCGACTTCCAGGCGCTGGACGACGCCTCGCTCGCGGTGCAGGCGCGTCGGATCACGGCGCTGATCGGGCCCTCGGGCTGCGGAAAAACCACCTTTCTGCGAATCTTCAACCGGATGCACGACCTCACTCCTGGCACGAGGGCCAGCGGTGAGGTGCTGCTCGACGGCCATAACGTGCTCGATGCCGACACTGATGTCATCCAGCTTCGCCGCCAGGTTGGGATGCTCTTTCAGCGGCCAAACCCTTTCCCGAAGTCGATCTTCGACAACGTCGCGTACGGCCCCCACATGCTGGGCTGGTCCAAATCGCGGATCGACGACGTCGTAGAGGAGAGCCTGAAGGATACCGGCCTCTGGGAGGAAGTGAAAAACCGCTTGCGCCGCTCCGCGCTCAACCTCTCCGGGGGCCAGCAGCAGCGCCTCTGCCTGGCCCGCGCCCTGGCCGTTGAACCCCAGGTCATCCTGATGGACGAGCCGGCGTCGGCGCTCGACCCGATCGCCACGCTGCGGATTGAAGAACTCATGCAAGATCTCAAGAAGCGGTATACGATCGTGATCGTGACGCACAACATGCAGCAGGCGGCACGGGTCTCCGATTTCACGGCCTTCATGTTGATGAACGAGCGCCGCGCCGGCGAGGTCATCGAGTTCGGGCCTACCGACGACATCTTCAATCGCCCGAAGGAGAGCCGGACCGAGGATTACATCACCGGCCGATTCGGGTAGGAACTCTGGTCGTGGCCACCACGCGGACCCTCTTCGATCAGGAGCTTGCCGAGTTGAAGACCGGCGTGCTGCGTATGGGCAGCATGGTCGAGCAGGCGATCGCGGAATCGATGCGGGCGCTGGTCGATCGTGACAATGCGTTGGCAAAAGCCGTCATCGCTCGAGACCAGGACGTCAACGAGCTGCATCGCCAGCTGCGCGAGCGTGCCTTCATGATCATGGCCACCCAGCAGCCGGTGGCGCGCGACCTGCGCCTGATCGTGAGCTTCCAGCACATGGTCCTCGAGCTGGAGCGGATGGGCGATCATGCCGTGGGCATCGCCCGGGCGGCGCTCCGGCTCAACGACATGCCACAACTGAAGCCTTACATCGACCTGCCCAGGATGGCCGAGATCACGGAGTCGCAGGTGCACGAGATCCTGGGCGCCGTGATCGAGGCCGACCAGGACAAGGCCCGCATGATCGCGGAGCGCGACGACGAGGTTGACGTCCTCTACCGGCGGATCTGGCAGGAGCTGGTGCAGTTCATGGTCAACGACCCGCAGACGGTCGAGCGTGCCGCTATCTTGCTGTTCCTCGCCAAGGACCTCGAGCGGATCGCTGACCGGGTGACCAATATCGCGGAGGACGTCGTCTTCCTGCACACCGGCCGGATCGTGGAGCTCAGTTAGCTTGCCGAAGCGCATCCTTGTCGTCGAGGATGACGCGACGATTCGGGACACGCTGACCTTCAACCTCAAGAAAGAGGGATACGTGGTGACCGTGGCGCAAGATGGCGCGGATGCCGTGGCCCGCGCCCGCAGCTCCCGCCCTGACCTGATCCTCCTCGACCTGATGTTGCCCGAGCTGAACGGCCTGGAGGTCTGCCGCATCCTCCGCCAGGAGAGCAACGTGCCGATCATCATGCTGACCGCCAAGGAAAGCGAGGTCGACAAGGTGGTCGGCCTGCAGCTGGGGGCGGATGACTACATCACGAAACCGTTCTCGCTACGCGAGCTCTTCGCTCGAATGACGGCCGTGCTTCGCCGCAGCGAGCAGCGGGACGTGCGCCCCGAGATCGAGGAAGACCGGCTCGGCCGGCTCAAAATCGACCGGGCGGGCCGGCGAGCTATGGTCGACGACACCGAGCTGCGACTGACACCAAAGGAATGGGAGCTGCTCGCCTACCTGGTGCGCCGGCCGGGCCGGGTCTTCACCCGGGAGATCCTGCTGGAGCAGGTCTGGGGTTACAACTACCTCGGCGATCGAAAGACCGTCGACGTCCACATCCGCTGGCTGCGGGAAAAGCTGGGCCGCTTCGGGAAGCTCGGCTTCGAAATCGTCACCGTACGCGGCGCCGGCTACCGGCTCGATCCGACGCGGGAGACCACCAGCGACGGTGAGCGCCTGACCCAGGCGGCCCGCTAGCCGCGGCTGGAACTCGGCCGTCACCCGGCCGTTACCCGACCGCCCAGGTGTGGGCGTTATATCGGGATGAAAGACTTCCGGCCAGTGGGTGCCGGCCCCAGCCGCCGGTTCTTCGGCTGGCCCGGGGTGGCCGCCTTCGCCGGCATACTGACGGCCGTGCTCGGGTGGCCCTGGCTGACGGCCCAGCGGGCCCCGACCGGGCTCGAACTTCCCCTTGGCGTCGTCGCCGTGGCCCTGATGGTCACCGCCACCTGGTGTATGGCGCGCGAGCGTCAGCGTCTGACCCGGGCTGACGCCGGCACAACCGCCGAGCTGGCGAGAAAGCAATCGATGTTTCAGGACGAGCTCGAGCAACGTCTCCGGGTCCAGCGCAAGCTTCGGGAAAGTGAGGCCCGACTCGTGGCGATTGTCGAGAGCGCTCCAATCGTTCTGGCGGCCACGGACCGGGAGGGTGTCGTCGTGTTCTCAGCCGGGGTCGGTCCGAACCCACTCGGGAAGAAGACCGGCGAGGCGGTGGGGTGGCCGGCCGCCGAGCTGTTTGCCAATCATGCCGCGGTGCTGGAGGTCATCCACGGGGCCCTCTCCGGAGTCGAAGGGCAGGCCATGATGACTCAGGGCGGCCAATCGTTTTCGGTCAGCCTTGCACCATACCGGGACGCCGCCGGCCAGACCGCCGGCGCCATCATCGTTGCGGTCGACGTCAGCGACCGGCGCCGCGCGGAGGCAGCCCTGCGACGAACGGTTGACACCCTGAAACAGGTCGATCAGGAGCGGCGCGCGCTCCTCAGCCGACTCGTTCGCGCTCAGGAGGAAGAACGCCGGCGGATCGCGAGCGACATCCACGACGATTCGATCCAGTCGATGTTCGCGGTAGGGGTCCGGCTTCACACCTTGCGAGCGGCGCTGCACGATCGCGCGCAGCTAGAGCAGATCGATCGCATCCAGCAAGATGTGCAGCAGACCACGGACCGGCTGCGCAATTTGCTGTTCGAGCTTCGCCCGGCCGCCCTCGATGAAGGCGGTCTCGCGGCGGCCCTGCGAGAGTACCTCGACGTCATGAAAACCCAGAGCGGAATCGAGGTCCAGCTAGACATCGCCATGGCGCCGAACCCGGCCTCCGAAACCGAAGTAATCGCGTACCGGATTGCCCAGGAAGCGCTTACCAACGTCCGCAAGCATGCCGAGGCACACCGCATCGCATGTGCGGTGTCTACCGAGGATGGCGGGATTTTGACGCGGGTGGCGGACGACGGGGTGGGCTTCGAGGCGCGCACTGGATCGGTGCCCGGTCACCTCGGGCTGGTGGCGATGCGCGAGCGGGCGGAGATGGCGGGCGGTTGGCTTCGCCTGACGTCGTCGGCCGGGAAGGGCACCACGGTGGAGTTCTGGATTCCGGACCGAAGCGAGGAGGTCGAGCATGCCGCCTGATCGGACGCCGATCACGGTCCTGCTGGTCGAAGACCATCTCCTGGTCGCCGAAGGTCTCGCCGCTATGCTCAACGCCAGCGGCGACGTGCGCGTCGTCGGCACGTCGGCGTCAGCGATCGATGCGGTCCAGGTGGCGGCCGAATGCCAGCCCGACGTGGTGGTGATGGACTCGCATCTCCCGGACGGGTCGGGCGCCGATGCGGCGATCCGCCTCCGCGAGCAGCAGCCGCAGATCCCGATCGTGTTTCTCAGCGCGGACGAAAGCGAGGCGGCGATGATCGCGGCGGTCCGGGCCGGGGCCTGTGCGTACCTCCCCAAGTCGCGCGCCACCGTCGACGTGGTCGATGCGGTTCGGCGCGCCGTCGAGGGCGAAATGCTCATCCCCGCCGCGCAGCTCGCGCGGTTGCTCGCGCGATCGCACGAAATGGCAAGAGACGAAGCCGAACGCCGGCGCCTGCTTGACAGCCTGACCGCCCGCGAGCTGGAAGTCCTCGCCCTGATGGCCGAGGGCCTCGACAACCGCGCGATTGCGGCAGAGCTCGCCATCGGGTTTACCACCGTCCGCGGTCACGTCCAGAACATCCTGGAGAAGCTGGAGGCGCACTCCAAGCTCGAAGCGCTCGCCTGCGCCGCCCGATACGGCCTGCTGGACCCCGCCTGACCACCGGTTCGCGCCCTGCATTTGCCGGGGGGGATGCTCCCCTGGGCGCAGGCTGAAATCGCTGCTACACGGCGATAACCTGCTCCACGTTAGTCGCTCGGGTTGGCTTCCTCGCCGACAACTGCGCGGACTCGCCCGCGGGCAGCGTCGAATCCAAGCAGGGGAAGCAACAGCCCGGGGTACCCAGCGCGCCGGCAGTCGGTGATGGTCGCGGCGGTAAGTCGAGGGCAGAAGTCCCCCTCACCAGCCTCGCACGCCGCGCCTCACCACCGGCACCACAGTTACACGGGACTGAACCGCGGGGGTGCGCTGTCCAGCCGCGCCTACCGCGCTCGGGCAAAGACGATGCCCTCGCGTGCGTTGCAGGAGCGGCATTCAGCGCCCGCGCTGATTCGCCCGAAAGGGCGGCTCGCCCTGCGGGCTCGCTGTCCTCCATACGCAGGGGACTGCGTCAATACACAGGCAGCGCGATATCGCGGGTCGAGCTGCGTACGCTGTGGCCGATGGTCACATCCGCTACGCTCCCGCCGCCGCAGAGTCGCCGGACTTTTGCCGGACGCCGGCTGGTCCAGGCGAGCGACCCGCGCCGCGGCGCCCGCCCCATTCAGGTCGCGAGCCGGGTGGTGCGGCGCTGATCAATCCGTTAAGGAGGAACCATGTCGCCCAGGCTCTCATCGACTATCGACGCGCTCCCGTTGGAGGTTGGAGTCCGCCAGCGTTTCGGGTCGCCGCCCGGGCTCCGGCTGCTCACCGGTGGCAGCGCGGAGGCGCGCACGCCGCCGTTTCGACTTCGGGCTTCCCGTCGGCAGCCGGCACCGATCCCGCTGCTGCCAGTCGCTTATCGCGGCAGCTACCTCCGCCGCTTGCTGGCGCCGCGGCGGCCGGTGGAGCGGGCGCTCCTCTCGGTGATCCAGCAAACCTACCTGGCCGGGGGCAGCACCCGCTCGGTTGACGCCCTGGCTGAGACGGTTGGCGTTCCCGGCACCGACCCCGGCCGGGTGGAAGCCCAGGCAATGGAGTGGGATCAACGCGTCGAGGCATTCCGGAATCGGCCACTCCCGGACGACTATCCCTACCTGATGCTGATCGAGATCCCGTCCCTGGTTCGAGAAGCGGGCGAGGCGCAGGCCTGCCAGGTGGTGGTCGCCATCGCGATTACCGAGTCCAGTAACCGCGATGTGGTGGGTCTTGCCATCCGCGCCACCGAATCGCCTGCCAAGTTCTGGGCGACGTTCCTCACCGATTTGCGAGCCCGCGGGCTCCGAAGCCTGCAGGTGGTGACGTCCGACCGGCTCGAGGGCCTGCTGCCTGCGATGGCGGGCATCTTTCCGGGCGCCCGCTGGCAGCGATGCCGGGAACGCTTCCTGGCCGAAGCGCTCCAATCGGTGCCAAAGGACGGTCGGGCGGCGGTGGAGACTGCTGTGCGAGCCATCTTTGTGCAGCCGGACACGGCGAGTGCGCTTGAGGCGCTCGGTCGAGTGCGCGCGCAGTTCGAGTACGCCTTCCCTGAGCTCGTGACGGCCCTCGA
>Ga0207646_10000769_pt1 | contig 41565 bp, 39 predicted proteins | sample KBSK5502metaG_FD_184343 | JGI IMG/M metagenome (GOLD analysis project Ga0207646, IMG submission 184343) | Corn, switchgrass and miscanthus rhizosphere microbial communities from Kellogg Biological Station, Michigan, USA - KBS K5-50-2 metaG... | ecosystem: Host-associated > Plants > Roots >... | reverse complement strand
GCCAGCCTGCGGTCCTAGCTTGCCGATCGAGTGCGTCCATGGCGCGCCTCTCTTTCTTCGGTTGGCCTGAAACGGGCCTGCTTTCCGGCGGTGATACCGGCCCGATCAGCCGTGGTCATCTCCGGCCTCAGTCCTTTGAGAACGAGCCAGAAGCCGGTCGCCAGTTCGAAGAGCCCGAGGCCGGTATCGAACCACCACAGGTTCACGTGCTTGGCGAAGTCAGGGGAGATGACAAAGGCAAGAGTACACGCCGCGGCCCACGCGGAGACGATCACGCCGAAGGCGGCAAGTCCTCGTGGGATGTAACCGGACTTGAAAAACAGGTAGCTGCAAGCGGTGGATGCCAAGCCATAGAACAGGAGGCCGACGTAGTAGGCGTCAAAACCGGAGAGATACAGCCTCCCCAGCGTCTGGGCTTGTTCTGTCCCGAGCGCGCGCAGGTAATCGGCACCCTTCAACAGCCGCAGAGCGGTCAGCTGATTGAGCGACATCAGGACCCACATCGAGGCATAGACGAGCCGCCAGAACGCGGCCAGCAACGCCAAGGTGCGACCGGCTGGCCTGAGGGTCACGTAGAGCGCGCTAAGCAGGGCCAACAGCCCCGCCTCGTAGACCAGGTTGCTGGCGATCCCGATACGGAAGAGCCGCTCGTGCGCCAAGATGTTGCGGGCAGTCTGCGCTGGATCGCCGGCGACCATCAGCCGCTCGTTGATACCAAAGTTCACCGCGACCACGATCGCGAAGGTGAGCAGGTAGAAGAATCCCGCGACTCGTGCAGCCTTGCGTGGCGACTCGTCGATGGTGCTGGTCGTCATTCCGTTCCTCCACGAACGGGACAAAGTTGTGCGGGTGAATATACGCAGAGCGAAGCGCGAGAGTTCCACCCGACGTTGCACCTGGCGGGCGCGGGCAGGATGCCGGCGCGACGCCGTCGCGAGACATTGGCATGGGGGCCACGCCGACCACAGCCAGGATGCACATTGCTACTCAGGAACAGAGACCCAGCCATGGACAACGGCGCCCTTTCAAGGTCAGCCTGACACGTCGCTAACCTTCTGTAGGTCCTTAATTTCCTGTAGGTCCTTAATTTCCGGATACCGACCATCCGGAAGTTGCCCCGTCAATGGTTAAACCACTGCAGCTGCTCGCGGGTGCCTTCCGGGATGTAGAGCGTTGACCACATCTGCCGGAATACGTTGCTGCCCTTGAAAGTTCCGATTGCAACCGACTCGCACTGGTGGTCGGGCTTCCGGGGTGCCGGAGCTTTGAACGAAGGCAATGCCTACGTTCTAGGTGGAAGTTATCCCTTGGCGCTGTGCAGGCTCAACAGCAGACAACTTCAATACTACCATCTCTTTAGACTACGTCTAAAGCGGGTGGTGTGTGTCTGCAGGTCGGTATTTCATTTCCTGCGATGCGGTGCAGCGTGGGAGTTATGAGTCGCGCCCTGTGCTCGGCACGGTTGATCCACCGGGCACGCCCACAGACGAGCAGTGTTTAGGAGTACATACTCCGAGAATTCCATTTGCTCAAGCTCGGCAAGAAAGAGACGGCGGTGGCGAAGTGTTCATCCACCGCCGAGAGTCAGGGCTCCAAGTTGATCGACCTATGGAGTCACGCTGCTGATGAACGAGCCCCAGTTAGCGAGCACACTTCTCGGTTTGTTCGGGATATATTCGGTCGCTAGCCAGATGGTACCGTCCGGACCAGCAACGGCTGCGGAGTAATCGCCCCAGCGGGCGGTTCGAAACCCCCCGAAAAAATGATATCCGGTGAAGCCATCTTCCGGTCCAGCGCCGGAGCTGGCGATGTGTACGTCACCAGCACCGGTAACTGCATCGACGGCGGCGTAAGCCGCACTTGGGAAGAAGCTCGGACCTACTAGCGTGAAACTCATGACTCCCTTACCTGCGGCGTTTACGCCAATTGAGGGAAACAATACGTTGTTCTGATTCACGGCTACGTAGCCTTGTTTGCCAACCGAGGCCGCGAGTGTTCCTCCACTGACAGACGGCGTCACGATAAAGAAGGCAATACCAATCCGCGTGGGGCCGTTCGGGGTCTTGACCACGCTGTTCACTCCTGACCAGAGCTTCCCGTCCGCAAACACAACCTGGTTCATTCGATCATCATTTCCGGCAATCAACTCCAGTTTCTCAGTTGGAGGCGTCTTGCCGCCAAAGATCTGGGGGATAAATACGGTCGCCAGCGGCGTGGGCCCTGGGCGTTGCTGTCCGTCCGGCGGCTGACCGTAGACTTCGCTGTCGATCACCACGGTCGTCAGTGTTGGGTTAGGGCTTGCATTGTTCAATGAGCTGGTATTCGTCATTGCCCACACGGCAATTTGGTTGGTGAGGGTGGAAGAAAAGTCGAGGGAGCTCAAGAAATATTCTGCACCGCCATTTGCCGTTTCGAAACTGCCGCCCGGTGGCGTAGTTGCCGGTTGCACCGAGAAGAAGGGCAAGCCGGGTGCAAAGTTCAGGCTGCTGAAGTGAATCACGGGTGGTAGGCTACCTGCGGCCAAAGTGGTCTTGGACATGGCGTAGATCTGCGCACCATTGAAACCCGCCTGAAACAGCGGGAACTCATTAGTGCTGATGTAAAAGCCGTTGGCGTCTGCGCCGATCAACGGCTGATCCCCCAGGCAAGGACAACCTGGGTGATCAGGCGTTCCGGTGTTGTCCGTTGTGTCCAGCCTAAAAAGGTTGAAAGGCTTGGTCGGGTCCGGGGTTTGGCTGACGGCGATTAAAACCCCGGTCGTGCCGGTAAAATTCCCGGTGGTTGGATCGACGTCCAATACGGCCTCGGTCAAAAACCAGCGTTGCGTGTCTGAGTCGAAATATGCCTTGGGATCGCTGACGAACGGACCGAATGGCCCTGAGGGCCTTACGATCTCTGGTGCGAGGCCAAAGAACTGGCTCATTGCTGTTGGGCCGCTCAACCGGTTTCCAGAGGTGTCGTAAACCGCCAGCGCATTGTTCACGACCTCCAGGACAAAGCCGTTGCCGACGGCGAGCCCCTGATCAGGCGGCTCAAGGCTGAACTGGGTGTTCGTGTAGATGCCCGTCCCGGCGAACCGCTGGTCAAAATGCGTGATACCGTCAAAACCGAAGAAGCCCGAGTTTGCGGTGGTAACAGCGTTTCCGGCTGGCTTGGGCACGTGATCTGCCGGTACGCGCGCTGGGGCAATGGAACCAGAGATCTGCTTGTTAAAGTTCTTGTCTACGTCTGGGCCTACTCTGAATTCGAAACCGTTCTCGGTCCCAGCGCTAGATGCTCTGCTGCCGATTTTGGAAGTACCGAGCAGTTTCAGGCTGGTGGTTGACTGGTTTGTCGCAGAAAGCACGTGAGGCACAATCGCCAGCGACAAAAACACCACCAAGGCGGGAAATTTGTTGCTTCTCATAATAGATTTCTCCTATAGCCGCAAGATAACCGTTCGAAGAATTGCAACCGAAAGCACGATCCTGGCCGTTGGGGACAGGGTTCCACGAGCACCACTACCTGAATCGCGAGCTGAGCCGGCAATGTGAATGCTTAGGCACCCGCTACATTGCCCAATGAGCCTAAACCAGGCTTCCAGAGCCCGTCAAGCGCGACAACCGATAATCCGTCACAAGCCACAAATCTGTAACTGGCACTATGTACCGTCCGGAAATAAACTGGGCACGCACAGGATCTTCGAGACCACACGCTCTGAGGCGCAGATGAAAAATTTCAACAGTTTGAATTCTAAAAAGGTAAGCTCGACCGAGTGACCAGCACGACGCAATTCCATTCTCGGGAAGCCTATGGAGACTTCGCCAAAGATAGCTACGTCGCCTTTTCTCGCCAGTGTCATATTTCGAACATCAGATTGGATCCAAATACTGAGCATTTTCAGAGTAACGTACGGAAAACAACTGAGTTGTCATGGACGTGTCAAGCTCCTGTTAAATTATTCACGGCCGACGCGCAAATAGTGGCGACGCTGTTGGACTCGAGCAAGTAAGGCGGTTCGAAGTCACCAACCGCACTCAGCAAAGAAGGAATCACAACACGATCGGTGCCAGCAGCCCAACTTCGACCAATCTTTACAACCCCTGTTTCAGCAGATTCACTACCGATCTTGCTCAGAACTACATCAGATGTGCTCGGTCGAGCACTCCTTGTTCTGAAATCGTAACAAGGCAGGACTTTTACTCGCAGCAAAGCGCCAAATGCGCTGGACCTTTGGGTTGAGTGCGAAGAAATGTTGTCTGAATAGCCAAGAATGCGCTTACGGTCACGCTTCGGGGCTGTGGACAATCTATAGTGATCGCCGATGCTCTTTGATGCGGCGCGGAGCAAGGGCATCGTGCATCGCGAGCTCGCGACCGCAGTCGGGCCGCATCTGGCAACCGCCGACTGGCATCGCCGTCGAGACATAATCCGCACGTTAGTTCAGCGGATTGAAATCGGACGGGAGGTCATCAAGATCGTTTTCCGCGTGACGCCGGAAGCACGCAACTTAGGGCCGGAGTCAATTGTTGTCACGTTATCGCGGGTGTGAAGGAGTAAGCGCATGTACGCGGGAACGTCTACCCCGGAGTTGTCAGAGGATTGGGTGCAGAGCAGTCAGGCAGGCAGAAAATTTCTAACGCCTGACGTGTATTAAAGCACGGTCACTTGCCACTGAAAGGCGCGAAACTCGGCGAGCCTGCTGAAATCTCGTTCGTTGGCTGTGATCACCCGGATGCCCAGTCGCCCCGCGCTCATCGCGATCAGTGCGTCATTGGTCAAACGTCCCTGCCCGATCTTTTCGTAATGATACTTGGCCGCCAAGCGAGCAAGCACTCTGCCGGCTTGAGTCCAGTCGCTAAGGTTCGGAACCAGGATTCGCTTCGCCCTGTCAACATCTCGCTCTAGGCGTTCTACAACCTGCCGATCGCGGTCGGCTGTGCCGGCATAGAGTTCTTCGAGTACCACTGCACTGAGCCAAAGGGGCGCATCAGTAGTGAATCGGCGCAGCGCCAGGACCGCATCGTCTCCTCGCCGCAGTGCGGTAATGTAAATGGAAGAGTCGAACAGGGCGGGCTGCATCTAACCATCCAACGTGCCGTATACGTCCTTGATGTCAATGCCACTCTTGACAAAGCGCTCGGTGGCTTCGAGAGCCAATCGATTGCTCTCGTGTTCGGCAATCGCCAAATCCAATGCACGCTCGATGGCCTCAGTCTCGGTTTTCGCTCGCAAAGCTTTTTGGGCGCGCTTGATTTTCACGGAATCCAACTGAAAGTGCTTGTGCGATCGACCCCTTGCCGTAGCCATGAAAGTACCCCTTTCCCCTATTAAAGAGCATACCACCCAATGTACACATATTCCACATTTATGTACATGCTTGGAACATCCAAGGCAGACCACTGGCACCTAGGGACTGGAACCCCCTAACTGTCACATTGTCGCAGGCGTGTAGCCACCGTAGATTACCAATTGGCTGACCCTTTCGGGGTGTTTGACCGCATAGGCAATCGCAATGGCGGCACCTTGAGAAATGCCCAGCAACGCGAAGCGGTCGAGAGTCAGCGTGCTGACCACGGTTTCGAGGTCTCGCCTATGTTTCCTTCGGCAGATACGTCCGCTTGTTTCCCCCTTCCCTCCAGTGGGTCCCGTGGCCGCTCCTTGCGGAAGCCCTGCGGTTCCCCACCTTCACCGGTACTACGGGGTCGTAAGACTGCTCGTCCATCTGTCCCGGTCGCTTCCGGTTTCCCTTAGCGATCGGTACCTCCCATGGTGAGGAGGAGATGTAGGAGCTTTCCTGGGTTCCTGGGAAATCCCTTTGAAAGCATGCCCCGAGCTAGGGACTCCGGCGACCCCGGCGCGACCTCGCTTTATCGGTCCTACGAGTGCTGCCTTCCGCCTTGTTAACGGCGTCGGCATCGCAACCAGCCGAGTTTTCGGAGCTGAATCTTCACGGCCTGCTTCCTTACTGTGTACGCTTCGCACCCACCAGTCGCCCGGTGAATGGCAACACTCGCTTCCGGTCTGTCTGCTGGACTGTGACCGGACGGGACTTACACCCGCTGGATTTCATCAAGAAGTTTCACCGTCTCATCCTCGGTTCCTCCTCTTCCAAGCTTTTCCCAGCGCGATGACAATGTCGGCGGTGTCAAGCACTTTTCGAGCGTACTAGTCCGTGCACTCGGAAGAGCGCGCCTCGCTCTAGTTGAAGAACTGTCATACCAACCAAGGCTCGCTCGTAATCGTTTTCAGGTCAGGAACTCAGTCCGACCCATGCATCTCTTCGGTCGCAACTTCGACTTGATTACCACTTCAGACTCCCCAGTGAAGGGGAGCGGGATGCCCAATCGACAACAAGCCAAACTTCTCCAGAGAAGTGAAACTACAGTGGGCTGGATCTCTCGAGAAAGAAATCTCGCCCGGCCGAGGCGGAGCTTTTTTCTTGACATCCCTTTTTATAGAACTCATTGATTCGATGGAGAATTCAAATGCCGGGCGCAGGACCAATCCTTTTGTTACTCCATCCGTTGTTCATCGCCCACCTGTACGACGTCCTCCGGTGTTCCAAATCCACGACCATGAGCGGCTTTCGAAACTGCGCATCTCATTACCTCGCTCCATCTCCATCGGCTGGAAACGGGTGGTCGCCCGCAGGAGCAATACAGTATGTATTCTTCCGAAAATCCGCCGGCAGTACGCTGGAGATGAGACCCGTTGCAGTACGGACTGAAGGCAATCAGGTATCGAGTGTGGCACTTCGGACATTCCACGCAATGGCGAAGAAATGGAGGCATAGATCCTGTGCGTCAAGATACAGCGTCTGATCGACAAGGTTGGACGTTTGCGGACTCCGGTGGCGTCCGCCCAGGTCCCTGGTGCCGAGAGAATGAGGTAGAGGAATTTCCTCTACCTCACTCGCGGCTTGGTGGTTGACTTCGCGTGTGCTTTCAGCATGGCGACTGCTATCTTTCCCGATGGTCATTGCGATGTTATGGGATGAATTCCGAAGCAAAGCCTGTCCGCCGCTCAAGCTGGCGCCGGACGTTCTCGGGCACAGTTCCTTGCGGAGTTGCATGGACCTCTGGCGACACAATCGCCCCGGGAGGAACCGGAGTTGCTATGAAGCCCGGACCTTCTCCCGTATTGAGATCAAGCGCTTCCCCTACAATGTGGCCCTGCTGATCGATGTCACCCGCGTACAGCAGGAAGGGCGAACCCGACACCGTCAATTGGTTCATGTCGAACAACTTGTTGTTTTGCCACAGGAACGCACGGAAGAAGTGCGGCCCTCCTCTGGACAGGCCCACAACCTGGTCTTTTTCGTTGATACCCAAGGCTTCACTGCGGATATCGCCCGGCAGCAAACCGAGGGGCTTCATGCCACTGGCTTGGGTCCAGATGAAGGCTTCAAAAGTTCTTGCGGTGCCAGGGACCGTGTTTGCGAAACCAATGATCGTTCCTTGATTATTGATCGCTGTGGGCGTGTTCCAGGCATCGCCGCCGATGTTGCCAAGATCAATCGGAACACCGTTTTGCCAAAGCACCGCGTGTTTAGCGCTGACGCTTCCGACCGCAATACCGCAATCGCCGGAAATGCCGACCACCTGACCGAGGTCATTGATTGCTGTGGCCGCGCTGGTGCTGTCGCCAGGCAGTGGTGGAAGTTCAAGCATAGTGCCGTTCAGCTCCCACATCGCAGCCCTGAACTGCAGGATCTGGAAAGAAGGATCGCAGGTTGGATCATGGATTCCATTTTCTGCCCACCCGACTACTTTACCTTGGTTATTAATGCCGGTGGCGTAGCTGCTGTAACCTCCAGGGAACGGTGGCAGGGCTGTCATTTGTCCGTTTTGCCAACGGAAACCTTTGCAGATTTTCCCCGTAGGAACACCGGCGGCGAAAAAGGGCCAACACGAAAAATCTTCGCCAAGAGGATCGGCGTCTGCCGTTTCGGAGATACCCACGATCACTCCATTGTTGCTCTTGACCGGCCACGCCACAGCGCTGTTTGCCCCCCCGAGCGTGCCCAGAGGGATGGTTGATCCATTCACCCAGAGACTAGCCAAAGACGTTAAATCTCCTGGCAGGTTGTCGGCGCCGGTGATCCAACCCCGATCGTTTATGCCATTGGCTGAGCCTGAGGTTCCGCCGAGTTCGCTGAGCTCGACTACGCTGTAATGGGATTGCGCGGCGAGCTGAAGCGGCAGCACAATCGCAGTAAACAAAATCATCGCGCCCATGCGCGTCGATATCCGGGATAGCATGTGATCTCCTTTGGGCCTTCTTTGGCGACAACAGCCAAAACTCATGCGGATCAAAATAGATCAAATGGCTGACCAAGCATGGACATTAGCGGACATCGCTCCCTGGGCGCCCTGGACGTTTCCGGACGTGACTCCTGCGGTTCCGATTTTTGAGACTTGCAATTTCGGGATACGCCGCAGAGACTTGGCGCAGTCTTGACTGGCGAAGGAATCGCGACTCACGGCAAGATCATCGCCAGCAATAGACTTGAGGGCGAGTTATGGAGTCAGACCGAAGAACGTTTCTGTGGCAGTCCACAGGACTCGCCGCTGCTACGCTAATCGGCGCACAAACAGCAGCGGAGGATCGGCGAATAGCGAGCCCGGCTGAACTGCTCAGGCGGATGTCATGGATGAACGAACCCGCATCTTCGAACCTGGTGGGTGACAAGCTTGCAGTTCGCAGCCGTGCGAAGACGGACTTTTGGCGCAAGACTTTTTATGGCTATATCACTGACAACGGTCATTTCTTTCATCTGCCGGCGAGTGGAGACTTCATATTTCAGGCCCGAATTAACGGCCAATATGCAGCCTTGTACGATCAAGCCGGCTCATGGTTCGGAAAGAAGCGGAGAACTGGATGAAATGTGGAACGGAATTTTTCGACGGTCGGCGTCACGCGAGCGTGGTGTTCACGCGCGACTTTTCGGATTGGTCGACCATGCCGGATCTCTCAGATACTGCGCCTATCTGGTGGAGAGCAGTCCGAAAGGAGGACTCGATAGAAGCCCTGTGTTCTCTCGATGGAAAAGCCTTCACGTCCGTGCGCCATGGATATTTCCCGCCCGATGAGAAGGTGGATGTGGGCATCATGTGCGCCGCCCCTGAAGGGCCAGGTTTTGAGGCGCTATTCGACAATTTGAAGCTTGACACCGGATAACGTTTGTTTTCTAGAAACCTATGAACAAGCGTCCACTCTCGGTGACTATTATCGGCTGCCTGTTCGCGGCAGCGGCGCTAGTCCGGCTTGCCGTCCACCTGACTGAATTCAAAGTGCAGCACCCTTCCCAGTACGACATCCTATGGATTGCCCTTATTCATATCGTAGCGATTCTTGCTGGAGTGTATATGTTGCGCGGCAGCAAATGGGCCCGGTGGGTTTACGTTGATTCGGATCGCATATCCCATTATCCTCAGCGATCTCCACTCGCTGTCCAAGTTGATAGGACACGGTCTGCTCTTGGCGGTGTTTGGGTATTTCTCTTGCGTCACGACGCGACGCAGTACTTTCGCAGCGGCAGAACAGAGGCAAGCTCGTGATCGCCTTGTCTGCTGGCGGCGACTATCATTTGTTTCGCGAAACATGAAAATCGATTGGCAGGCATTTAGGCGGGCGCGGGTGGCGCGCGACGTGCGCTTCGACGGCAAGTTCTTCGTCGGCGCCCACAGCACCAGAATCTACTGCCGACCAAGTTGCCCAGTTCCCACCATACCAGACAAGAACGTCCGCTATTTCCCATCCGCTGCCGCGGCAGCAGAAGCAGGGTTTCGACCGTGCCTGCGCTGTCGCCCGGAATGCTCGCCCGGTACGCCGGCGTGGTTGGGAACGTCAAGGACGGTTTCGCGAGCTTTGCGCCTGATTGCAGAAAGCGGATTAGAGGACGGAGGAGTTGAGGGTCTTGCGGAACGGTTGGGGGTTGGCTCGCGCCACCTGCGCCGTTTATTTGTGAAGCACTTGGGGGCAACGCCGAGCGCAGTCGCTCAAACGCGCCGGCTGCATTTTGCGAAGAAGCTCATTGATGAGACAGCGCTGCCCATGAACCAGGTCGCTATTGCTTCCGGCTTTGGTTGCGTCCGGCGATTCAACGCCACCATTCATAAGACTTATCATCGAACGCCGACTCATATTCGCCGGCTTGCGCGGCAGAGGGTTGTCCAGCCAGAGAATCAGTACCTCTTCCGTTTACGGTTCCGCTCACCTTATGACTGGAAGGGTATGTTGGCGTTTCTGGCGCCTCGCGCCACGCCCGGAGTAGAAACGGTGGAAAATGGCGTCTATCGCCGTTCCATTTCCTTGCACCGCATTGACGGCTATTTTGAGGTTTCCCTTGACGGGGAGAACAGCGGACTCGCGGCGCGGGTTCAGTTCGGCGATCCACGCTCCCTGTTCTTCATTACCGAGCGCATTCGCGCCATGTTCGACCTGAATGCAGACTGGGAGGCCATCATGCGAGGTTTAAGAACTGACCCAGTGTTGGTGGGCCCGGTCGAGGCTCGTCGAGGACTACGCGTACCTGGCTGCTGGAACGGTTTCGAGCTCACGACGCGAGCGATTCTCGGTCAGCAAGTCACGGTCAAAGGCGCGACGGCTCTTGCCGGCCGGCTGGTCAGCAATTTCGGCCGGAGGTTCTCCCCAGCAAACGGCCTCACTCATCTTTTTCCTCTGCCCGAGGTCCTTGCCGATGCCAAGCTAACCAGCATCGGTCTGCCGGCGGCGCGAGCCGAGACCATTCGGACTTTAGCCCGCGCGGTGAGCGATGGGCAGATCAGTTTTGAGGGCATCGTGGATTCCGAGACGTTTCTGGCTCGGTTATGCGAAATTCCCGGCATTGGAAAATGGACGGCGCAATATGTGGCGATGCGAGCGCTCGGGGAGCCCGATGCCTTCCCCAGCGGGGACCTCGGTCTGCTGCGCGCCCTGAAATTAAGAAGCTCCCGCGAGCTTGAACAACGCGCTGAAACTTGGCGGCCTTGGCGAGCCTATGCAGCCATGTACCTCTGGTCGATAGCGGGCAAATCCAAAGCTCGCAGAACCGGACCTCTTTCATCCAAGACCCCAAAGACGTCGCTGGGAAGAACCGCTTCTCAGCAAGGCGTCTCCCTGGCTGTGTAACGGGCGATTCGGAAGACGGGGGGGGTAAACCACACTTCTATGCCCGTTGAATCGTGGCCATCGTTTCGGCCGAACACCACCTGAAAAGCGTGCCGCATTTCGCATGATGGTTGTGGGCGCTGGGCCTGATTAGGCCAGCAATGATCGCCGAGCCGTGTCAGGTTCATAGTTATCCTTCCAGTCTCCGGGCCGCCAGAATTGAATTTCTGTCTCCTCAAGCCCTTGGATCATAAAGCCCGAATGTTAACCTCCCGTCTTGCTATTGGTTACGTTTGTACTCTTGGTTGCGCGTCGTCGGTACTCTTTTCGGCCCCGCCAAACAATTAGACAATATTGGGCAAGGAATCCTCCGTTTGTAATCCTCTAAACGTTCTGAGCAACGTTGAAAGTCCTTAGGACTGGATGAGATGTTCAAGCGCCCAAAGAGAACGAGTCACACCCTCGGCTCGCTGCAGTCTATTAAGGTTCAGCGAAAACACATTGTGCGCGTTCTCGCAATCCTGGTAGTCACGCTGGGGCTCCTCGAGTTGTCTAAGTCCGTGTTCCAGGCTCATCTTCGGCCAGACGGTGTTGTGCTGTTTGTGGCCATGGTATGGGCATTGGCTTTCGCGCTAGATCAGTTGCAACGCGAAGACACAGACACACAAGACGCCCTCACTGGATCTGAAAAATTGCAATCCCAGAAAATGGAGGCTATCGGTCGGCTCGCGGGAGGAGTGGCCCACGACTTCAACAACTTGCTCGCAGTGATTAGCGGCTACAGCGATCTGTTGATGGAGAGTGTTGGCTCATCTGATCCCAATCGAGCAAAGCTTGAGCAGATTAAACGAGCTGCAAACAGTGCCGCTGCTCTCACCCGCCAGTTATTAATGTTTAGCCGTCAGCAAGTCATTCAGCCAGTGATCTTGGACATTAACCAGATCGTTGCCAATACCGAGAAGATGGTCCGACGCTTGATCAAGGAGAACATCGAGTTCACAGTGATGCTGGATCCTACGCTCGATCGCGTAAACGCAGATTCCGGGCAGATCGAACAAATAATTCTGAATTTGGTAGTCAATGCGCGCGATGCTTTGCCGAATGGGGGGAAGCTTTGCATCCAGACGAGCAATGTGCGAGTGGATGAAGGCTCCGCTCCTGCTGGAGCAGGTATATTACCCGGCCGCTTCGTGCTATTGGAGGTGACCGACACAGGAATAGGTATGGACCAGCGGACCCAGGCACATATTTTCGAGCCATTCTTTACTACGAAAGCATTGGGCAAGGGCACCGGATTGGGTCTGGCGACGGTCTACGGAATAGTGAAGCAGAGCAACGGCCATATCGAAGTGCGGAGCAGGTTGGGGCATGGCACATCCCTCAAGATCTATCTCCCTGCTGTGGAGCAAGCAAAGGCGAATCACGAGACCGGCAGAGACGACGCTAACCCTACGTTGTCGGGAGAAACCGTGCTGGTGGTCGAAGATGCACGATCACTTCGTGATTTGATTTGCGAAGCTTTGACAAAGTTTGGGTGTACCGTCCTATCTGCGCGCGATGGCCAGGAAGCTCTGCGGATAGTTAGGCAACGACAGACTGCGATCGATCTCCTTCTCACAGATGTCATTATGCCCGGAATGAACGGCCAGGCTCTAGCAAAGGAAGTCCGCTTGCTCTGCCCTGGAACGAAAATACTCTACATGACCGGCTACAGCGGTGAGTTTATCCAGGCTGACATGTTGATTCAAGGCGTGTCGCTGATCCAGAAGCCTTTCACACCTGCAGATCTCGGACGCAAGATCAGCAAGATGTTGGCCGGCAAACTCCGCGAACGTTCGCGAGAAGCCGCTTCCTCGCACGATACTGCGCCGGCTCCAAAAGCCGCCACGGCGCGAACATCCGGATAAACTCGCATCTCGCTGCATTTTGATTCGACCTGTGCCTTGCGTCTACCGCACAATACCACTTGCTGGCGGCATAGGCCCGACGCCGCATTATGGAAAGATAGGCTGCAACGCAAAGTTGAAGAACGCTTGAGGCGATACCGTTCATTGGTTACGTACTATCGGCAGCGGCAAACGTTGTGGGGCATGCTCACAAAAAACACAATGCACAAGTGGGCGATATAAATATCTTGCCATTCACATGCATGAGCCTGCGCGACAACGTGCCAGAGAACTAGCTAACACACCAGCATTCGCCAGTGCACAACGAGAGCGGAAAAAAGTGGAGGCCTTGTTTGCGGAAATGAAGAATCTGATTGGACTGCGTCGCCTGCGCTTGCGTCGGATGAAGTTCGTTGGTGAGCAGTTCTTCCTTGCAGCGGCGGCCAGAACCTCAAACGACTAGTGCGGTTCCTCAGCCAACCGACAACACCCACGGTGGCAGCCACCACTTCGTTGAGGTGAGAAAGAAAAAACTCGGCAGCAGCGATACTCGCAGCCAAAAAGACATTCCGATCACGGAGTTTTTCAACACCACGCCTGTTCTCGATAGTTGGCCGTTCTCGAATCGTCAAACCGCCGGGCGAGTGGGCGGTAATCGGCGTTCTGTCGGCCCACCGCCCCGTCCTGCGCTGCAGAAATGGCTTTGAGTCCAACCGTTAGTTGCCCTTCACTAACGAGCAGTGAGTCGAAGCCGTTTTCCATGTACCGGAATCATTCACCCAGGTGTCGCTGCAGATGACCGTTCGCGCCCGATGCGTGCCCTTAAGCTCAGCGTCGTAGGTGAACGTGTAATGTGAAACCGCGGTGTTCGAACCGAAGGTCGCCACCTGCACGTCGCTGATGTTGCCGCTCTTCCACTTGTTCGTCTTGTTCTGCAGGTCCTTGATGAAATCGTCCTTCGTCTCCCAGTCCCCCCAGCTGTTTCCTGCCATGAATCCGTCAGCCAAATGCTGCTGCGCCCACGACGCATCGTTCTTCATTTGAGCATTTCTGGAGTCCTGCTGCAGTTGTTTGATCTGCTGGGCGACATCGCTGTCACCCTGGGCGTGAAGGTTGATGGATAGAGTAAGACAACAGAAGAGGGTTAGGACAGCGATAGCCGTTGTTTTTGTCACTGTAGGGTCCTCCGTGAGAGTGGCTGGAATTCTACACCTCGGTGGGTGGTGCTGCCCCCAGGGCCTTGTCTTAAATAGTGTTTAAGACACTACCTGCCGCCCGGAATGCGTCGGAGTTCAGTGCGCTTTGACAGATTCATCTTTCACCCGTGTCTGGTCCGTGATCCAGTTGACTTCCCAGGTCTTGCCCCCATCATCCGAGAACGACTGCTCAAAGTGGGCCGAATTCGGGGTGATGTCCGACCAAACAAATCGAACCAGGATGGCTCTGCCATTAGGGCCGGATGGTTCTGTGTCGAAAAACTCGGCGCGGCCATTCTTGAATTCGCCGATCGTGGGCGGGCCCATGGCACCGCTTTTGCTGGTGGCCCAATAGAGGCTCCACTGGTGGGTTTGGGGATCGTATAGACGCAGGGTCATACCCTCGATGTGACCTGTCGGGCTGTCAACTTCGAGCTCCTCCAAGTCGGCGCGGCCATCCCACACCTTTCGGGTAACAGAAGTACCGTCAAATTCGACCCAGGTCGTGGAGCCGGTCAAGCGATGATCGAGGCGCTTCAAGTGAATTTTCCATGTGCCGATCTCGAAGTCAAAATCGTGTTGTCCATCGTGTTTCGTGGGAGTGTGTTGAACGCTAGTTTTCGCTGCATCTGAATTCTGCTGTGCAAGTCCCTGAACGGGATGATAGGCGACAACCAAGCTGCACGCCATGAGACAAATCCGAATGTGTTTGAGGTTCATCACTGCCTCCATTAATTTGTTTGTCTATCCTGCTTGTTCGGCGAAATCCGCAAGTTGGCTCGTGGTCGTGCGCGTGAAATCAATCACCCAGTGTTTAGTCCAAGTTTTGCCGCCATCCATGGAGCGGTGACTCTCCCAGTGGGCAGACCTCTCGGTGATCCGAGACCAGGTGAGCCGCGAGAGAACGTGGTGCCCATTCTCATCTTCCCAGTGGCCGTGAAGATCGATGGCGGTGCCTTCAAATCGTCCGCGCCAGACCAGGAAGCCACCCGGCGCGGACGTGTCCGTCCACGTATGTTCCCACTGGGAGGTTTGCGGATTGAAGGCTCGGAGACCGAGGCCCTTGATCATCTTTCCTTGATAGGGTCCCTCGAAAAATTCCAGGGAGACGAAGCCATCCAGAACTTTGCTTACCGTCAACGAGCCCGGTCCCTCGCCCCAGGATCCATCGAGCAGAGGAAAGCGGCAGATGGCATTCCACTCGCCTTCGAGAAAATCAAACTGCTTTGCCTCCGCGTTTGTGGTTTCGGAAATCACATCGTGCATACCAACCTCCCAATGTGTTCAAGATGCAGTTTGGTGGTATTCCAGTCGCGCGATCCTCGGCCTGGTCTGCCGCGGAATTCAATGCGCTTCATCAGATTCGTCTTTCACCCGCGTGTCTGTCGCGATCCAGTTGACTTCCCAGGTCTTGCCCCCATCTTCCGAAAACGCCTGCTCAAAGCGGCACAAATCCGGGGTGATGTCCGATATAACAAATCGAACAAAGATGGCTCGCCCGTTCAGTGTTTCCTGGTCGAAAAACTCGCCGCGCCCATTCTTGAACTCGCCGATCGTGGGCTGACTTAGGGCGCCGCCGTCGCCGCCGGCAAAATTGAGGCTCCATTGGTGGGATTCGGGATTGTATAGACGCAGGTTCAGACCCTTGAAGTGACCTCCAGGGCCATCGGCCTCGAGTTCCACCAGATTGGCGCGGCCATTCCAAATCTTGCAGACGACGGTAGTGCCCTCATATTCGATCCAGGTAGTTGAGCCAGTTAGGGGATGCACCAAACGCCTCAGGTGAGTTTTCCAAGTACCAATCTCGAAGTCGAAATCGTGTTGACCATCCCGTTTGGTGTGTTGAAGGCTGTTTTTCGATGCCTCCGAATTCTGCTGTGCGAGTCCATGACGGGGCAGCACGATGACAAACAAGCTGCCTGCAAGGACACAAGTCAAAATGCGGTTCAGCGCGTTCATGAGTGCCTCCGTGCCCCCGGGCACGCAGAGAGATTAGCTTGCATCGTGGCTCATCAAAATAGCCACTTTTGTGTGATACGGTATAGCCACTTCAATTTGGGCTTGAATCGATGAAACGAGTCTCCGCAAGCTTTCTGCCGCCGATTGCACTGGAATCCAGCGGAAAAATCCCGATGTACCGCCAATTGTACGAATGGTTTCGGCGAGCCATCCTTGCGGGTCAATTGCCGCCTGGACAGCGCGTGCCTTCGACCAGAAGTCTCGCGGCGGAACTAGAGGTGTCGCGCATACCGGTTTCTAGCGCGTACGAACAATTGCATGCGGAGGGCTACTTCGAGACATTTGTTGGTGCTGGCACGTGTGTGGCAAGGTCGATCCCGGACGACGCATTAAAGCCGGTGATCGGAAAAATACCGGGTGCGTCACGCCAGGAGACTAACAGCAGAGCTCTGCGAAAGGTTTCGCGTCGCGTAGCGTTGATGCGCGTACCAGCACAGACTTGGTCAAATAAACTTGTTGCATTCCGAGTGAGCCTGCCAGCACTAGAGCATTTTCCGACCAAAGTATGGTCCCAGCTGCTAAATCGCCATTTGCGAAAACCTACAAGACAGTTGATGGCCTATGGGGATGCGAAGGGATATATGCCGCTCCGTGAAGTTATTGCAGAATATTTGGGCGCAGCTCGCGCGGTCCGATGCGAGCCGTCTCAGATTCTGGTGACAACTGGATCGCAGCAAGGCTTACAACTCTCGGCGCAGGTTCTATTGGATATAAATGAGCGGGTGTGGATCGAAGAGCCTGGATATCCGGGAGCACGCCAGGCCTTGATGATGGCTGGGGCAAAGCTTGTCCCCGTGCCAGTAGATCATGAGGGGCTAGACGTAGCCGAAGGAATCCGGCGCGCTCCCAGCGCACATGCTGTCTACATCACACCATCGCATCAATATCCGCTGGGTGTGACCATGACCGCCACTCGACGAATGCTGCTGCTCCATTGGGCCATGCGAACCGGCGCTTGGATTATTGAAGATGATTATGACAGCGAATACAGGTTGGGAGGCCGCCCGATTGCCTCGTTGCAAGGTTTAGATACGGACGCGCGAGTGATCTACATCGGTACATTCAGTAAAGTAGTGTTCCCCGCGCTGCGACTCGGTTACGTGGTTGTTCCCAAGGACTTGGTGGACGCATTCTCCACCGCGCGAGACGCTACCGACCAATTCTCATCCACTTTGTATCAGGCGGCGATGGCGGATTTCATCCGCGAGGGATATTTCGCGCGGCACATTCGCAGAATGCGCATGCTCTATATACAGCGACGAACAGCGTTGGTCGAAGCGATTCACAAACGGGTGGGTAACAAACTCGAGGTGATCGGCGCCGAAGCGGGGATGCATTTGGTGGCGCTGCTGCCGCCGGGTTTCAGTGATGTGGCGATTTCGAGGAGGGCCGCTGAGATCGGAATATCGGCTATGCCTTTGTCATCGTGTTATGCGAAACCGCCTCTGGTGGGCGGCTTGATTCTTGGTTATGGCGGCACGGATGCGTGGCAGATTCATGATGGGCTACGCAGACTCGCCATGTGCATTTGAGAAGCCACGAAGAAGCATGATCCAGACACAGTCGCAACAGCCAGCCCTCTCGATTTTAACGGCGACAAATCGCCGTTGCTCGCACTAATCTTGGATAGTGTGGCCGCTGTACCAAAGCTCAAAACCCGACCTAAAAACTTGCGCTCCCAGGCCCTTTACTCCTGAATAACGGTCAAACCGCAAGTTGACCGGACCCAAGCCTACCACTCGAGAGCTATCGCGTCGTGGTTCTACCGAAAAGCCCACGATTGGGTTTGCTCCGTTTGCATTCGCAGCTGGCGATGCACCTGCGAAGTAGTAGTACAATCCGCCAATTTAGCGATCGTTAGGAGGCGACGAATGCGATCCTTCTTCTGCGCCGTGCTAGGCATCTCGCTGCTAGCTGTTCCCCTTCGAAGCCAAAACGTGAACCCAAATTACCCGGTGCAAGAAATCCAAGCCCAGAAACACCCGTCGGCTGATGACATGAGGAGCCGCATGAGCAACCTTCAGCTTCAGAAGGATGCCAAGGAACTCGCTGAACTTTGCGCTTCGGTCGCCAGTGACATGGATGGTGTAAAGCGAGGTCTCTTGTCGAAAGATGTGCTGGAGAAGTTGAAGCGTGTGGAAAGGCTCTCTAAGCGCGTGCGCGAGCAGTTGACGCGAACCTCGACTGCGCCGTGACCTGCGAAATAATCAGCAAATCGGCAGTTGGACCAACGCACGCGCGAAAGAAAAAACCTGTCAGACAGGAGTCCGCCGATTGGCATTTCACAAGTAACCGGCCGTCGTGAGCGCCTGTTTGCAACAGTTATTCTTCGCGATAAAATTCCCAGCTTGCGAAAAACACGTGCCTATCGGTGTTCTCACCCCGTTCCATACTCCAGAAACGTTGGCATAATGGCGCGCCTTCAGCAGGGAGGTTTCTACTATGGCTTCGATTTCGGATGCTCTGGTCAGGCAGTTGTTGGAAGGCCGATATACGTCGCGTCGATTGCAACGCACAACCCGGACGGCTCCATCCACATGGTCGCGGTGCGGTACTGGTTTGATGGAGCATGCATTTATGTAGCTACATCCTCGCGCAGCCGCAAAGCTCGAAACCTGCAATCAAACCCAAGAGCTTCCCTAATGATCGACGCTCGCGACCCTGCGCCATCATGCGGCATCAACATCGCGGGTGCTGCGCAGATTTTGACGGGCGACTCATCGCAGCAATGGAATGCGCGGATTCATCGCAAGTATCTAAGCGAAAGTGCACTCACGGACTCGAGGGTAGGCCCAGTATTCGCATCATGGGATGATTTCACAATCCAGATCACTCCCACCTCTGTTATCGCTTGGGATATGCGCCAAGCCGATCGGCAAGTCTTCGGCAGTGCTTTTGAGAGCAATCCTACATACCTGTTGCCGCTCGAGCGCTGAACGGTCCAATACGGCCAATTGACGGCTAGTAGCGCCGTGTCTTTCAACTGACGCGTCTAGTGCGAGAGCCTCTTGGATATAGAAGCAGCTTGAAATTCGCCCTTCTCGTTGTAAAAGCCAAGACAGATCACCCGATCACCGTCCTTAACCTGATTGGCATCGATGTTATTGACCTTCTTGGCGCCATGCTCCTGGCTGGTGAATCGGGTCGAGCTGTCGTAGTGAATGTCCTTCTCGGTTAAGTTGGTGAAGCCCCTGGCGCTCACGGTCAAGATGGATTTCTGCTTGTTGCTACGCAAAACGATACCCTCCCAGCGGGCTGGCGTCTGGGCCAAAGCTGAGATGGAAGGCAAGAAAACAAGCATAGCCGCGAGTAACCATGTGATGCGCTTCTTCAGCATGGAATCTGCTCCTCTCGTAACCCGAGATTTCCTTTTTACCTCAAAAACGGCAAGCATTGTACACCCGTTTTTCCCTTTGCTCGGCTGCTCGGACTCGTGGGTACTGATCTACTTTCGTGAGATCAGTACCGACTCGTGTGTCGGCGATTGTTGATGGCGTAATGTCGCCATTACACGCAATTGACCCTGAAGTCACCCGGATTGACCCAAAAAAACGAGTGTTTTTTTCGCGGTTTTTTAGGCTTCTGGCGACTGTGCAACTAAGGCACTTAGTGGGCTGAGTTGGAGAGGGTTTGTTTCGTGGGGGACACGCGGGAGAAGAATCGTTCATCGCCTGCCTCTGCGCGATTCCTCACACTTACTGCTTGGATTTGCTTTGCCGCTTGACCTGCTCGGCAGTGCGTCGGATACGACGCTTGATAGCCTCCTGTTCCTTCCGAGCCAATGCTTCTATTACAGCAATGTCGTTCGCAGTTGGTGTTGGACTCAGCAGAAAGTCAGCCAGACGTAGCCAGGGCACGCGGAAATCATCGCTTTCATTCAGCGTAGAAGCATCGGGAACGGTTGCTGGGTCGATCGTTGGATCGGACTTTTTTAACGACATATCTACAGCCCGCCAATGCCAAGATGCCGTGTTTTGCTTCCTTATTCCATACCGTACATTATGTATATCCAGAATACCTTTCCCAGGCTGATCACCTGGGGTCAGTGGGCAATCCGCGCGCCGCCCATTTGCTTAAAGTGTTAAGCACTCTAAACAGAAAGGATCAATGGGCACGACGCTCGCACGATCATTGGTTGCGCTGCCTCCAGCTTTCCAGCCAACGCGAGAAGAATGGTTTGGACCGGCCCTCCAACAAATTCTGAAGCGTAGCCAGGAGAGTCTTCGATGGCTGCGACTTGGACAAGAAGCAGTCGACCGATCTCAGCGTGTTCTTCGGCAACGGCTCTTGTGCCGATAACAGCATGATCGGGACCTGTGACCGCAAACGCTTCATCCTCGCAGCGACTACATCGCCGTTCATGCCTGGCATCTGATAATCGAGAACCACGGCGTCGACCGGATGGGAGAGGAACAACTTTAGCCCTTCTACGCCGCAAGTTGCTTCCAAAACTTTGTAGCCGTTTTCTTCCAGCAGCATCTTGCGACCGATGAGTCCGTTCCAGTGGTCATCAATGCAAAGAATCGTTGCTTTTGCGGGAAGCATAACTTTTTGGGTTCCAGTCCGGCCCAGAGAGGTTTGATCACAGGTTTGGTGGCGCTGATTGAGACAATGATGCAGGGATGGCTCGCGACCATCAAATTACGAACGTACAACGAAGTCCAAGTTACCCCTGTTGTCAGGAGAAGTCTCCGCCCATAGCGGTCGCCGATTGAGTCATCTGGCAGTAACGAAATAAGCCTCCCAGCCGAGATAGGTCAAGCCCAGTACGGAGATCACTAGCAGGAGGAGCGATCCCACGTACCACCAGTCCAGCTTAAGCAATGAATCCAGCTTTGGCCTGTTCGCCACAATGAAAATGCTATTTTCACTTGCGGCGCTCAACTAGATGACCCTAGTACATCCTGGAAGGGCACTCGGCGCGCTGCTCCCAAGTGGTGCTGGCCTGTGTTTCATGCAGCCTTTGTTTTTTTCGCTTCCCCACCTAGACGCACAGATTTCGGGTCGTAGTGTTTGAGCACTTGCTCGATACGTTGGATCGTGCGGTGCAGTTGGCGGATCAAATCTTCATCAGGAATGGTGAGCAAATCGGCAAGAAGTCGGCGAATCTGCTCCCGGATCTCCTCGTATTTCTGGCTACGGCTCCGTATCTCAAGTAGATACTTGCGATATAGCGCGTAGCCGATGGCGACGCTCACTCCCATGAACAGAGCACGGAAAAGCTGCAGCAGCCAAGGAGGAGTGTTGTGAAGATTCGCCACTAGGAAATCCACATCCAAGCTTACGAACCAAGCGCACGCCCCCCAGAGCGCAGCCGCAGCAAGAACCTTGCGTCTTCTTCCTATTCCTGTCATTTCGTTGGCCTGCTCTCTCCTGTCCTATGAGTAAGGCGAGCCAACAGGCTCGCCTTGATTAAATCTTAAGCGTTGCGCTCAGGCCGCCTTGCTGGCTGTGATCTTGTGGCCGGTCGAAGTATGGACCTCAAAGGTGCGGACGACTGGTTCAGCCTCAAGCAGGGACTGCAGAGTATCGCGAACACTGTTGTACTGCTCCCGTTGGTATCGCTCTGCATCCTGTCTCGCCTTCCAAAAGCTAAGCGCGAGCACGCGATTCGAGTCCGCGTCTGAGACAAGAACAATCTCATCCACAAACCCGGCTTGTTTTTTGAGAATCGGTACTATCTTGTCGTTGATCGTGCTGGAAAGTTCTCGTGCCTTGCCTTGTTTGCTAACCAATTCGACTACGCGTGTAAACATGATGCGCTTCTTTCGTTCGGCTAGAGGGTGAAAGGAACCCGCCGCTGGCGCAATGGCGGAAGGACTTAGTCGCTCGCGACTCTACGGTAGGCTTCTGGATGCGCGAGGTCAATTGCCCAAATATGGTGCAGAGGCACGTATCGTGACTTTATGCCAGAAGTGAGCGATATTGAACATCGGATAGCAAAGCCGCTCCGTGTTGACGTGTCTTACGTCTTCCGTGTGGGTTATGGTGAGCGCAACTCAGAGAAGGTCGTGCAAGCACTTGAAATCGAGATGAAACGCCTCGACCGATTGAAGCCTCAGAAAAACTCGAGCGATTATTTGTTAATAGTTCGAGACGGACGGGTCAGACCTTGTTTTTCCATGTCTCGAGCAAATCCGTGCGGGTAGCGGCCTTTGTTGAACGTCCTCTGGATAGGGTCTTAACTCGTAAACGAGATCGTGGGAAGTTTGCCGCATAAGTTATCTAGTGGTGACCCAATAGGCATCCCAAATGGTGTATGCAACTGCAAGGACCGGAATGGCTAAGAACATGAGCGACCCTACAAAACACCATTCCAGCGTCCTCTGCTCATGTCCCATTTCCATGAGGGCAATGTACTCGGCATGAGCGACGACGTGCTAGATCACGCTAGTAACCCTGAGAGCTAATATTGGGGGCCCTAGCGAGTGCACATCGGCAATTTGCGCCGCAAAGCGGAGGTCTGCTCCGGCGGCAGAGGTCTCTAGGCTAGGTGGTGTTGCAGTGTTTCATCCTCGACCAGTTCCATGACGAGAAATCCACGCCATTCTGATGGCCGATGTCATGCAGCGTGCAGATCTGAGGATGCGAGAGTTTCGAAACAGCTTTCGGTTATGGGACATGCCTGGGCCGTCACTTGGGCCTGCTCACCATGCGGACCGCATCCAAGCCCACGAACTCGATGGAAGTTCGTGAATCGAGGCGCGGGGCTTATGTTGTTCGGTGGTGCGGCAAACAGAGCGGAGCTCACCAGCATCAAAGCTGGCATCAATGGAGGGATGCTATGCGAAAAACGCTCGGGTTAAGCATTGCTGTTGTGATTCTCGCCTGCTGCTTCTGTTCTGCCGACACTCTGATTCTCAGGGACGGAAGCAGGCACAGCGGAACTTTCGTGAGTGCAACCAGTCGTGTCATCTCATTTAAAGAAGGCACAATTGTTCATCGCTACGGTCGTTCAAAAGTCCAGTCAATCGAGTTCGATGGAGGTGCGACGTCGCTTGCAGCTCACGCGGCAACACCGGCATTGACCTCGAAAAGCCGGGCTTCGGTCGTGCTTCCCGCTGGATCGGAGATTGTTGTACTTACCAACGAAAGTATCGATTCTAAAACCGCCACCGAGGGGCAGGTGTTCCCCGCCGACGTCGCCGAGAACGTGACCAATGCGGCAGGAGAGGTGGTTATTCCGAAAGGCTCCGAGGCTGAACTGGTCATCCGCAGAATCGCAAGCCCAGGTGCTGTAACCGGCACGTCCGAACTGGCGTTGGACCTCCAGTCAATTAAGGTTGGCGGCCGGCGTTACACCGTCAGCACCACAGATGTGGAACAGAAAGGAAGGGAAGGACTCGGCGCAAACAAGCGGACAGCCGAGATGGTTGGCGGAGGAGCCGTGCTCGGAACGCTAATCGGAGCCATTGCCGGCGGCGGTAAAGGAGCTGCAATTGGGGCCGCAGGCGGTGCTGCGGCTGGTGCTGGTGCCGAGGTTCTGACCCGAGGCAAGGCCGTCAGAGTACCGGCCGAGAGCAAACTGCGTTTTAAGTTGGATCAGCCCCTGCGTTTGGAACGAGCTTATTGATTGCGTCTCGAGGCCAACCACAAACGATAAGGCGTGGAAAGTCCCATACTCCATAAGAACGAAAAGATTTCGATGGGGCGTCTTGATGGCCGCGAGTACGAACGCTTCACAGTTCTAGAAGATCAGGTCAGGCAATTAGTGCGAGCGGCCTCGCCGTCCGGGAGGCGCAGCTAATCAATCATCTGGTGATCGGGTGCAGAGGTTGCGGGCGTACCTGGAATTCTTCGGTTGCGCCGCGATTTTAGTCGAAGATGAAGATCGCGGAGGCGATGACCGTCGTCCATAGGCCGCGTTTGTCGCCGACGGCGGATTGGGTGACGTTGGCGGTTCGCACAATCTTGTTGGAGATGCGGTAGATTTCCTTTTTCTCGTCCCAGGAACGATCGGGATCGAACTCCACGTTCAGGGTGGTAGCCAGCATCTCGGCTGCGAGTTCTTCAGCATAATCTCCAGCGGCATCCTCGGTTTCGCCGAAGGAGTGATGTTCGCTCAGATAGCCGTAAGTATTACGATCGGCCGGGATAGCTACGCCTATGCTCGCGGCCAGCAGGCGGTGCGGCTCGTGAGTAGAGTTTTCCGCCACTACGGCAAAGACGACCTCACCAGGGTTCAGAAACTTCAATCCCTGGGAGCGCGCGATCAGTTTGCATTGTGGCGGGAAAATCGACGAGACGCGAACCAGATTTTGGGCAGCGATACCGGCGTCACGCAGCGCCAACTCAAAAGATGTAAGACGTTCCCGGTGTTTGCCGACCCCCTTGGTGAAAAAGATTCGCTTGGGGACCATGTCCTTGCCCAATTCGTGTGTCCTCCCGTGGCGCTGGTGAGCGAGGGACAAATCTAACATAGCGAATCGTAAAGGGAATATGAAAATTGGGGCGGGGCAAAAAAAAGTGGTCAGTGGCTAGTAGTCAGTGGCCAGTACCAGCCCAAGGGTTCGACTACTTGCCACTCCACTGGCCACTGACTCGCCGTTCGCGTTGCGCGCGACTACCGGCCTGAAGCGATCGAGCTGACCTCGATGGTTTCTCCGTTGAGTTTTCCAGTAATGGTGGCTTGTTCACCGGCTAACTTGTTGAGTGAATCCAGAGCAGTTTTGTTCTTGGTCTCTAGGGTATATACCTTGTCGCCGACTACCAGGGCGTACTTGGAGCCCTTGCCAACACAGGCGCGGGTGCACTCGGCTGGGTTACCCGCCATCATGTGTTTGGCGCCGCACATGGCATCGCTCACTTGACCAGTGAAGGTGTCGGCTTTGCCGGCGGCAAAGGCTGTCGAGAGCGACAGAAGGCCAGTCAAAATCAACGCTGCTAGCGCAATTCCAAGTTTCTGCAGGCCAGATCTCATGGATTCATTTCTCCTTGTGGAATGACAATCACGTTCATTCTTAGATGCAGTTGCTGTCCCTTGGAATCAATCGAATATCACTGTGGTTTGGGGTCGAAGCGAAGGGTCACGTCCACCGTCTTCTCTTTCTCATTTAGTGAATTGTGAACACTGATCTTCCAAGGCGCCTGAGGTACCACATCTTTTGTGTCATTTAAAAATTGCTGGGGATAGCTGGCGTCATAAATGTCGCCGCCGCGTAACTTCCAGCCTTCCACCAGGCGGGCGGTGGTGCGGGCATCGAGGCCCTGAATTTCCAATTCTCCCATGCGGTAGACGTCGCCTTCATGAACCTGCAGTTCGTAGGCGACGGTGGATTGCGTGTCGTCCATCTGAGCGAAGGGGTGAACTCGGGCGGCCATATAACCGCGAGTACCGTACAGTTTCTGTAGCGCCTGGAGATCATCGCCAAGCTGAACCGCATTTGCATATTGTCCAGTCTGGAGATGAATGAGTGGTTGCAATTTCTCGGCCGCGAACACCGTGTTGCCCGACCACTGGATTTGCGTGAGTCTGTACTGCCGACCAGGGTCGACAGGGACGTCGACGTCAACTACGGTTTCCTGGGGACTTTCCTGAGCGATTTTGGCCTGCGCATCGGCGAAAGCAGCTTTGAGGTAGCCTCGCCCGAGATAAATGGGAAGAAGATTCATTTCAGCCTGCACTTGAAGCACGGAGCGCAAGTACTCCTCACCTTGGAGATTCTTGGCGACCGCCTGAAGTAGGGGCAACTCAATGGGCGTGGCCCCGGTGAACGCGACATTGTGGATAAGGATGGAAGGACCTGTGACTTTGAAGACGAAGGCCTCAATAGGGCCGTCATGCTGGGCGGTGCGCATGTAGTCGGCTCGACCCTGAAGCTTTCGTTCGAGCAAGAGCGATTGCAAGGCGTCGGAAACCTGGTCAATCAAGCTACCGGCTACCGGCAGTTGCCCATGAAACAGAGGGATAACGCTGTGGAGCTTTTCCACGAGTTCCTGGTCGGAGAACCAGACAAAATTATCGAAGCGAACAGGATGGAACTGCGTGTTGTCCGCTATCCGGAAGTCGAGTTTGGTTCCTTGCGCGGAGAATTGATAGGTGTAGGCAACATCGCTGAAGGCGCCGGTTTCTCCCAATTGCTGGCTGACTCGCTTGAAGTCAGATTCGGTAACGGTTTGTCCGAGCTGGAGGCCGGTGGCGGCAATGATTTCGGCAGGTGTGTAGCGCTTGGTGCCGGTCACGTTGATGGAAATTAGTTTGAAAGTGGATGGCGGTTTGCGGGTGGTCTGGGCGGGCAGTAGTGAGACTAACAACAGAGGGGTGAATATGAATAAAAATTTGGCTGGATTCACTCCGCAGATTCTATCGTATCTCTCGGGGGCAAGCCCTGGTCATTTTCTAAAGCTTACGCGGCCCTGAAGGGCCGCTCTTCCACGTTCCTGCGAATTGTTGTGGAGTTTTCAGACAGGGCGCGCTGCTCCACGTTATGTCAAAGCGACTTACCGCTTGGCGGGAGCTACTGCGTCGACCGTCTTGATTTTTACTGTGGTATCGATAAATGCCAATGCGGCGCGGCTGAGGGCTTTGTCTTTGCGGAAGACCAGGGCGAGGTCGCGGCGAACCTGGGCATCCGATATGGGGATGGCAACCAACACGTTGGCGCGGACGTCTTCTTCCACATTGGAGCGGGCGATAAAGCCGACTCCGACGTCCGCAGCTACGAAGCGTTTGAGCAGTTCGCTGGAATCGAGTTCCATGGCATAACGCGGCTTGAGCTTATTCTCGTAAAAGAGATCCTCCAGCGCGTCGCGGGTGTGGCCAGCCTTGGGGACCACGAGGGGGAAGCGAGCGGCATCGGCGATCGTTGCTGATTTCAGTTTTGCCAGCGGATGCTGGGGAGGAACGATAATCACAAGCTCGTCGCGGTGGATCAAAACCACCGTCAGGCGAGGATCGCTGACCGGCATGGAGACCACGCCGAAGTCGACGGAGTTGTCGATTACCGAATCCAGAATCTTGGCGTAGTCGGCGCTCTTTATATTGACGGCAACATCCGGATACTGCTTCTTGAATTGGGCGAACACTTCGGGAAGGATGTGCAGGCAAGTGCCTTCGTTGGCGCCAACGATAATCTCGCCGCGAGGTACGCGCTCAGTTTCGGCGATGGCTGTGAGGACAGCTTTGCGGGCCTCCAAAGTTTCCTCGGCATACTTTTGGAAGAGCTTACCGGCCGCGGTGATAGAGACTTTGCCGCCCGAGCGGTCGAGTATCCTGGCTCCAATCTCTTCTTCCAGCGCGCGAATCTGGGCAGAAATCGCCGGTTGGGTACGGAAGCGCTTCTCCGCGGCGCGGGAGAAGGATGACAGCCGCGCGACTTCAAGGAAGGTTTCTAGTTGGTCAAAGTCCATAGGAGCAATCAGCAGTCAGCACTCAGCATTCAGCTCTTGGAGTTCTGCCGATATCATCAAAATGAGCAGACGGAGTGTTGACCGCTGAATGTTTTCCTTCTTTTTCCGCTGCGCAACTAGCTGAACTACATAGGCTTATTGGAGATAACTCTCGCTTATCGCACTTATAAAAACAATCAATTTCCTTGCACAAGCGCAAAACCTCTACACTCAAGCGAGAGATTGTAGCAGGCTCGCGATTTCCCCTACATGGCAATGTGAAGTTCCAGGAGTTGATGGCAGGCAGAGTTGTGGATTCAGCATTCTGAATAATAGGTTTGGGACAATCGAAATCTTTAAACCACGAAGGTCACTAAGGTTCACGAAGGAATCCCTGAAAGTGCGCTGCTGTTCACAGAAGGGTTTGTTATAGCAGCAGAGCCGGCGGACGCCGGCGCTACAAGATTTGAAAACATCCTAAAAGGAGTGATTCATGGCTGACCCGAAGAGCGTCCTGGAGTTTGTGAAGAAGAACGGAGTTAAGATGCTCGATCTCCGTTTCACCGACTTGCCGGGATTGCAGCATCACGTTTCTTATCCTATCGATCAGTTGTCGGAGTCCTCGTTTGAAGAGGGCTTTGGCATGGACGGCTCGTCGATTCGGGGGTGGGCAGCCATCCACGAAAGCGACATGCTGCTCATTCCTGATCCCAACAGTTATATGCTCGATCCATTCACTGAAGTACCCACACTGGTGATGGTATGCGACGTGGTCGATCCCGTGACCAAGCAGCGTTATGACCGCGATCCGCGCTACATTGCGAAGAAGGCAGAAATGTATCTGGGTTCGACGGGAATGGCGGACACCGCGTACTTCGGCGCTGAGGCCGAATTTTTCATTTTTGACAATGTGCGCTTCGATCAGCGCGAGCAGCACGGGTTTTACTTTATCGATGCGGAAGAGGGACGTTGGAATTCGGGACGGGTGGAGAATAACCAGGGATATCGTCCGCGTTATAAGGAAGGATATTTCCCGGTGCCTCCGACGGACCACTATCAGGACCTGCGCAGTGAGATGGTCATGACCATGCAAACCTGCGGGCTGGAAGTGGAATGTCACCATCACGAAGTGGCAACCGGCGGCCAGACCGAGATTGACCTGAAGTTCGATTCGCTGGTGCGGTCGGCTGATCACATGATGCTCTACAAGTACATCGTCAAGAATGTTGCCAATCAGTACGGCAAGACGGTGACGTTCATGCCTAAGCCGATTTTCCAGGACAATGGCAGCGGTATGCACACTCACCAGTCGCTGTGGAAGGGTGGCAAGCCGCTGTTTGCCGGAGACGGGTATGCGGGGATGTCGCAGATGGCATTGTGGTACATCGGCGGACTTATTAAGCATGGGCCGGCGTTGGCGGCGATCATTGCGCCAACGACGAATTCCTATAAGCGGCTGGTGCCAGGATTCGAAGCTCCGGTGAACCTGGCTTACTCGCGTCGTAATCGGTCGGCGGCTTGCCGTATTCCGATGTACTCGGCGTCACCGAAGGCAAAGCGGGTGGAGTTCCGTCCGCCCGATCCGAGCTGCAATCCATATATGGCGTTTGCGGCGATGATGATGGCAGGATTGGACGGCGTCGAAAACAAGATCGATCCCGGCCAACCACTGGACAAGGATATTTACGATCTGGGTCCAGAGGAGTTGGCTAAAGTTCCATCGATGCCGGGTTCACTCGAAGACGCGCTGGATGCACTGGAAAAGGACCATGGGTTTCTGCTCAAGGGCGACGTCTTCACCGAGGAACTGCTCAGCACCTATATCGATTACAAGCGCACGAAGGAAGTGGACGCGGTGAGATTGCGGCCGCATCCGTTTGAGTTTGCTTTGTACTACGATATTTAGGAACAGTGGCTAGCAAAAGGCCCAGCGACCGCTGGGCCTTTTTTGTCGCTACTCGGCCAGAGAACCCGGATATCTGAGACCCGGGTGAACTTGCAGTTCATAGCAGACTGCTGATTTGAGTTTGATTCGTAACTGGGTGAAGTTTAGGGGCTTTGGGAGGGGTTGGGACGGCAACGGCTCGGGATTCGCTGACTGTTTGAAGGCCATCATTCATGGCCTCCAGACAGGCGTTGGATCTTTGCAACACCAGTTCAAGATATTTGTGCGCCACGGCACGGTCCGCGGGATGAATTAGCTTCCACCACCGGCGGATAGACTCCTGCACCTCGGCCTCGGTCTTTGCTCCCTCGATCAGCGCATCGATAAGCTTATAGACCTTGGTCTTGACGGCTTGTAGAGAAACGGAAACCTCCTGTCCCATGGGCACCCCTGTATGACCTTTGATCTTCCGAGCAATATACTCGCCAAAGAGTTTTGTGAGAAAGTGCCGCTATTTAGCAAGGTCATCATCCCAGTTGTTGGAGAATCATCGCCGGGCAATATGGATTTCAGTAGATAGCCCGGGATTTTTTTAGCTTTCTTGAGCTAAAGGGAAGGCCAGAATTCTGGCCTGCGGAAGTCGGGGGTGTCAGGAAAAAGGTAATGAGCGAGGAACTCACCCAACAGGCGCGCCTGCGCGGGACTGTTTCCAGAGTACAATCTGCCTCCAACACCGGGCAAGCATGCTTACGGACCCGGTCGCGGTCCGGCCCTGATTCCTTCCCAACAAGGAGCACAGCCTAAATGTCGAGAGGCCTAATGAAGCGGCTGTCGTGGATGTTTGTTTGCCTGTTGTGGTGTGGTCCGATGCGGGCGCAGGAGTCCAGTGCGCACGAAACCAGCGAACGGCTGTTCTTGCCTGAAGACATGTTCTGGGGCTATACGCAATTTGATCTAGCGCCCCCTCACAATGAGCCGGATCCCAATTTGTGCCGGGCAGACGCCGGACACTTCGGCGGGGTCAATGCTCCGTGCAACGCGTTCGGCCGCTATATGTTGTCCGGTTACGTGGAGGTTCGTCCATTCGGGCGCACCGAACTGCGCAGGTTCTTCCTGTTCGCGGAGCCTCGGTTTGTGTTCGGAAAAAATATTCCACAGACGCTTTATACGTGGTCATTCGATGCCATCGGCTGGGAGCGATCCTGGGGATTTGGCATTTATATGGGGAAAGGCTTCGAGATGCGGGTAACTCAGCATTTTCTGTTTGACCGTCTGGGCGCGCGTGATCGTAATCTCGGAGCCGCGGACCTGGGTGTCAACGGACCGTGGGGGCGATACAACGTGATTGGGGTGCGGAAATATTTCGGACAACGGCGGTATTAGTCCCGATGCGGTGGCGGGCCGAGACGATTGCTGCCTCCATGCTATGCTGACTCGCGAGCGGAGAGCATTGCCTTCTAATAAGCCCCCAAGCGGTCCAAATCAGCCGATAAGGACAAGTGCTCCGGACGAGAATCGCCGATCTCTTGTCAGCAAAACGGTGGCCGGAGAAACGTCCGGCGTCGTGTCCAACGTTGATCTTGGCAACATTTCCTTTCAGGATCCTGAAAGCGCCCGGGCAAACTTCTCACGCGCCGTTTCGCGTCTGTCGCCGGTGCTGGCGGGCGCGTTGCCGGCTCTGCTGGCGGAATCTCCTGATCCAGATTCAGCCCTGATGCTGTTTGACCGCCTGGTGAGCGAGGCTTCTCCGGAAGTCGTGCGGCTGCTCGACCGCCACAACTCTCTTGCCCACTATGCCATCGTAGTATTCGGTCATAGCCGCTTTCTAGGCGAAACGCTTATCCAGAATACCGATCTGCTGCATTCCTTTCTGAGGGACAAGAATCTGGATCGCAGCTTCTCGCGGGAAGAGTTTCACGAGAGCCTGGCTCGGTTCCGCTCGCGTTCTTTTGAGACTGACATCTCGCTCCTGTTGGCGCGTTTCAAACGTAGGGAATATGTGCGCATCATGTTGCGCGACGTGTTGAAGATCGCTCCTCTGGCGGAGACCACGGCTGAGATTTCAGCGCTGGCGGACGTGCTGATCGAAGACGCTTTGCGCGAGGCTGACAGCCGGCTGCAACGTCGCTATGGAACCCCACAACATTTGGACTCAGAAGGCCGGCTGGTAGATACGCCGTTCGCCGTCCTGTCTCTGGGCAAACTGGGCGGCAGTGAATTGAACTACAGCTCGGACGTGGACCTGATGTACATCTTTGGTGACGGGAAAGAGCCGCCACGGACGACGGTTTCTAACCGCGAATATTTCATCCGGCTGGCCCAACAGGTGACCGAAATTCTGTCGCGCGTGACGCGTGAAGGCGCGGTGTTCCGTATCGATTTGCGATTGCGTCCGCAGGGCGCGGAAGGAGAGTTGGCAATTCCTCTGGCGCAGACGTTGCGCTATTACGCCTCCACCGCGCACGACTGGGAGCAGCAAGCGCTCATCAAAGTGCGACATTCCGCCGGAGAGGCCAGCCTGGCGCGCGAATTCATCCGCGCGGTCCAACCCCATGTTTATACCGAGCAAGTGAACTTTGCTGCGATCAAAACGGCGCTGGTGGCACGGGAAAAAATGCACAAGCGGCGCCAGCACGGTGCAGCTCTCGAGCAGTCGAATCGAAGTATCAATGTAAAAATTGATTCGGGAGGCATTCGTGACATCGAGTTCCTGGTGCAGTGTCTGCAAAGAGTTTATGGAGGTGCAGAGCCCTGGCTGAGGTCCGGCGGAACTTTGTTTTCTCTACAGAAGCTGCATGACAAACTCCACATCAGCGGCAAGGAATTTCACGACCTGACCAGCGCGTATGAGTTTCTGCGTCATGTCGAGCATCGCCTGCAACTACAGCAGGGACAACAGACTCATCGGTTGCCGGCGGGAGCAGCGGAATTGCGCATCTTGCAGCGGTCGATGGAAGGCTATGCTCCGGGAGAAAGCGCGGAATCCGATCTAGAGAAGACGGTGCGACGCCGCATGGCTGCGGTGGCTGAGATTTATCAACGCATTATTTATCAGCAACAGACACGGAGCCTTCGCGATGCAGCGGACGTTGAGTTCCAACTACGGAGTACACCCGAGCCGACAACTGCAGATCAATCGAATCAGCAAATACTGGAACGGTTGGCAAGCGATGCTCCCTGGCTGTACCAGATCGCCAGCCGTCAGGACCTGGTCCCGCAGACTCGGAAGAATCTTTTCCGATTTCTGAGTTCAGCGTTTACCAGCTCGGAGCGGTATGCGGCGGTGCTGAGGCATCCAGAAGCAGTGTCTCGCGCGCTGGCACTCTTTGAGACCAGCGACTATCTAACGGACATCCTAATTCGTCATCCCGAGGAGATTGCCACGTTGTCAGAGCTGGGTGAAACATCTTCCCGCGTGGGGAGTGGCTACTTGTTCCAGGGTCCATTCGCAAAGGATCGGGGAGGCGACCCTGTCTTTGCATACCTAGGCGCCTCGCAGGCTCCCTATGGAGAGAAATTGTCCTTGCTGCGGCAGCACTATAGGCATCGCATGTTCGCCGCAGGGGCGAGGGACATCACGGAACTGCGAAATGTTTACGAATCACTGGGAGCGACCACAGCAGCCGCCGAGGATGCCATCACGGCAGCTTTTTCTCTTGCCGGTCAGCCTGAAGGGATTGCAGTGATGGCATTGGGGCGGTTGGGCAGTGGGGAGTTCGATGTGCTCTCCGATGCCGATGTCCTGTTTGTGTCGGAGGAGGTTCAAGATCGAGGAGCGCTTACCAAGGCCGCGGAGCAAATGATGCAGGCTCTTGCCGCCTATACGCGTCATGGGATGGTATTTCCCGTGGACGCCCGCTTACGGCCGCGTGGCGGCGAAGGCGAACTCGTGGTGACTCCAGCACAACTACAGGCTTACTTCGGGCAGGAAGCGCAGCCATGGGAAGCATTGATGTATACCAAGCTGCGCTTCCTGGTGGGGGCGCATGACCTCGGGGAACGAACGATGTTGGCGACAACAACGCTCTTTAGGCGTTTCGCTGAGGACCCGACATTTCTGCGAGCCGTGCGTGAGATGCGAATCAAACTTCAGACAGCTGATGGGATTGAGAAGAGCTTCAAAACTTCCGCCGGGGCGATCTACGACATCGACTTCCTTTCGAGCTATCTTTTGGTGAAACGGGGAATTAATCATAAAGGAGGGAGTCTGCGGGATCGGTTGTGGCGCTGTGCGGACGCCGGAGTGCTTGAAAAGGCCGATGCGGCCGCGCTTGACCACGCGGCGGAGCTGCTACGGACGGTGGAACACATCGTGAGAATCGTGGTGGGACGGGCCCGCAAGTGGCTTCCTGCCACCGAGCATGCCCGGCAGGTTACAGAAAAGCTGGTTGGCCAGATATTGGTCCGCGAATTTCCCGGCGGCTTGGAGACGGAGCTGGCGCGCACCTGCGGTGCTGTGCGTGGGATTTATCAGCATGTTTTGGAAAGTTCCAAATAGGCGGTTTCAACGTCCTGCCCGATTTGTGGGAAGGGCGTAGTTGCGGGCTACGCCGAAGCCGGTCACCCCGATGTGAACGATCGATACCCAGCGCTCTACTTTGTGATGTCCGGTGCGATGCATCCAGTAAGAGAGGCCGACCGATGTTGCAGTTCCGGCCAATTCCAGTGAAGCGAAGCCTGCAGAGTTGTTGACCACGTCATCGGGAAGCAGAACTTCTTCGCGGCCCCGAGCCTGCATATTGCGGGTGGAGGCATAATCGAGACCGCGAAAAATGGCTACGCCAGAAAACAACATCAGATTGGTACGATCCCAGAAGGGGTGCGGCGGCGCTGCCAAGTTCTCCGGTTTGGTGAACGCTGGAGGGATTGGTTCGGCGAGGGACACCGCGGCACTTGTTTGCAAAACATTAGGCCGGCCTGCTGGTTCGGACTGCGAGGCCGCACGTGCCGCCATAAACAGAGAAGTTATCGCGACGAGCGCGAGTCTCCCCAGTCCGCGCCGCGAGCTACGCATCGTTGCATTGTAATGTAGAGTTTCTCCCACAAATTTGCCCGGTCATTTCTCCGCAGACATTGCACCCTTTATAATTGTGCGTTTTACCAGTTGGTGACGGAGGTATGTGGATGACGGCTTCCTATAACGGTTTGCCGGTGCCTGCCAATGGCGCCGGAATTACATACAGCAATGGACGATATCAGGTGCCGGACAATCCGATTGTCCCATTTATCGAAGGCGATGGCACGGGGCGCGACATCTGGAAAGCGTCGGTGCGGGTATTCGACGCCGCGGTGGAGAAGGCTTTCCGAGGTAAACGGCGCGTGGCCTGGTACGAAATCTTTGCCGGCGAAAAGGCTAAAGCGAAATTCGAGAATTGGCTTCCCGATGACAGTGTGAACGCCATCCGCGAGTTCCGAGTAGCGATTAAAGGGCCGTTGACCACGCCTGTCGGAGGCGGGATCCGCTCATTGAATGTCGCGCTGCGTCAGCTGCTTGATCTTTACGCCTGTGTGCGCCCTGTGAAGTACTACAAGGGAACACCTTCACCGGTGAAAAATCCCGAGCGCATGAACGTGGTGATTTATCGCGAGAACACCGAAGATGTTTATGCCGGCATCGAGTGGGAGCAGGGAACGCCCGAGGCCGCAAAACTGATCGAGTTCCTGAACAAAGAAATGCTGAAAGGCGGCAAGAAGCAGGTTCGTCTGGATTCGGGTGTCGGCATTAAGCCCATGTCGGTGACCGGTACCAAGCGGCTCGTACGAATGGCCATCAAGTTTGCACTGGAGAGTGGGCGCAAAAGCGTCACACTGGTGCACAAGGGCAACATTCAGAAGTTCACCGAAGGTGCGTTTCGCAAATGGGGATATGAACTCGCCACGGAAGAATTCCGCGACAAAGTAGTGACCGAGCGCGAGAGCTGGATTCTCGACAATAAAGACAAGAACCCCAACCTCAGCATTGAGGAAAACGCCAATCTGGCGGAGCCAGGGCTGGAGTTTGCTACCGAAGAATTTCGTCGCGGAGTGTACAAGGAAGTAAAAAGCGTTTTGAATTCGATTTACGCTACCCACGGCAAAGGCGCCTGGAAGAAGAAGCTGATGATCAATGACCGGATCGCGGATTCGATCTTTCAACAGGTAGTAACCCGCGCTGATGAATATTCCGTGCTGGCCACACCCAATTTGAATGGCGACTATATCTCCGACGCGTGCGCGGCTCAGATCGGTGGGTTAGGAATCGCGCCAGGAGCGAACATCGGCGATGGCTACGCTTGCTTTGAGGCTACCCACGGTACCGCTCCCAAGTATGCGGATAAAGATGTCATCAATCCTAGTTCGGTGATCCTCTCAGGCGTAATGATGTTTCGCTTCTTGGGATGGAAGGAAGCTGCGGATTTGATCGAGCAAGGTCTGGAGCGCACTATCGAGCAGAAGAAGGTCACCTACGACTTCGAGAGGTTGATGGAGGGCGCAACCAAGGTGAAGACCAGTGAATTTGCCAGCTACATCATCGAGAATATGGGAGCTGCGGTGCTGACCGCGGCGGATTAGTCAAACCACAGAGAGCGCTGAGGCACACAGAGGAATAACGATTCTTGAAAGGATCTTAATGCGCGCGAGAGTGACAATCGTAGGTTCTGGAAACGTGGGCGCGACGGCAGCTCATTGGATTGCTGCCAAGGAACTGGCCGATGTAGTGCTGATCGATATCATTGAAGGCGTACCGCAGGGCAAGGGCCTTGACCTGCTGCAGGCTATGCCAATCGAGAAACGGGACTCTTACATACTCGGCACACAGGATTACGCCGACACCGCGAATTCGGACATCGTTGTGATTACCGCCGGCATCCCGCGCAAGCCAGGCATGAGCCGCGACGATCTGCTCAATACCAACCACAAGATCATGAAAGATGTGGTGGGCAAAGCGGTGGAACACTCGCCCAACTGCATTTTGATTGTGGTATCGAATCCCCTGGACGCGATGGCTCAAGCAGCTTACAAGATGAGCGGTTTTTCGCGGAACCGCGTGATTGGGATGGCCGGGGTGCTGGATTCAGCCCGCTTCCGCGCGTTTATCGCATTGGAACTCAAGGTAAGCGTGGAGAACGTTACCGCATTTGTACTCGGTGGGCACGGCGACACCATGGTTCCCTTGCCCCGGTACTCGACCGTGGCTGGAATTCCAATTACCGAACTGATGGACAAAGCCGCGCTGGAGCGGTTGGTTCAGCGCACCCGCGATGGTGGGGCGGAGATCGTGAAATATCTGAAGACCGGCTCAGCCTACTACGCACCTTCCGCGGCGGTGACCGAGATGGTTGAGGCGATCCTTAAGGATAAGAAAAAAATTCTGCCCTGCGCCGCTTATCTCGAGGGAGAGTACGGGATTCGTGGACTCTTTGTCGGTGTGCCGGTGAAATTGGGCGCCAAGGGGATCGAGCAGATTATCGAAATCAAGCTCACTACGGAGGAGAAGGCGGCGTTGGATAGGAGCGCAGCGGCGGTGAAGGAGCTGGTAGCGGTGATCGGAGTCTGAAAACCTAAATCAAACCGAATCTCAGAAACCGGGGTCTTAAAAAGATAGATATCAGTTCCAGGTTCCCAGTTCTCAGTGAATTACACGCGCTCTATAGTGACTGATTTCAGCAGCAGATCTTTTAGGGGTTTGTCTTGCTTGTTGCGCGGGGCAGCAACGATCTTTTCAACCACATCTTTTCCTTCCACTAATTCCCCAAAAATTGTGTGCTTGCCGGTGAGCCACTCCGTGGGAGCAATTGTGATGAAAAACTGGGAGCCATTGGTGTTGGGGCCGGCATTGGCCATGGCCAGTTTTCCTGGTTTATCGAACTTGTGCGGCGAACCTTTGGTTTCGTCCTCGAACTGGTAGCCGGGGCCGCCAAAGCCAGTTCCTGCTGGATCGCCTCCCTGGATCATGAAATTGGGGATCACGCGGTGAAAGATTGTGCCGTCATACAAACGGTCTTTGCTTTTTTTGCGGCTGACGGGATGCGTCCACTCGCGCTTGCCTTCGGCGAGTTCGACAAAGTTGGCGACTGTCTTGGGCGCCTCTTTTTCAAAAAGACGACAGACGATGGTTCCTTCGGAAGTATTGAAGATAGCGTACGAACCAGGTTGACGGGCCATACGAGTCCTTTCTTGCTTAGTTATTATTGCGGAGCAGTTTGTGGTGGCGTCACGGTTTTGGGCGCGACCTTCTTTGTAATTTTCCGCGATACGGGCGACTTCGGCGGATTGGCTCCGCCTCGCAGAATTGTGATGTGGACGATTTTCACGGGGCGAAATGGGCGGTCATTTGCGTCTTTTCCCATGCGAGCAATTTGCTTAACCAGCACCACGGTGGGTTCGTCGCACTGGCCGAAGATGGTGTAATTGCCGTTCAAAGAGGGATAGGCCACTTCAGTGATAAAAAACTGCGATCCGTTAGTGTCTGGACCGGCATTGGCGTAAGCGAGGCGTCCCGGACGGTCGAATGTGAGGTCGGGCGAAGTTTCATTCTTGAACGCGTATCCGGGGTCGCCAGTTCCATTACCCGCGGGATCTCCACCTTGAATCATGAAATTGGGTATCACGCGATGGAAAATGGTGCCATCGTACAAGGGAACGCCGTGTTTCTTCTGATGTGATATAGGGCTGGTCCAGTCTTTTTTGCCTTCCGACAAATCGATAAAGTTTTGCACTCCAATCGGAGCCTTGTCGGGAAACAATTTGCAATTCAGTTTCCCGGCGGTGGTCTCTATGCGGGCTGACACGTCAGCGGCAGATTTTGCCGCAGGCGCCTTCGGGGACCGTTTTGCCGCAGGCGGCTTGGTTTGTGACCACAGAGGTACGGCGACTAGACACAGCAAGATAGTCATAAGATTGAGGTTGCGCATGGAAGCTCCTGAGTAATTATGCTCGACCAGCCGAAGATTGTGCTTGCGGCGACAAAACCGGTTTTCAATTTTACGCTAAACCAAGATTTATTTGGTATTGGCGGACGTTTGCATCTGATGGCTGACTTTTTCCACGTCGCGGAACACACGCAACAGATTGCCCCCCAAAATTTTTCGGATATCGGCGACGCTGTAGCCGCGATCCAGTAACGCCTGGGTGATTTTTGCCAGGTCGGCGGCGGAATCGATGCCTTCGGGAGTGGCTCCACTGACGCCATCGAAGTCGGAGCCTAATCCTACGTGGTCGACGCCTGCAACCTGGGCGATGTGATCAAACTGGTCGATGAGCGACTTGAACGGCGGACGTGGAATCTTTGCCGCCCACGCTCGCTGCACCTGATCGTATTCGGCGTAAGAGACCGGTTTGCCCTGGGCCTTGCGTTCCGCCACAAAGGCATCCACAGCGGCATCGCGATCCTTCTTTTGCGCGTCAGCGGCCTTGCGATAATTCTCGTCGACGAATGCGGAGTAGAAGTTGACCATAACGACTCCGTTATTCTTAGTTACGGCGCGCAGCATGTCGTCCGCCATGTTCCGAGGATGGTCACTTAAAGCGCGGGCGCAGGAATGCGACGCGATCACAGGAGCGCGGCTAACGGCTACAGCATCGTAAAAGGTCTTATCGGAGACGTGGGAGATGTCCACCATCATGCCCAGCCGGTTCATCTCCAACACCACCTGCTTGCCGAAATCGGTCAGGCCATTGTGATGTTCGATCTTGGGGTCGGTGACATCGCCCGACGAGTCGGCCCACTCGTTGGTGTTGGACCAAGTCAGCGTCATGTAGCGCACACCAAGGCGATAGAAATTGTCCAGGAGATGTAAGTCGTTTTCGATGGCATGCCCGCCTTCAATACCCATGAGTGCAGCCAGTTTTTTTTGTTGATGGGCGCGCTCGATATCGGCCACGCTGAAGGCCATCATCATGCGATCAGGATGACGGTCTGCCTGCTGGTATACCGAATCGATAAGATCCAAAGCGCGGTGAGCGAATTGGCCTTTGAATGAGGGTTCGACCCAGATGGAGAAAAATTCTGCGCCGAGATTGCCGGCACGAGCTTTGGCAAGAGTGACATGTCCCACATCTTTCGGATCGCTGTTGCCAATATCGAAATTCTCATCCAAAAAGCGCTGAGGTGTATCGGCATGAGTATCCACGACAATCGACGAGTTGTGGATGGCAAGAGCGCGGGCGCTGACTTGAGGTGGGGCGCTGCTCTGGCCGGCAGCACTCAGGGTTGAGACCAAAAAGGTCCCGACAAGGAACAATTTTGCGGGCATGAGGATGTTCAGGCGATGCAAGGGATGGATTGTATACGGTAACGCCTGGTCAAGAAACTACTGAGAATTTCCGCCGGCGGCAGCGCCGGATATAACTTCGGTTTCGGCCTGCTCTGGAGACTCACCGGCCAGCATTCGGGACTCTCGCCAATCAGTGTAGCGGTCGGAAACCATCACGTGAAATACCCACTGACGGCGCTCTTCTTCTGGTTCGATCAAACCCAGATTCTTGAGCGGGAGCATGTATTGCTGCATCCACTTAATCTGCTGCCGGCTCATACCGCGGCGTTGGATGTCGACCGTGACACCCGCCAGATGGGACGACGCAGTCTCGCCTACTTCGGGTGCCGCATTGCGGTTGTGGCGTCTGAGCTTCTTTTGGATCTTCACTGTGCGCACTGCGGAATTCACCTGGATCTGGTTACGAAATTCTTTGTAGTAAGCCTGACTCAGGTCCTCCAAAAACTCGCGCGTCCAGGGTCGGCAATAGCGCCGATCGGGATCCAGTCGCGGGTCGAATCGCAAAAACTGATTGGAAAAAATGGGAACCAGATCTTCGCTAGCCTTCAAGTTCTGGAGTTCGTCATCATCCTGGATGCGCGGCAATTCCAGGCGGTCAATTTCTTCATTCTGGCGCAACAGAGAATCACGGGATGGGCGGAAAAGAGGATTCCAGCGCAGGCGGCGCAGGTGGGCCCGACGAATACCAGTTTTTTGCTGACGCCGAACCAAATTGTGATGCAAGCCGAAAGCTTCACCGCATACCGCCATGGTCAGCAGCATCAGAAGAACAGCGTTTCGTCGTGTCTTCATATCCACCAAATGGCCTCGAATCTGATCTCGCCTAATGTTGAAGGATGCGATTATTGTAGCCCGCTATTGCACTAAAACAAGAGCACATTCGAAATGCAACCGTTACGCAGGAGTTCACAAATAGGTTACCCCTGGTTACTTCAATCCCCCGAAACGCGCGCCCATAGCGGCTTACACGTAATGTCAACAACAAGATGCAATCCAGCAACAAACAGTTTTCTGGGGCTTTGGTAATCTGGCCGGGATGACCGCGCGAGGCTACGACGTCTCGCAGCCGCGATCACTTCCTAAACAGATCACCCAGAGCCTGTTTCATAACATCGCCTCCGACCTCTGCAATGGATCGGGTAAGAGGAATATCCTTGGGGCACACTTCAACGCAATTCTGGGCATAGCCGCACTCGTGGATACCGCCGTCACCCATTAGAGCCGCCAATCGCTCGCGCTTAAGAGCCTCCCCGGTGGGATGCGTATTGAAAAGCCGTACTTGAGAAATGGCAGCGGCGCCTACGAAACCAGTACTGTCGTTGAATTGAGGACAAGCCTCCATGCAGCAGCAACACGAAATACAGCGGGAGAGAGGATAGGCGGCCTCCTGATCCTCCATCGACAGGCGTGGACCGGCACCCAGATCATAGGTACCGTCAATTGGCACCCATGCCTTCACAGCCTTCAAATTCTCAAACAAGACGCTTCGATCCACCGCGAGGTCTCGAACAATGGGAAACTTGGAGAAGGGTTCGAGGCGGATGGGCTGGTCAAGCTGGTCGACTAGGGCGGAGCACGCCATCCGGGCACGGCCATTGATCAACATGGCGCAGGAGCCGCAGACTTCCTCCAGGCAGTTGGAATCATAAGTGATGGGTGTAGTCGGCTTGCCTTGTCGCGTGACCGGATTGGCGGCGATTTCCATCAGTGAGGAGATCACGTTCATGCCCGGCTTCCACGGAAGTTCAAATTCCTCCCAGTGAAGCTTGGCTTCGGGGGTGGCCTGTCGCTTGATCTTGAAATGAACTTTTTTCTTGTTATCCGCCATGGCTTTCTTTATTAGTTCGACATTCAATGTGAAACCTTGTCGTGACTCAGTACTTCCGTGGACGCGGCGGGAT
>Ga0207646_10000768_pt1 | contig 41565 bp, 44 predicted proteins | sample KBSK5502metaG_FD_184343 | JGI IMG/M metagenome (GOLD analysis project Ga0207646, IMG submission 184343) | Corn, switchgrass and miscanthus rhizosphere microbial communities from Kellogg Biological Station, Michigan, USA - KBS K5-50-2 metaG... | ecosystem: Host-associated > Plants > Roots >... | reverse complement strand
CGCCGGCGGTCTGGCGGTCGCGCTCGCCGGGCTGCTGCTGGTGGCGCTGCCCAGCATGGATCACCCCTGGCTCGACTGGCTCGAAGCCGGCGCACCGGCGGTGCAGCTCACGTTCCTCACGCCCGGGGAGCGGCAGGCCTATCGCGATAGCCACGACGCGCTCCGCCGCGGCGCCGCCGAGCTCGAGCGGCTGCGCGCGGTGCAGCGCGACGTGCAGTGGGGCGCGCGGCAGATGCCGGAAGAGCAGCAGGAGCGCCTGCGCCAGTTCCAGGCCTCGCGCGGCGAGATCGTCGCGGGCGACCGGCTGGTGCTGGCCACGTTACGGGCGCATGCCCGAACCCGGCAACGGTTCTGGTTGGGCGTGCCGCTCCTGGTCCTGGGCGCGGCCGGTGCCGTCGCCCTCCGTCCCCGTGTCCCCGCGGCGAGCTAGACCAGATACTTGTCCCACCACCCGGGCGCCGGCTCGATCTGCTCCACCACGTCGATCCAGACTCCGGCCGGGTCGAAGAGACCGAAGCGCCGCTGAGGCACATGCCCTTGCCGTTGAACGGCTCGGGCCCCGGCGGGGCCGAGGGGTGGCTCGGGTGCAATCCTGAAGCTGCATGCGGGCCGGCGTCACGCGGCGACGGCGGCCTCCACCGTCGGAGGGTAGTGGGGCGCGTCGGGAAAGCCGATGGGGCGCACCGCGGGCAGCGTCACGCCCGCCTCGCGATAGGCGGTGACGAAGCCGGACACCGCGTTGAAGTCGCCGATGCCGCCGAGCGCGGCGACGAGACGATCGGGCACCGCGTCCGGCGTGGGCGTCCGGTCGTAGGCTGCCACCTCGGCGGCGAAGCCGCTCTGCGCGAGCATGGCGCGATAGAACGGCAAGGCGAGATAGCGCGTCAGCTCGGCGCGGAACAGCGCGGTGGCCGCGGCGCGGTCCGCGGTCAGCGCGGCCGGCACCGCCGCCACGATCTCGAAGCCCTCGAGCGGCTTGCCCGCGCGCGCGCGGCCGCGGCGGATGGCGGGCACCGCCTGCTCGCGCACGTAGTCGGGCGCGGCCAGCCAGAGCACGGCGCCGTCGGCGATCTCGCCGGCCAGCTCCAGCATGCGGGGGGCGAGGCCGCCCAGCAGGATGGGCGGGGGGGCCGGCAGCCGGGGCAGCGCGTTCTGCCAGTTCACGCGGTAACGCGCGCCCTGATGCGCCACCTTGCCGGTGAGCGCCCCGCGTAGCACCGCGACGTACTCGCGCATGGCCTCGAGTGGCCGGCCCATGTCGAGGCCGAGCGCGCCTTCCATCATGGGCTTGTGGCTCACCCCGATGCCCAGGCGCAGGCGGCCCCCGCTCGTGTCGGCGAGCGTCAAGGCTTCCTGGGCGAGCAGCACCGGATGCCGCGGGTAGATCGGAATGACGCCGCTTCCGAGCGCGGGGTGCGGCGCCACGTGACCATAGGCGGACAGCGTGAGGAGCGCGTCACGGCCGCCGCCGTGGGTGACCCAGAGGCTCTCGTAGCCGAGCGCGTCGGCGCGGCGCGCGAGGGCCAGCGCGGGTGCCAGGTCGGCGCCGGGATTCAGGAAGAGCGCGGTCCGCGCCACGACGAACCCTCAGGCTCCGGCCCCCACGCCGAGGGCGCCGAGCTGCGCGCGCAGGTCGTGGCCCTGATCCACGCGATGGAGCACGGCCTGCATGCCGACGCCGCGGGCGGCCTCCACGTTTCTGGCCCAGTCGTCCACGAAGACGCAGGCCTCGGGGGGCAGCTGCAGCCGCTCGGCCGCGAGCCGGAACACCTCCGGCCTGGGTTTGGCCATGCCGACCTCGGCCGAGACCACGATGTCGTCGAAGAGGTCGTGCAGCTCCAGCTCCTTCTCGAGACGACTCCGGAGCGAGAGATCCGCGTTGCTCAAGACCGAGCAGCGATAGGCCGGACGCAGCGCGCGCGCCACCGCGATATTCGCGTCGATGGGCGCCTGCGCCTTGCGCCACTCTTCGTGCAGGCGCGGCAGCGCGCGGCCGGCGCGGCGCTCCAGTTCGCGGTGGGCGCCCTCGGTCCAGGCGGCCGGATCGCCCACGCCGCACTCGATGTCGCTCCACGCCTCGCAGCGATAGAGCGTCTCGAAGACCGAGGAGCGCGGCAGGCCGTGGATCCGGTCGAGGTCTCGCGCGACGTCCCAGCGCATGTCCCACAGGACGCCGCCGAAGTCGAAGATGACGGCGCGGAGGCTAATAGCGGCCACGCGAGGGCGGCGGCTTGGGGGGAGGCGCGGGCTCGCGGTCGCTGGTGAGCGGGAGCCAGCCGCGCTGCTTCAAGCACTGCTCGTCCAGCTCGCGGTTCTTGGTGCACGCGTCCCGGTCGCGCGCGAACTCGGTCACCGTGTAGTTGCCGCTGGGCTTGTACCATTGCTTGTCCTGCCCGGTGCCGCAACCGGCCACGAGGAGAGACGCGACGAGGGCGAGGGTCCACCACGGCCGGATCACGCGGGGCATGATACCATGCCGCCCACGCATGCTGGAGACCACCATCGCCGGCAGTCTCCCCAAGCCCGAGTGGCTGGCCCCGCCGAACGTGCTGTGGGCGCCCTGGCGGCTCGAGGGGCGCGCCCTCGAGGAGGGCAAGCGCGACGCGGTGCTCCTGGCCCTGCGCGAGCAGGAGCGGGCCGGCATCGACATCGTCACCGACGGCGAGCAGTCGCGCCGCCACTTCGTCTGGGGCTTCGTCGAGCAGATCGAGGGCGTCGATTTCTCCAAGATGGTCACGATCGGCATCCGCGCCGACCGCTACCAGGCCGCCGTGCCGACCGTCACCGGCCCGGTGCGGCGCCGCGGCTCCATTCACGGCGACGACGTGCGCTGGGCGCGCGCCAACACGACGCGGCGGCTCAAGCTGACGATGCCGGGGCCGATGACCATCGTGGACACGATCCACGACGGGTACTACGGGAGCCGGGCGCGGCTCGGGATGGAGCTGGCGCGCCTCATCAACGAGGAGGCGCGCGAGCTCGAGGCCCTGGGCCTCGACACGCTACAGCTCGACGAGCCGGCCTTCAACGTCTACATGGACGAGGTGCGCGACTGGGGCGTCGCCGCGCTCGACCGCGCCGTCGAGGGTTTGCGCTGCCGCACCGCCGTGCACATCTGCTATGGCTACGGGATCAAGGCCAATACCGACTGGAAGCAGACGCTGGGCGGCGAGTGGCGGCAGTACGAGCGGACCTTCCCCCTGCTGGCGCGGAGCCGCATCGGCGGCGTGTCGCTCGAGTGCGCCGGCTCGCGGGTGCCGATCGCGTTGATCGGGCTGCTCGGCGACAAGGACGTGCTGGTGGGGGCGGTGGACGTGGCCACCGATCAGGTGGAGACTCCCGAGCAGGTGGCCGCGGTCATCCGGAGCGCCCTGAAGCACGTCCCCCGCGCGCGCATCTTTCCCTGCACCAACTGCGGCATGGTGCCGCTCTCGCGCGCGGTGGCCCGCGGCAAGCTGCAGGCCCTCGGCACGGGCGCCGCCCTGGTGCGGCGCGAGCTCGGCGCGTGACCCAGGAGATGATCGCGTACTACGCCCAGCGGGCGGCGGAGTACGAGCGCGTCTACACGAGCCCGCGGTGGCAGGAGGATCTCGAGCGGATCCGCGGCCGCATTCGGGCCGCGTTCGCGGGCCGGCGCGTCTTCGAGGTGGCGTGCGGCACGGGTTACTGGACGCGCTACGCCGCGGAGCGCGCCCGGCGCGTCCACGCCACCGACGTCAACGACGACACCCTCGTCCTCGCTCGGGCCAAGAGCTACGCGGCGCCCGTCGAGTTCGCGCGGGGCGACGCGTATCAGCCCGCGGCCGGGCCCGAGCGCTTCGACGCCGGCCTGGCCGCTCTCTGGCTCTCGCACGTGGATCTGAGCCGCCTGGACGAGTTTCTCCACGCCTTCCACTCGCACCTCGAGCCCGGCGCGTTCGTCTTCATGTTCGACGAGCGGCTCACCGACGCCCGGGAGCAGCGCGCGCCGGCGAGCCGGACGGACGAGGCGGGCAACCGTTACGAGACGCGCCGACTCGAGAGCGGCGAGCGCTTCGAGATCGTCAAGAATGCCTTCGACCGGTCCCGGCTCGAGCGGCTGATCGGCCCGCGCGCGACGGGCCTCACGTACCAGGAGCTGCGCTGCTTCTGGACGCTCGAATACGCGGTCGCCTAGCCGCGGATAGTGCCGGCGACTCAGCGGCGCCGGGCGGCCTCGATCGCGGCGGCCAGCCGCTCCATGCCGCGGCGCGCCGCCTCGGGGCGCACCGCCGCGAAGCCGAGCACGAGCGCGTTGGCGGGCTTCTCGCGGCCCACGCAGTACGCGGACAGCGGCGTCGCCTCGACTCCGCGGGCCGCCGCTTCCCGGGAGACCCTCCCCGCGTCCGCCCCATCGAGGTCGGCGATCGCGTGGAGCCCGGTACGCGTCGGCCGGACGCGGAGCGCCGCGCCGCAGACGCGCGCCGCGGCGACGGTGAGCGCCTCGAGCCGCTCGCGATACGCGACCCGCATCCGGCGCAGGTGGCGGGCGAAGTGGCCCTCGACGATGAAGTCGGTGAGGACGGCCTGGTCGAGCACCGGCGGGTGCTGGTCGGCGACCGCGCGCGCCGCCACCAGCCCGTCCTGCAGGTCGGGCGGCACGATCAGGAAGCCCAGGCGCAGCGACGGGAAGAGCGTCTTGCTGAAGCTGCCGACGTAGATGACGCGGCCATCGACGTCGAGGCCGTGCAGGCACGGCACCGGCCGGGCGCCGTAGCGGAACTCGCTGTCGTAGTCGTCCTCGATCACCCACGCCCGCGCCCGACTCGCCCACTGGAGCAGGGCGAACCGTCGCGGCAGGCTCATCGGGACGCCCAGGGGATACTGGTGCGACGGCGTCACGTACACGAGCCGGGCATCCCCCGCGCGCCGGGCGCCCAGCTCGACGTCCAGCCCCTCGGCGTCCACCGGGACGGGCAGAATCCGCACTCCTGCCCCGAGGAGCGCGCTTCGCGCCCCGGGATAGCCCGGCTCCTCCATCCACACCCGGTCGCCCGGATCGAGGAGTACCCGGCTGATCAGCTCGAGGCCCTGCTGGGCGCCGGCCACGATCAGGATCTGGTCGGCTTCGCAGCGGGTCCCGCGGGCCGTCTGGACATGGGCGGCGATGGCCTCGCGCAACGCCCGGAACCCCGCCGGCTCCCCGTAGTCGAGCTGCGTCGGCGTGATCGACCGCAGCCGGCGGCTCGCGAGCCGCCACCACAGCGCGACCGGGAACAGATCCACGCCGGGCGTGCCAATGCGGAAGGCGCGCGGGGGCCCGTCGAGCCGGTGGGCACCCTGAGGCGCCGCCACCAGCGCGGCGCCCCGGCGGGACAGGGTCGGATGCTTCAGGCTTCGGGTGGGTCGAATCGCGCGCCGGCGGACGAGGTCGTCCGGCAGCTCCTGCGCCACGAAGGTGCCAGACCCGCGGCGCCCGGTGAGATAGCCCTCGGCCTGGAGCTGCTGCACCGCCAGGAGCGTCGTCGTGCGCGAGACCCCGAGGTCATCCGCCAGGGCGCGCGAGGAGGGCAGGCGCGCCCCCGGGCCCACGACGCCGTCGAGGATGGCCCGCTGGATGGACGCGCGGATCTGCCGCTGCAGCCCGCCGCGGACGCGGGCGTCGAGGCGGACCAGAAGGCTCGTTGACCCGTTCGGAGTGGCCATATCCTAACCCCGATCCAAGGGCGCTTGGATGATACCACCCGAGTGGCTCTATGCCTTCTCGCGGAACTGGCTATTCGGCTTCTACCCGACCCGGTCGAGAATCACCGCGTGATGGAGCTCGGTTGCCCGATCGTCGAGCTGCGCCAGTACACGCTCCACCCGGGCGCGCGCGAGACCCTGGTCCGCGTGTTCGAGGAGCACTTCATCGAGGGCCAGGAGCGCTACGGCATGCGCATCATCGGCCAGTTCCGCGATCTCGGCGATCCCGACCGCTTCGTCTGGATCCGCGGCTTCTCGGACATGGAAGCGCGGACCCGAGCCCTGGAGGGCTTCTACGGCGGCCCGGTGTGGAAGGAGCACGCACCCGTGGCCAATAGCACGATGATCGACCACACCGACGTGCTCCTGCTGAAGCCGGCCGGCCCGCAGGCCGGCTTCCGCTTCGACCCGCGCCTTCGCCCGCCGCCGGACGCGGCCGAAAGCCCCGGCGGTGTCGTCGTCGCGACGATCCATCACCTCACCGTCCCGGCCTCGCCCGACGTGGTGGCGTCACTCCTCGACGAAATCGAGCCCGCGCCGCCCCTCGCCCAGCTCGTCACGGAGTCGGCGCGGAACCCGTTCGCGCGTCTCCCGGTCCGCGAGGACGCGAACGTCTTCGTGACGTTCACCACCTACCCGAGCGCGGACGCCTATCGGCCGTCGGCAGTCAGCTCTCCCGCCGTCTCCCGTGTGGAGCACCTGCGGCTGCAGCCGACGCGCCGCTCCTTCCTCCGTCACCGACCCATTCCTCCTCTCGGAGGCCCCCGTGACTGACCCGACGACCGACCGTGACGGCTCTCACGATTTCGACTTCCAGACCGGCCACTGGCGCATCCACAACGAGCGCCTGAAGGAGCGCCTCCAGGGCTGCACGGAGTGGGAGACCTTCGAGGCGACCAACCGTGCCGGCCCGCTTCCCGGCGGGCTCGGCAACATGGACAGCTTCTTCACCGAGCACTGGCCGGGCTTCGTGGGAATGTCCCTGCGGCTCTACAACCCCCGGACCCGGAGGTGGAGCATCTACTGGGCCAGCAACCGCATCGGCGGGCTGGAGCCGCCCGTCGTCGGGTCCTTCGACGGCAAGGGCGTCGGGGTCTTCGAGGGTCGTCAGGAGCTCGACGGGCGGCCGATCCTCGTGCGCTTCACGTGGTCTGACATCACGGAGAACGGGGCGCGCTGGGAGCAAGCGTTCTCGCCCGACGACGGCAAGACCTGGGAGAAGAACTGGATCATGACCATGACCCGCGTCGAGGAGAGATGAAATGGAGTTGTTCATCTTTGCGCGATTTCACGCGCGTCCCGGCAACGAGGGCGCCGTGGCCGAGGCGATGCTCGACGGCCTCGCTCCGACCCGCGAGGAGCCGGGTTGCCTCAGCATTCACCATTTTCGCTCGATTCGCGACCCACAGCTGTTCTACATTCACTCGCGCTGGAAGGATGAAGCGGCGTTCGAGCATCACGCCAGCTTGCCGCATACGGTACGCTTCCTCGAACGCGTTGAGCCGTTGATCGACCACCCTCTCGACGTCACCCGAACGGAGCGGATCCGCTAGACCCGGCCCTTCGTGGCGAACTGCCGCTCGTAGAGGCCACGCAGCTCCTCGAGCGTCGTGGCCTGGCCCGGGGCCTTGTCATCGCGGATCCGCGCGATGCGGGCGAAGCGCAGCGCGAAGCCGGAGGGATAGGTCGGGCTCTTCTGGATCTCGTTGTACTCCACCTCGACCACGACTTCGGGGCTCACCCGGACCGTGTAGCCGTTGTCGTCCGTGGCCAGGGCCCGGAGCCGCTCCGTCATCTCGGTGAACTCGCGATCGGTGAGGCCCTTGAACGTCTTGCCTACCTCCGCCCAGCCCAGGCCGTCGACCACCGCCAGGTGATAGTTGGATAGCCACCCCACGCGCCGGCCCGAGCCGCGGTCGGCGGCCACGATCACACAGTCCACGGTGAGGGCGGCCTTCAGCTTGAACCAGCGCTTGCCCCGCCCGCCCGGCTCGTACGGGCTCTTCAGGTCCTTGGCCATGACGCCCTCGTGGCCAGCCGCGATCGCGCGGGCCTTGAACGCCTCCCCGTCGGCGGCCGAGGAGACCACCGTGCGCTCGGCCAGCCAGCGCCCGCCCGTCACCCGCTCGAGCGCTTCCCAGCGGCGCGCGTAGGGCTCGTCGAGGTACGAGCGCCCTTCCGCCATCAGGCAGTCGAAGAGATGCAGGGTGAGGGGCAGCGCGCCGGCCGCCGCCTCCACGCCGCGCACGCGCCGGAAGCGCCGCATCAGCTGCTGGAACGGCAGCGGGCGCCCGGCCGCATCGAGGGCGACCACCTCGCCGTCGAGGATGAAGGGCGCGCCGGAGAGATCGCGCCGGGCGATCGCCACGATGTCGGGCAGGCTCGGCGTGACGTCGGAGAGGCGCCGGCTCCAGATGGCCACGCGGTCGCCGTCACGGTGGAGCTGGATGCGCGCCCCGTCGTACTTGTACTCCACCGCCGAGGTGCCGCCGTGCGCGGCCAGCGCCTCGCCGACGTCGGCCGCGATCTCGGCCAGCATGGGCAGGAGCGGCACGAAGACTCGCGGCTGCGCGGCCGCCAGCGCCTCGGCGCCCTGGCCCAGCGCGAGGGAGGCGACGACGGTGAGGTCGCCCGTCATGAGGGCCGCGCGCCGCACCGCCGCGGGGGCGGCCCCGGCCGCCTCGGCGATGGCCTCGAGCACGAGGCCCTCCGACAGCCCCATGCGCATCTCGCCGTAGATGATGCGCTGGAGAAGGTCGCGCTCGCGCTCCGAGGCCCGCGCGGAGAGATCGGCCAGCCGAGACTCGCGGAGCCGGCGGGACCCCGGGCCGGCGGCCTCGGCCACGTCGGCGAAGGCCTGGGCCACGTCGGCGAGCGTGAGGGGAGCCGGCGACGACGCGGAGGCCGCGGGGGGCGGGAGCCCGCGCACGTTGAGCACCCGCGGGTCCGCGGCGGGGAAGGCGCGGCCGCTCAGATACGTGACGGCGCGGGTCAGGTCCTCGGGCGAGAGGCCGCGCAGGTACTCGGCGACGAGCCGCCGCTTCTCGAGGCGGCCGGGGCTCGCGGCCACACGGTCGCGAAGCGCGACGAGGTCGGAGAGGAGCGCCATGCGGGGCATCAGAGGGGAGAGGGGGTCAGGTCAGTAGCCGATGGCGGCGCCGTCGCTCCGCGGGTCCGCCCCGCCCGCGAGCAGGCCACTGTCGGAGTCGATCGTGATGCCGTGGGCGTGGCCGGCGAACTCGTTCCACGCCCCCCAGCGATTGACCGCGTGACCGCGACGGGCCAGCTCCGTGATGGTGGACTCCGGGAACCGGCCCTCCAGGTTCAATAGATCGCGCGGCTCGCCGATGGCGAAGCGCCCGGCGAGCCAGCGGGGCGCCTCGACCGCCTGCTGGATGTCGAGCCCGAAGTCGATCAGCGCGGTATAGATCTGGAGATGGATCTGGGGCTGGCCGTCGGCTCCCATGCAGCCGACCACCTGCCAGGGCCGGCCGCCCTTGAACGCCAGCGAGGCGATCAGCGTGTGCAGCGGCCGCTTGCCGGGCTCGAGCCGGTTCGGATGCGCCGAGTCCAGCGAGAAATAGGCGCCGCGGTTCTGCAGCAGTACCCCGGTCGTCCCCGCCACGACGCCCGATCCGAAGTCGGAGTAGACGCTCTGAGTGAGCGACACCGCGTTCCCCTCGGCGTCCACCGCCGCCACGTAGACGGTGTCGCCCGCCAGGCTACCCGCGGACGGCACGCGGTCCCAGGGCAGCGCGCGCTCCCGGTCCATCAGCCCCCGTCGCTCGTCGAGGTATGCCGGCGACAGGAGCCGCGCCACCGGCACCGGTACGAAGTCGGGATCGCCGACGAGCCGGTCCCGGTCGTGGAAGGCGATCTGCTTGGCCTGCACGAGCAGATGTACGTGGTCCGCGCCCAGGTACGGGAGCGCGCCGATCTCGTAGGGCTCGAGCAGACGGAGCGCCTGCAGGACCGCGAGGCCCTGGCTCGGCGGCGGCGTCTCGTGGATGGTGACCCCGCGATAGGTGGCGCTGATGGAGGCGCCCCATTTCGATCGCTGAGCGGCAAAGTCCCTCTCGCTGAAGAGCCCACCGTGCGCACGCGCGTGCCGCGCCATCTCGCGTGCCGTCTCTCCCTCGTAGAAGCCGGCGCGGCCGGCGACCAGGCGCTCCAGCGTGCGCGCCAGGTCCGGATTGGCCAGCCGTCGTCCTTCCGCCGGGCGCCGTCCCTCGGCCAGGAAGATGCGCGCCGCCCCCGGGTCGGCCGCGAGCATGTCCGCGGCTCGCTCGATGTGCCGCGCGAGCCGGGCCGTGACCGGGAAACCCTCGCGCGCGTAGCCGACCGCCGGCGACAGGTCGGCGGCGAGCGGGAGCCGGCCGTAGGCCGCGTGGGCCTCGCACCAGCCATCGACCGCGCCGGGAACGGTGAGGGTGGCGGGCACGATGCCGCGGATCGGGATCTCACGGAGCCCGCGATCCGAGAACCACTCGATGGTGGCCGCCGCCGCCGCGCGCCCCGCCGCCTCGAGCGAGCGCACGGCCCCGGTGCGCGCATCGTAGATGAGCCAGAAGGCGTCGCCGCCCACGCTGGTCATGTGGGGATAGACGACCGACAGGACGGCGGCGGCGGCGATGGCCGCGTCGACCGCAGAGCCTCCGAGCTGCAGAATACCCACGCCGGCCTGGGAGGCCAGCGCGTGGGGAGAGGTGACCATGCCGCGGTACGCCAGCGTGGCGGGCCGGCCGGTCTCCAGGAAGCTACCTCCGTCCGGGGGCGAGCCTGAGCTCCATCCACAGCTCGGCCAGCGGATTACGGTTGTAGTCCGGGATCTCCTCGAACCCGTAGCTCCGATACAGCCGGACCGCCGCCTCCAGCCGCCGCTCGCTGTCGAGCCGGAGTACGCGGCCCCCGAGCCCCCGCGCCTCCTCCAGCACGCGGTCCATGAGCCGTCGCGCGAGCCCGCGCCCGCGGCAGGCCGGGCGCAGCCACATGCGCTTCAGCTCGATCACGCCCGGCTCGAGCCGGCGCACCGCCGCGGTGCCGACCACCTGGCCCGCGGGATCCACCACGATCAGCATCACGCCGGTGACACCGTCGTACTCCGCCCGCCAGTCGGCCACGTCGTGATCGATGCCGGCGGCGTCCACCTCCTCGCCGAGGAAGGCGAAGTATTCGGCGAGCTCGCGGGTGACCCCCTCGTGATCGGCCGGACCGGCCGGGCGGATCCAGTAGTCCTCGGCCACCTAGCGCTTCCGGGCGTGGGACTCGAGGCCGCGCTGCCAGAGATACTCGGTCTCGCCCAGGTGCTTGCCGACCCAGCGCGAGAGCACGAAGAGGAGGTCGCTCAGCCGGTTGACGTACTTGAGCGGCCACTCCCCGATGTCCTCCACGCGCGAGAGCTCGAGCACGCGCCGCTCCGCGCGCCGGCACACCGTGCGGGCCTGGTGGAGGAAGCCGCCCACGCGCCCACCGCCGGGCAGCACGAACGACTTGAGCGGCGCGAGCTCCTTCTGGCACTCGTCCATCAACCGCTCGAGCGCGGTCACCTCGGGCGCGCCGACGCGGAACATCCCCTCGTAGAAGGACTCGGCGGGTGTGGCCAGCTCGCTGCCCAGGTCGAACAACTCGTTCTGCAGGCGGCGCAGGACCTCGTCGAGCCAGCGCGACTTCTGGCCGCGCTTCTTCTGCTCGGCGTTGAACGCGCGCGCCAGCCCGATGATCGAGTTCAGCTCGTCGATGGTGCCGTAGGCCTCGATACGCGGCGAGTCCTTCGGCACCCGGCGGCCGCCGACCAGGGCGGTGTCTCCCTTGTCGCCGGCGCGAGTGTACACGCGGGTGATACGCACGGGCATTGCGGGCCCTCCCGCGCCGAGGCTAGCACAGGTGCTAGACTCTGGCCATGAGCGACTGGCGGGACAACCTGGTGACGTCGCCGGAGACCATCGCGCGCGTCGTGCGCGAGTGCAAGCGCATCGCGGTGCTGGGCATCAAGACGGAAGCGCAGCGGGACCAGCCTGCGTTCTACGTGCCCGAGTACATGGCGGGGGCCGGCTACGACATCGTGCCGGTGCCGGTCTACTACCCCGACGTCACGGTAATCCTGGGCCGACCCGTATATCGCGCGGTGAGCGCGGTGCCCGGACCGGTCGATATGGTCAACGTGTTCCGGCGGCCGAACCACATCCCGCCGCACGTGGACGACATCCTGGCCGCGCGCCCGCGCGTGGTGTGGCTGCAGCTCGGCATCCGCCACGAGCAGGCCGCGGAGACCTTCGCGCGAGCGGGGATCCAGGTGGTCCAGGACCGCTGCCTGCTCGTCGAACACCGTCGCCTGCGGTAGGGGTCGTACCGATCAGCCAGCGGATCCTCGAGTTGATCACCAGCTGCGCCTTTGGTTTCGAAGACTACGTGCTGCTTTGCCAGGACGGGGCGGAGATCGTAGGCGGTAGCGGTCGCGATGACCGCGAGCTCGAGTCTCGTACTGGCAGCGCGAACCGCGTCTGCCGGGCCAAGGCGACCTACTTCCGGGACCGTTCTAGGCCGAAATTCCGCCTACTGTCGAGTGGATCTCGTGGACACGGTCTCATCGGCCCGCGCCGAGGGCGGCGAGCGAGCGCGTCACGTCCTGTCGCTCCGTCTCGCTGAGCGCGGAGGCACCGAAGCGGGCACGCTCGTAGTGGCGGGTGAGGTGCGCGAAGGCCTCCGCCCGATCCGGGACGGCGACCTGCACTCGCGCGGCGAACTGCCGGGCGGTCTCCGCGGCCGCGGGCGACAGCCCGCGTCGGGCGAGGAGCCGCAGCGCTCGCTCGTAGAACGCGGGCATCGCCGCCGCCGGGCCGGCCTTGCCGCGGGCCGGGCCGGGGCGACCCGCCAGCCACACCAACGCCACCACGATGACCGCGCCCCCCACCGCGACGAGGGCGGGGCTCACGCGCCAGCCCCGCGGCCACGACAGGCCGAGGCGGAAGTCGCTCGCCTGGCGGTGCACCGTCTGGGCGAGCTGGACCTGGTCGCGCAGGCTCCAGTTGACGATGTAGCGGTACCAGCGCATGCGGGCGGCGTCGAGATAGAGCGAGACCGAGCCGCGGGCCGCCTCCTCCACCGCCTCGCCGCGCGGTGAGGGATCGAAGACCACCCAGCCCCGACCCGCGATGTAGGCCTCGACCCAGGAGTGGGCGTCGCTCAGGCGGACCATGAAGTAGCGGCCGTACGGGTTCCACTCGCCGCGCTGGAACCCCGCCACCACCCGGCTCGGAATGCCCTCGCTCCGCAGCATCACCGCCATCGCCGCCGCGAAGTATTCGCAGTTGCCCGAGCGACGGACGAACAGGAACTCCTCCAGCGGCGGCCGCGCGCTCTGGCGCGTAAGGACGAGCGTATAGCGGTAGTTGCTGCTGCTCAGGTGCGCGCTGATGCGCCGGGCCGCCGTCTCCGCGTCCGGCGTCCCCGCTCTCACGTCGCGCGCCAGGCGCCGGATCTCGGGTGCCAGCGCCGGGAGCTGCAGGTAGCGCTCGCGCTCCGCCGGCGTCAGCGGTGGCGTCAGCCGGCCCACGTGGGCCCGCGGCCGGCCCGGCGCCTCCAGCTCGGACTCGACCACGTAGTGCAGGCGCGCCGTCGCGCTGGCGACGGAGAGGCCGCCCATGTCGTCCACCACCATGGTGGGCGAGCGCACCTCGAGCCGAAGCGCGCGGGGGGCGGCGAAGAGGGCGTCCGTCCCCATGGGCTCGAGATAGATCTCCTGGCGCACGATCGGCCCGGCGCCCCGGGCCAGGCCGATCCCGAAGTCGCCGGTCGGGCTCCGCCGCACGAAGCGGCGTGGCGTCATCGGGCTGGACCAGGCGCGGCCGTCGAATTGATCGAACGCCACCCCCCGCCAGCGCAGCTCCGGCAGCGCGGCCGGATCCACGCGCTCTTCGGGGAGATAGACGCGCATCACCACCGTGTGGTCGTTCTCGATTTCACCGAAGCTGCCCAGATCGACCCGATCGGAGAATCCGGTCACCATGCGCCCGACGTGGGCGCGCAGCGGCAGGGCCGCCTGCCCCACCCGCGGGATGATGAAGAAGAGACTGCCCGCGAGCGCGAACGTGATCGCGGCGGCCACGAGGCTCACGCGGGTGAGGGGTCCGCGGAAGAAGACCCGCCGGGTGGCCGTGCCGGCCGGGCCGCGCCCGCCCGCCCGCTCCAGCTCCGACACCACGTGGTTCAGCATCAGCATCCAGGTCCCGAGCGCGAAGAAGGCCACGAAGACGAAGAGGAAGCCCACGCTGAAGGTGATGGACGCGGCGGCCACCAGCATGAAGAAGGAGAGGAGGCCGGCGTCGCGCAGGTCCTTCAATCCCCGGCGGACGAAGAGACGCAGCAGGATCAGGAAGAGGAGGAGGTGCACCATGCCGTCGAGGAGCGAGTAGGCGAGGAAGAAGAGATCCACCGTGACCGCCACCGCCGCGGTGACGACCAGGCACCAGCCGAGCGCCGGCCGCACCGCGCCGCGCTCGCGCGCCTCCTCGTGGCCCCAGCTCACCAGGATGGCCAGCACCACCAGCGCCGCCCCGAGCGGCCCGATCAGCCCCGCGCCGTACAGGGCGGCGACCCCGGTGCCCACCAGCAGGTAGGTGGCGAGACGGAGCGCGAGGAGAGCCGACATGTCAGGCGAGCGGAACCCGGATCTCGCGCAGCCGTCGCCCGTTCCGGATCGCGTCGAGCGCGGATCCCGCGGTCGCGCCGGATCCGGGCCCCGCCGGCTCGTAGAGCGCCAGCGCGGCGAGCACCCGGCGGAGATGCGGACGCCCGTGGCCGAGTGGGACCACGAGGTCGGGGCCGATCAGCTCCACGCCGGCGCCGGCCCGGATGAGAGCGACCGCGAAGGACGCCGCCTCGGAGAGGCCGGTCTCGAGCGCCTCCGCGCCGGGGGTCCCGCGCCCCACCAGCACGAGGCGTGTATCGTGGCTCGTGTCGGCCTCCAGCTCCCGCACCATGAGCGATTCGGTCTTGGCGCTGCTGCGCCAGTGGATGAAGCGCGGGTCGTCGCCCGGCCGGTAGCCGCGCAGGTTGTAGAGGTCGTTGCCGCGTCCGCGCCGGCGCGCGGCGGCGTCGCCCGCGTCGCCCCGGCGCCGCAGCGACTCGGCCGGGATCGGCCACACCGGCGGGAATACGAGTACCTCGTCGCTGAGCGCGGGCCGGCCGGCCTTGACGAAGAGGCCGAAGGGAAAGCGCGTGGTGATCCGCACGCCGGTGAGCCGCTGGCGCCCGCGCCGCGGCAGCGTCTCCTCCCAGGTGGCGAGCCGCTCGACCCCCGCCTCGATCCGCCGGAAGTAGATGAAGCGCGAGCCGGACTCGAGCGTCCGCGCCCCGGGGGCCAGGAGCTCCACCGTGATGGAGTACGAGGTGAGCCAGCGCTTGCGGTTGACGAGCGCGGCGCCGAAGAGCGCGGGGCGGCCGCAGTAGATCTCCTCGGGCGCGATGGGGGACAGGACGAGGCCTCGCATGGCCTGCTCGGAGAGGATGCCGGAGACCACGATGAGGGCCAGCAGCGCGGAGACCAGCAGGTACAGCAGGTTGTTGCCGGTGTTGATGGCGGCCACGCCGAGACCGACCGCGACGAGGAGACACCACCACCCGTCACGCGTGGGCTTGATGGTGCGGCGCGGGTGGAGCAGCCGCCAGAAGGCGGCCCGGAGCAGCGTCACCTTGTATTACCTCGGGACGGGCACGTCCTGGAGGATGGCGGCGACCGCGGCCTCGGCGTCCATCCCGCCCGCGGCGGAGCCGGAGAGGGAGGCCTTCACCATCACCCGGTGGGCGAGGGCCGACACCGCCAGCTCCTTGATGTCGTCCGGGAGCAGATAGTCGCGCGCATCGGCGAGCGCGCGAGCGCGCGCGGCCCGCAGCAGGGCGAGGGAGCCGCGGGGGCTCACCCCGAGCGCGAGCAGCGGCGAGCGGCGCGTGGCCGTGACCAGCGCGACGAGGTAGTCCAGCACCGACTCCTCGGCGCGCACCCGCTCCGCCGCCTCCTGCAGGCCCATCACCTCGTCCGCCTCGACCACCGCGGCGAGGCCGGTGGGCGGCGGCGCGGCATCGCCGCGGAGCACCGCCTTCTCATCGGCCGCCTCCGGATAGCCGATGCGGATGCGGAGCAGGAACCGGTCGAGCTGCGATTCGGGCAGGGGGAACGTGCCCTCGTACTCGCGCGGATTCTGGGTGGCCAGCACCATGAAGGGGCGGGGCAAGGGGTAGGTCGAGTGGTCGAGCGAGACCTGCGCCTCGTTCATCGCCTCGAGCAAGGCCGACTGGGTCTTGGGGGTGGTGCGGTTGATCTCGTCGGCGAGGACGATGTTGGTGAAGAGGGGCCCCGGCTTGAAGACGAACTCGCCGCCTTTGGGCTCCCACACCGAGACGCCCAGCACGTCGGAGGGCAGCATGTCGGAGGTGAACTGGATGCGCTGGAACGACGCCCCGATCGAGCGGGCCAGCGCCGCGGCCAGCGTGGTCTTGCCGACGCCCGGCACGTCCTCGATCAGCAGGTGGCCGCGGGCCACCAGCCCGATGACGGCCAGGCGCACGACCTCGGGCTTGCCGACCAGGGCGCGGCCGACGTTTTCCTCGAGACGGCGGATGATCTCGGTCGCGCCCCCCATAGAGTTCCACTATACCGTACCGGGATTTTTCGTCCGGGCCGCCGCCCGCTGGCCCGGCCCCATGGCATCGGCTACAATGCGCCGCGATGGCTCTCGAGATCCCGCCCGCTCCGCGCTGGCCCCGCGACGCGCGCGCCGCGTGCGCGTTCACCTTCGATCTGGACGCCGAGACCCTGTGGATGGCGCGTGGCGTGCACGAGCCGGTGACGCTCTCCCAGGGCCGATTCGGCCCCGTGGAAGCCCTCCCGCGCATCCTCGCGCTCCTGCGCGTGAACGAGATCCGCGCGTCGTTCTTCATCCCGGCCTGGGTGGCCGAGCACTATGAGGACGCGGTGCGCGCCATCGCGGAGGGCGGCCACGAGATCGGCTGCCACGGTGACGAGCACGAGCGCGTCAGCGACCTGCCGCCCGACCGTGAGGAGGCGATCCTGGTCAAGAGCGTGGAGGTGCTCACCCGGCTCGGGGGCAAGCGGCCGGTGGGCTACCGCGCGCCCGCGTGGCAGCTCTCGGGCTCCACGCTCTCGCTCCTGGGCAAGCACGGTTTCGACTACTCCTCGAACATGATGGACCGGCTCGCCCCGTACCTGCATCCGGCGGCGGGGGGTCGCCCGCTCGTAGAGATCCCGGTCTCGTGGGTCCTCGACGACGCCCCCTTCTTCATGTTCACCGGGCAGCGCTCCATCCAGCCCCCGGGGCCGGTGCTGCAGGGATGGCTCACCGAGTTCGAGGGGATCCGGGAGGCGGGCGGGGTGACCAACTTCACCTTCCATCCGCAGATCATCGGCCGGCCCTCGCGCCTGGCCTGCCTGCGCGAGCTGATCGACCACGTGCGCCATACCCCGCGCGTGTGGATCGCCTCGCTCGGCGAGATCAGCGCGCACTACCGCGCGACCGCGCATCCCTAGCCGAGTCCGCCGCACGCGGCCCAACGACGAGACGGAGCGGGGGACATCCTCCCGGGGACACGCTGAGTCGCCACGCGCGGGGGCTCTCGGTGGAGCCCGCCTCTCGCGCGCGGCAGAACCGGATCGGCTAGCGGAAGGCGGGCGCGATCTCGGACATGAAGCGGTCGAGCGTCGGGCGCCGATCGGTGGGGAGCAGGAAGGTAGGGATGAAGAGCATGCCCACGCCGGTGGCCCGAAGCTTCGCGAGCTTGTCTTGGATCTCACTCGCGCTGCCGGCCAGCACGGTGTCGCGGGCCTTGGCCGCGTCGGCTCCCATCCGCTTCATGTACGCCTGCTCCGCGCGCTCGACGCCCGCTCGGTCGTCGGCGAAGGCGAGGACCATCACCGCCGAGCGCAGGATCTGCTTCGGATCTCGCCCGACCTTGGCGCAGTGCTCGTCGAGGATGCGCCCCTTGTGCGCGAGCGTGGCGGGGCCGCCCCAGACGTTCCAGTGATCGGCGTGCTGGGCCGCGATGCGCAGCGTGACCTTCTCTCCGCCCCCGCCGATCATCAGCTCGGGATGCGGCCGCTGCACCGGCTTGGGCATGAGCGGAGCCTCGTCGAGGCGGTAGTAGCGGCCCTTGTAGCTGGCGCTGGACTCGGTCCAGAGCGCCTTCAGCACCCGGCAGGCCTCGTCCAGCCGCTCGAGCCGCTCGCGCGTGGTGTAGAAGTCCATCCCGTAGGCGCGGTGCTCGTTCTCCTGCCAGCCCGCCCCGAGGCCGCAGATGAGCCGCCCGCGCGAGATGATATCGACGTTGGCCGCCATCTTGGCGAGCAGGGCGGGATGGCGATACGTGTTGCCACTCACGATGGTGCCGACCCGCATGCGGGTGGTCCGGGCCGCGAGCGCGGCGAGCGCTGTCCAGCACTCGAGCGTGTCGCCCACGCGGTCGGCGGTGTTCGGCATGAAGTGATCGGTCACGCAGGCCGCGTCCCAGCCCGCCTCATCTCCGTAGCGCCACAGCGCGAGCACGTCGTCCCACGTCGTTCCGGTCATTCCGGTGAAGAGCGCGAATTTCATGGTGGACGCATGCTACGGGGCGCCCCGCGTGAGGTCAAGTGGCCTCCGGCACACTGATCGTCCATCCCGGCGCGCTGGGCGACGTGCTGCAGGCCGTCCCCGCGCTGCTCGGCCTGCGCGCCGCGGCCGCCGGAAGGCCGCTCGCCTTCGCCGGCCAGCCGCGCCTCGGGCGCCTGCTCGTCGAGCTCGACGTCGTCGACGAAGCGCGCGCCTTCGACGGCCTCGGGCTCTCGACCCTGTTCACCGACGCGCCCATCCCGGAGGCTCTGGCCGAGCTCACCCGGCGCTTCGCCCGCGTCGTTTCCTGGTTTGGCTCGCGGGACGCGACCTATCGCGCCCGGCTCGCCGCGCTCGGCCCCGAGACGATCGTCGCACCACCCGTCCCGGCCGATGATGCCCCGGTGTGGCGCCATCTCGTCTCGACTCTAGGTCTCTGGTCCATCTCCCCGCCCGAGCCCCTCGCGCCCCTCCGCGTCGCCGAGCGCGCTCCGACCCGTCCGACTCTCGTCGTGCATCCGGGCAGCGGCGGAGCGTGGAAGCGATGGCCGGTCGCGCGATACGCCGAAGTGATTCACGCGATTCGCGAGGGCCGGTCCCTGGACGTGATCGTCCACCAGGGGCCCGCGGACGCGGAAGAGGCCGAGCGGCTCCTGGCCCTGCTCGCCGGCCACGCGATCGCGCTGATCGAGCCGGAGCTACCGCGGCTCGCGGCCGTGCTCTGCACCGCCCACGCCTATCTGGGCGGCGACTCGGGGGTGAGCCACCTGGCCGCCGCGGTCGGTGCCCCGGCCGTGATCCTCTTCCCGCCCGCGACCCGGCGGCGCTGGCAGCCCTGGAGCCCCACCGCGCGGCCGATCGAGATGACCGAGGAGGTCGCCGACGCCGCGCGGGTGCTGCGGGAGCTCGGGAGCCTGCTCCCTACTTCTCGTTGATGGAGCGGAGCATCCAGGCCATCTTCTCGTGCTTCTCCATGAGGCCGGTGAGGAAGTCGTTGGTGCCCCGCGTCGTCGTGCTTCTCCATCTCGGTGGCCAGGTCCGCGCGCAGCGCCCGCACCATGGCCTCGTGATCACCCTGCAGGGTGGCGACCATGGTCAGCGCCGGGGGCCGCTTGCCGGGCTGCTCGTTGAGCCGGGTGTGCTGCGAGAACTCGGCCGCCCTTTAGATGCGGCCCTCACTTCTGCTTGGCGATGACGTGGTCCTTGATCTTGTCGTAGGTGGCCTGCGGCACCACCTTCTTCTGCACCAGCTCGTCCTTCCGCTTGTAGGGTCGGTTCTGGACGATCTTCTTGGCGTAGGCCTCGCCGATCCCCGGGATCGTCTTGAGGTCCGCCTCGCTGGCCGTGTTCAGGTCCAGAAGCTCGTGCTTCATCGAGCTCGACGCCTTGGGCGCCTGGGCCCAGACCGTGGGCGCGGTCAGCACGCCGGTCGAGAACAGGCCGATGAGGATCAGCGCGATCAATCGCTTCATGGAATGTGTCCTCCCTTGCGCCCGCGACCGGGCCGCGTCACTTGATGGACAGCAGCTCCACCTCGAAGATCAGGGTCGCGCCCGGGGGAATCACGCCGGCCGCCCCGCGATCGCCGTAGCCCAGATGGGCGGGGATGATCAGCTTCCGCTTGCCGCCGACCTTCATGGAGATGACGCCCTCGTCCCAGCCCTTGATGACGCGACCCTTGCCGACCGGAAACTCGAACGGGGTGCCGCGATCCACCGAGCTGTCGAACTTGGCCCCGCTCTTCAGCCAGCCCGTGTAGTGGACGGTCACGGTATCGCCGGTCTTGGGCCGGGCGCCCCCGCCTTCTACCAGGTCCACGTAGCCCAGCCCCGTCGCGGTCTCTACGATCTCATCGTCGGTATGCTCGCTCATGGGTGATGACTCTTCTGGCGCTCCATAGTACCAGCGGTGCAGCCGCGCGGGGGCGACCCCGAAGAAGTGGAGCAGGCGCAGGGCCCACATGAGCCCGATGGTGCGGAGCGGGCCCTCGCGCTCCCACTTCCTCGCCGAGGTGGTCACCCGGAGACGGAGCGCGCGCATCCGCCCGCGCCGCCGGAGCCGCCGGCTCAGCTCGACGTCCTCCATCAGCGGGATGTCGGGATAGCCGCCGACCGCCTCGAACACGGAGCGACGCGCGAAGATGGCCTGGTCGCCCGTGCAGATGCCCGACGCGCGCGAGCGGCCGTTCATGAAAGCGGCGACCATGCGGAAGACCGGCCGCGGGCTGTCGAAGCGGACGTCGAACCGCCCGCCGACCACGCCGGCGTCCGCGAGCGCGTCCTCGATCGCCGCCGCGGCCCCCTCGGGCAGCCACGTATCCGCGTGCAGGAACAGCAACACGTCGCCGGCCGCCGCGCGAGCCCCCGCGTTCATCTGCCGCGCCCGCCCGCGCTCGCTCCTGAGCAGCCGGGCGGCGGGGTGGCGGGCCACCACGTCGGCCGTCCCGTCGCGGCTGCCCCCGTCCACCACGATGACCTCGGCGTCGGGGCATCCGCGCGCGAGGTCGGGAAGCAGCCGGGAGAGATTCGGCGCTTCGTCGAGCGCGGGGATGACGATGCTGAGCCGCTTCATGGGTCGGGTGCGCCCGGACCGAGGGCGAGGGCATCGTAGTAGGCCACCGCCCGCTCGCCGGTGTCGTCGGTATCGGTCATGAGCGCGACGCCCGCGATGCGCGGGGGCTCGCCGCCGACGATGCGGCGGTAGTCCGCGTAGATGTCGCGCCGCTCGGTCACCCATCGCCCGACGTCGGCGGTGCCACTGCGCGTCACGATGATCTTGGCTCGGGCGGTGTAGGCGTTGTCGAGCGTGGTGCCGACCGGCAGCCGACTCTCCGACACGTAGTTGAGCGCGAGCCCCGGCGGATAGCGGCCGTAGAGCAGACGGTAGGCGCCGTAGCGCGACCGCTCCCAGAGCGTGGCCGCGGCCGGCTCGTAGCGGAACGCCACGTACACGCGCGCGGCGTAGTCGTCGCCCTCCTTGCGGCGCGGATCGGCCTTCGCCAGCACGTTCTCCACCTTCCAGCGCCACGACAGGATGCGGTAGACCTTCGGATCGAGGTCGAGCGGCCGGTAGAGCCCGGAGGCCGCCGCGTCGCTCTCCGCGCGGAGCACCCAGCCCTCCCCCTCGCGGACCACGAGGTAGCGGGTGTGCCGCGGCACCCGCGGGAAGGTCAGCGCTTCCCAGCCCGGCGGGGGCGCCGACGGATCGGCGGGGGGCGTGAACCCACCCAGCACGACCGGCTCGGCCGCGAGCACGCTCGCGGCCGTCCAGAGCACGAGCAGCCCGCCGGCCAGGCGCGGCAGCGACGCGCGCCGGGACGCCATCACCCCGCCTTCAGCAGATCGTCGAGCGCGGCGCTGCGCCCGCGCAGCCAGCGCGGCAGCAGCGAGAGCGCCACGAGCAGCACGCCGGCCAGGCCCAGCAGCAGGAGCATGCGGCGGGCGTCCCACGTGCCGGTGACGACCGCGCCGGCGGCGACCGTGAAGGCCACGGTGGCCGGCAGCATGCAGAGCCAGGAGGTGATCGCGTAGGCCACGAAGCCGATGGAGGTGAGGCCGTACGCGTAGTTCTGCAGGTTGAAGGGGAAGATCGGCACCAGCCGCGTGATCATGACGATGCGGAACCCGTGGCGCGCCACCGCCCGGTCGATGCGCCCGAGGGCCGGATAGGGCGTCATCCAGCGCTCCACGGTGGCGCGCGCGGCGTAGCGCGCGATGAGGAAGGACAGGCACGCGCCCGCCGTGGAGGCGATCGACACGTGCACCGTCCCCCACCCCGGGCCGAACACGAGGCCGCCCAGGATGGTCAGCGGCAGCGCGGGGACGAAGGCCACCACCGCCAGCACATAGCCCGCGACGAAGACGGCGGGCGCCCAGGGCCCGAACCCGGTGATCCACTCGCGCAGCCGCGCCAGGTTCTCGAGCCGCACCACGTCCACGAGCCCGAGCGCGCGGACGAGCCCGATCAGCGCGACCGCGACCAGTACCACGAGGAGGAGCCGCTTGCTCAGTACTTGCCTCGGGCGCGCTCGCGGGCGGGGAGGTTCTCGAGACAGGTGGTCCACCACCCGGTGCGGATCGTCTCCGCGAACTCGGGCGGCAGGCCTTCGCGCTCCATCTCGCGCGCCAGCGTCTCGTGGTCGTAGTGGACGGGCACGAACTCCACCTCCAGGTCCGGGCCCGCGGTCAGCACCGTGTACCACACGTTCGGCCGGCCGTCGTTCTCCGGCCGCCCGATCACGCCCACGTTCACCGCGTGGCGCGCGTCGGCCAGCGCGCGGCGCCACTTGATGCCGGTGTGGGTGCAGAGCAGCACGTCGGCCTCGGCGCGGTCCAGCAGGTGGCGCAGGAGCCCGTCCGGCGTGCCCGACTCCCAGAGGAACTCGTTGATCACCCGGGGTGACCCGTGGCACATCAGCACCCGGTGCGGGCCCAGCTTCAGCCGTCGGTGAAGCGGCAGCGTACCGAGCCAGGCCTTGTGCTCGCGGGAGGTCTTCTCGAACGTGTAGCGGTAGCTGACGGCCGCGTAATGATTGTCGCGCGGATCGGTGTAGCCGCAGCCGCAGTCGGCGCGCCCCGAGGCCAGCGATTCGTCGTAGTTGCCCTGCAGGGCCAGCACGCCGTGCTCGCGCAGGAGGGGGAAGACCCGGTCGGGGTGCGGGCCGAAGCCGCCCATGTCGCCCAGGCAGAACACGGCCTCGACGTCGCGCGCCCGCGCGTCGGCGAGCGCGGCTTCCAGCGCGAGCCAGTTGGAGTAGACGCCGCCGATCAACGCGATGCGGCGGTATTCGCTCAGCTGTTGCGGCATGTCATCCCGGTCTTCCGGCAGGTCACGCACGCCGGGTGGTAGAGCGGGGCGGCCTTGAACGACTCGGCGAGGCTCCCGGTCGAGAGCCGCGCCCCGCCGAGCCCGGCCAGGATCGGGCAGGCGTACACGCCGCCCGCCGCCACCACCCGCCCGTCCGCGCACTGGAGCACGGAGCGGTCGAAGCCCTCGAGATCCTCTTCGGTGAGCGGGGGCTCGCCGTTCGCGGGGAGCCGGCCGAGGGCGAACACCGGCATGATCTTCACCCGGGGCCGCTCGATTCCCTCGCGGTGGAGGAAATCGCGGAAGCGCTGGTACATGCCGGTCCCCGCCGGGTGCTCGCCGCGCGTGATCTCGGTGGCGGTGACGATGGGCAGCAGGCCCCGCGCCCGCAGGAGCCGGACCGCCTCCAGGGCCTTCGACCACGCGCCCTCGCCGCGGATCCGGTCGTTCTTCTCGCGATCCGTATCGTCGAGGCTCACCCGGATCTCGAGCGAGTAGGCCGCGCGCGCGGCCATGGCCGCGAGGGCGTCGGCCTGCTCGGGGCCGATCAGGGTCCCGTTGGTGAGCACGGTGGTGGGCGCCGCCCGCAAGGCCAGGTCGAGCAGCGGCAGGATCTCGCCGTGCAGGAAGGGCTCGCCGCCCGTGAAGTAGATCTCCTTGACCCCCGCCTCCTCGGCCTCCGCGATGGCGCGGCGGATCGTCTCGGCGTCGAGCGGCTTGAGCCAGGGCGCGCGCGGGCCGCTCGCGTTGATGCAATGGCGGCACTCGAGGTTGCACCAGGTCCCGGTGATCTGGATCCAGAGCGCCGAGAGACCAACAAAGGGCGCCGTAGGCGCCCGCTCAGCGGTGACTGGTGAGTTGGTTGGCAGTACCGTGGCGAACGGCCTCATTCGGCCGGCTCGTGCTGGAGCGCCCAGTCGTAGACGCGGTAGGCGTCGCAGGGCCGGGCGCGGTCGCCCACCGCGTCGCGGACCGGTCCCGCGTCCAGATAGCGGTGCAGGACGGGACCGACGCCTCCCGCAGCGTCGAAGTCCTCCGCGTACCACTGGAGGATCCGCGAGCAGCTCACGCGCCCGCGGCCGTCCACCGCAACCTCCTGGTTCAGGAAGTTCCGCGCCGCGAGGTCGAGCTGCTGGTCGAGCGCGGCCGCGCGGTAGGCCCCGACCGGCGGGCACGACTGTGCCCCGCAGGTCATGGCGAAGTGGATGCGCGGATCGACCGGGTGCACGGCCAGGACGAGCCGCGGATCGCTCGCCCCGAAGCGGCGGCGCCGGAACAAGCCGTGGCGGGCGTTGCCCCGGAGGACCCCGTGCTCGACGTCGTCGGCGCTCAATACGAAGCCGCCGATGCGGTAGGAGACGCGGGCGAAGAAGGCGCGCAGCTCCCACACCGTACGGCGGATCCCGAGGGCCACGATGCCGTGGAAGACCAGCGCGTTGTACACGTTGATCCAGAAGGCGAGCCGCGCCTGCCCTCCGACGAGGTCGCCCAGGCTGACGGTTTGCAGCGCGCCAGCCTTGGCCGCGGCGTCGGCCCACTCGGGCGAGGCGCGGAGCCGGCCGTAGTCGAGCCGGCCGTCGGCGCGGGTGAACGCCCCGATGGCGCCCAGCATGGCGCGCTGCAGGCCCTCGGCGACCGCGGAGGGCTGCGCGCCCGCCGTGGCCCCGGCCTCGTTGAGCACGATCCGGCCCAGTAGCGGTCTCATCGGAGGCTTCAGCATTCTCCCCGGCTCAAGCCGGGATGTCACAGCCAGGTGAAATCAGACGAAGACGCCCTCGGGCAGGAAGGCGGAGACGATCCAGTTGGGCGCGTCCACGATCTCGCTGATCTTGAGGTCCACCGTCACGCTGCAGAGGATATAGGCTTCCTCGCGGGAGAGGCCCCGCTCCCGGACGAGATGATCGATCATGTAGCGCACGGCCTGCTGCGAGGCCGCGAAGAGATCGGGACCGTGGGCGGTGGTGGCGAACCACGGGCCTGGCGCCGTCGACGACGGCGGACGCGTCGTGCGGAGCTGCGGCTCGGCGAGCCCGCGGCCGCGCTCGAGACCGAAGCGCACGGTGACGCGGCCGGCCATCTCCACCGCAGTGACGCAGACCTCGCCGTCGCCCTGGATCGCGTGGGCATCGCCCACGCTGAAGAGCGCGCCGTCCACCCACACCGGCAGGTAGAGGGTGGCGCCGGCCGTGAGCTGCTTGATGTCCATGTTGCCGCCGTTCTTGCGCGGCGGCATGGTGCTGTGGCCGCCCGGCAGATCCAGCGCCGTCCCCATGACGCCCGGGAACGGGTCGATGGGCACCGCGATGCGGCCGGCGCGGGCGTGGGTCCCGTCGGCCAGGTCCCAGATCTGAAGATAGGGCTTGGAGAAGTCCGCCTCGGGCAGGAGTCCGCGGCCGGGGCGGATGGCGGTCCAGCCGAAGTCGGCCGGCTTCACCTCGAGGATCTCGACCATGAGCACGTCGCCCGGCCGCGCTCCCTTCACCCGAACCGGCCCGGTCAGCGGGTGACCGCGAAAGGGCCCGCGGGCCAGTACGTCGGCGTGGGTGGAGGCGGGGCGGTAATAGCGGTCGGCCGCGTCCCGGGTAACGAACACCACCGTCTCGCCCGGCTCGATCTCGAGCCGCGCCGGGAGCGCATTGTTCCACTCGTAGTGGACCTGGCCGTCGTCGAGGTGATGATCCATCGCGCCGTCGAGTATACACGTCCCGCCTCCAGGCGGCCCCCGCGTAGTAAGATCCCCGCGTGGGTTTCTCGCGCACACTCTGGCGGGCCATCGAGCCGATCTACGCGGCCATCCTCGCGCACCCGTTCCTGCGCGGGCTGACCGACGGCTCGCTCCCCCAGGAGGCCTTCCGCTTCTACGCGGTGCAGGACGCGCTCTATCTGCGCGACTTCGCGCGCGCCCTCTCGCTGGCGGCGTCCCGCGCCCCGCGCGAGGAGTGGATCATCATGTTCAACGACCACGCGGCGGGCGCGCTCCGGGTGGAGCGCACTCTGCACGAGTCCTTCTTCAATGAGTTCGGCCTGTCGCCGGAGGCGGTCGCGGCCACGCCGCTCGCCCCGACCAACCTCGCCTACACCTCCTACCTCCTCGCGGTCGCTCACTGCGGGCCCTTCCACGAGGCGGTCGCCGCGCTCCTGCCCTGCTACTGGATCTACTGGGAGGTCGGCAAGACCCTCGAGCGCGCCGGCTCGCCGGATCCGCTCTACGCCCGCTGGATCGGCACCTACGCCTCCGAGGAATTCGGCGCGGTGGTGCGCGCGGTGCTCGAGTGCATCGACACGGTGGCCACCGACCTCGGAGAGGAAGCCCAGGCCGTCATGCGGCGACACTTCGTCACCACCAGCCGCTACGAGTGGATGTTCTGGGACATGGGCTGGCGCCGCGAAGCCTGGCCCGTCTAGCTCGATCCCCTCTCTGTCCTGGGCCTAGGACGGAGTGACGGGTCCGGGCCCAAGACTCGCGAGCGCGGCCGCGTCAACCAGATGCCGAACCCGGTGAGTGCCAGCGCGGCCGGCGTCAGCCCACCCGCCACGTAGAGCCACCGCGAGGCGGCGCCGCCGAAGCGCCCCTCGTGCAGCGGCGCCACCCGCGACCAGAGCCGATCGCCGGGTCGCCGGGAATCGCTGACAACCGCCACCGCTCCCGTCTGGCGATCGATGCGCGCCACGTTCCCGTCGTGCTCTCTCACCTCCACCGCACCCGCTCGGACCCGGAGCGAGGCGATGGACCCGCCCGGCCAGATCGCCTCCGTGCGCCGCGCGACCTGATCCAGCGTGAGCGCGCTCCCGCGGTACTCCGACGCCGGCGCGCTCGATGTCTCCGGCGCCGCGGTGGCCGACACGGCGAGGAGCGCTCCGGTGAACGCCATCGGGACGTTGAACCCGAGCGAGGCGATGCCGACCAGCTTGTGCAGGTCGTAGCCCACCACCCGCCACGTGCGGCCGCGGCGGATCGTGAAGCCCCGCTCCAGGCGCCGCGTGAACGGCCACCAGAGGAAGAGGCCGGTTCCTCCCTGCGCCACGAGCAGCGCGCCGAGCGCGGCCACCACGATACGCCCGTGCGCACCCAGGTACAGCTCGGTGTGGAGCGCGCGCAGCGCATGCAAGGGCGAGCGCTCCAGCCAGCGCGAGCCGAGCACCCGCGCCGAGGTGGGATCCAGCAGGACCTCGACGGTCTCGCCGGCGGGCCCCAGGAGCTGCAGCCGCGCCGGATGCCTGGCCTCCTCGGGCAGCACGAGCATCTGTGGCGATAACCCCGGGTGCCGGGCCTGGCCCGCGTCGAGCAGAGCCTGCGGCGACGCCGGTACGCCACCGGGCTCGACCCGCACCGGCCCGCCGAAGACCGCGTCGTCCAGCTCGGGCCGGAACACGAGGGCGGCGCCGCTCAAGCTCACGAGCAGCAGCGCCGCGCCCGCGAGCAGCGCGACGGCGAGGTGCAGCCGCAGTACGGGGGCGCGTCCCTTCCTCACGGAGTCCTGTGCTATGCTACCCGCGCATTCCCCCACTCGCTCCAGCTCGTGGAGACGCCATATGGCTCAAAGCTTGACCGGATATCTCGACGAGATCAAGCGCAGCAAACCCGAAGACCTGCTGGTGGTGTCCAAGGAGCTGGACCCCGCCTACGAGATCACCACGCTGGTGGTGAAGCTCGAGCGCGAGGGGCGTCGCCGCCCCGTGCTGATCTGCGAGCGCGTCCGCGGCACGCAGTTCCCGGTGCTGACCAACCTGCACGCGAGCCGCTCCCGCCTCGCCCTGGCCATGGGCGCGGCGCCCGAAGACATGCTGGCGACCTATCTGCGCGCGATGGACAAGCCCGTCGCGCCGCGCGTGGTCAAGAGCGGGCCCTGCAAGGACGTGGTGCTGACCGGTGAGCGTATCAATCTCTACGACCTCCCGCAGATCCTCCACCACGAGGGCGATGCGGGCGCCTACCTGACCGCCGCCATCTCCTTCGCCAGGGATCCGACGAGCGAGACGTGGAACTGCGCCTACAACCGCCTCATGATCCAGGGGCGCGACCGCACGTCCATCCACCTGACCGCGGGCAAGCACCTCTGGGAGTTCCAGCGCATCGCGGAATCGCTGGGCAAGCCGCTCCCGGTGGCCTTCGCGATCGGGGTGCACCCGGCCATCGCGCTGGGCGCGCTCGCCATCGGCTCCATCGACGAGGACGAGCGCGCCATCATGGGCGCGCTGCTGCGCGAGCCGCTCGAGCTCGTGAAGTGCGAGACCTCCGACGTGCTGGTGCCCGCGCACGCCGAGCTGATCATCGAGGCGGAGATCTTGCCCGGCGCGCGCACCCCCGAGGGCCCCTTCGGCGAGTTCACCGGCTACAGCCTGGGCGAGCGCGCGCGCGAGGTGGTGCAGGTGAAGGCCATCACCCACCGCCGAGGCGCCTATTTCCAGGACATCACGGTCGCCCATCTCGACCACATGCTGCTCTCGACCATCCCGATGGAGGCCAATCTCTACCGCGCCGTCCGCGCCATGGTGCCGTCGGTGAAGGCGGTGCGCGTGCCCGCCCCCTTCACCTGCTACGTCTCCATCGAGCAGCGCCTGATCGGTCAGGCCAAGAACGCCATCCTGGCCGCCCTCGGCGCCGACCTCTACATGAAGCGCGTGGTCGTGGTGGACCAGGACGTGAACATCTTCGACGATCGCCAGGTCACCTGGGCCATCGCCACCCGCTGCCAGCCCGACCGCGATATCACCATCATCACCAACGCCCGCGGTTCCGACCTCGATCCGTCGAGCAAGGAGGACGGCTACTCCGCCAAGTGGGGGGTGGACGCCACCGCCAAGCCCTCGCTCGCCGGCTACACCCCGCGGCACCGCGTGCCGCCCGAGGTGTGGAAGCGCCTCGACCTGAAGGACTACGTGGAATAGGGGCGTGACGACCGCGGCCCCGCTCGTGGGATCCGGAGCCCATCTGGTCGGGAGCGTGCCGCTGGCCAGCCCGGAGACCGTCTTCCGCACCATCGCCGCCGAGATCGGGGATCGCGTGCGGCGCATTCCGGATGGGGAGACCGGTCCCCGATCCGACTGGATCGTCTGGCAGCTGCCGGTATTCACCACCCCGCGCCATCTCGAGGTGGTGCCGCCCGGGCCGGATAGCTGGCGGCCGCTGCCCCGCGTGCGTCTGGCCGACGGCGCGCGGGCGGAGAGCGTGACCTTCGGGGCCCTCGGGTACGCGGACGCGGCGCTGTCCTCTTATCGCGTCTTCGCACGGCTCAAGCGAGACGGCCTCGTGCCGGTGGCCTGTCGCTTCCAGGTGTGCCTGCCCACCCCCCTCGCCCCCATCAGCGCGTTCGTGGTGCCGGAGCACCAGCGGGTGCTGGAGCCGGTCTACGAAGAGCTGCTGCTGAACGAGCTGGGACTCATCCTCCGGGAAACGCCCCACGATCAGCTCGCGATCCAGTGGGACACCAACTTCGAATTCGGGATGCTGGAGGGTGTCTTCCCGGTGTGGTTCGACGACGTCAAGGGCGGCATCCTCGAGCGGCTGCTCCGGCTCTCCCGGCACGTGCCGCCCGACGTTCAGCTCGGCTACCACTTCTGCTACGGCGACGTCCAGCACCGCCACTTCAAGGAGCCGGCCGACGCGTCGAAGCTGGTCGACGTGGCCAACGCGCTGGCCGCGAGCCTCGGCCGCCCGCTCAATTGGATCCACCTCCCCGTCCCCCGCGAGCGCCTCGACGAAGGGTACTACGCGCCGATGCGGGAGCTGCGCCTGCGCTCCGAGACCGAGCTCTACCTCGGGCTGGTCCACCACACCGACGGCGTCGAGGGAACCCGCCGGCGCATGGAGATCGCCCGCCGCTTCGTCTCCGGCTTCGGCGTCGCCACCGAATGCGGCTGGGGCCGGCGGCCGCCCGACACCATCGCCGCGCTCCTGCGTATCCACGCCGCGGTCAGCGCGCCGATCGCGCCGGCCGGCGGGCCGCGGCGGCGCTTCGAGTGGCCGTCCGGCTTCGCCCGCGTGCCCGACCAGGACTGGACCCTGCAGCCGGTCGACACCTTCGGTCTGCGCTACGACACCGTCGAGAACCACGGCTGGTACCGCAACCTCGACCCGACCGTGGAAGATCTGGCCCGTCACCTCCGGGACGGAGATCTCCTGATCGACTACTCGGGCGGGACCGGCATCCTGCTCGACCGGCTGAATCTGAGGATCTTCGACCGCCAGGTGGGGACGCTGATCGTCGATAGCTCACCCAAGTTCCTCCGCGTCGCGCTCGACAAGTTCGGGGACGAGGAGCGTGTCGCCTTCCGTCTCCTGCGCTGGCTGAAGGAGGAGAGGCGGCTCGAGCTGCTCGACGAGGTCGTCGGATCGGAGCTGCTGGCGCGCAAGGCCGACGCCATCGCGTCCACGAACGCGATCCATCTCTATCGGGACCTGCCGGAGACGCTTGCCTCCTGGGCCCGGGTGCTGCGGCCGGACGGACGCGTGTTCGTGCAGTCGGGGAACATCCGCAACCCGCAGGCCCGCCCTAGCGAGTGGATCCTGGACGAGACCGTCTGGGCCATCCACGAGGTCGCCACCGGATTGGTCCGCAACGACCCACGCTACGCGGCTTACCGCCCGCTGCTCGACGACGAGCCCCGGATGCGGGCGCACGTGGCGTATCGGGATCAGGTCTTCCTGCCGGTCCGGCCACTCGATCACTATCTCCGCTGCTTCGAGGAGGCCGGCTTCACCGTCGAGGCGGTCACCGCGCGCTCCATCGAGGCTCAGGTCGGGCACTGGTTCGAATTCCTGAGCGCCTACCACGAGGCCGTGCTGGGCTGGCTGGGCACCTCGGTCAAGGTCGATGGCAAGGCGCCCAGCAACGAGGTCGTGGCCGATCGGCTGGCCCTCATCCGCCACGCGATGGACACGCTGTTCGGAGGCCGCGAGGCGTTCCGCTGCTGCTGGACCTACGTCAACTGCGTCCGGCCGTAAGGCCCACCCGCGTCCACCGTGACGTCTAGACCACCGGGGAACTTCGCCGCGCGGCTCGCCGCCGCCGCGCGCCGGCGGCCCGAGCGCCCGGCCCTGGTCTGGGAGGGTGGTGCCCTCTCCTGGCTAGAGCTCGAGGCCCGCGCGGGCGGCGTGGCCCGGAGCCTGGCGCGCGAGGGCGTCGGCCCGGGCGACGTCGTCGCCCTCCTCCTGTCCAATACGTGGGGCTTCGCGGCGGCGCTCTGGGGCGGCCTCGCGCTCGGCGCCACCGTGGCTCCGCTCAACCCGCTGCTCGCCGGCGACGAGCGCGAGCGCATCCTCGGCCACCTGGGGCCGAAGGCGGTCGTCGAGGCCACGCCTGCGCCTGAGACGAACGGCGTCCCTTCGAGCGCGCACGGGAGCGCCCCCGCCATCATCCTCTATACGTCGGGCAGCACCGGCCAGCCCAAAGGCGCGGTGCTCTCCCACGCCGCGCTCGCCGCGGCCACCGAATCCTGGGCCGGCCCGGTGATGGGGCTGACTGAGCGCGACCGCGTCCTGGCGGCCCTGCCGCTGGCGCACTCGTTCGGCCTGAACGGCGCGCTGCTGGCCCCGCTGCTGGCCGGCGCCACCGTGGTGCTGCAGGAGCGCTTCTCGCCGGAGGAGACGCTGCGCACGATCGCGCTTCATCGGGTGACGGTGTTCCCGGGCGTCGCGACCATGTTCGGCCGCATCCTCGAGTCGCCCGCGCTCGCCTCCGCGGACCTGTCGAGCCTGCGCCTGGCCGTCTCCGGCGCGGCGCCCTGCCCCTGGCCGCTGGCGAGCGCGTGGCGGCAGCGCACCGGCGTGCGCATCGTGCGCGGCTACGGGATGACCGAGCTGTTCCGTCCCATCTCCTACCTGGCCGCGGACACGACCGATCTGCCCGACTCCATCGGGCGCGCGGTCCCCGGGGTCGAGCTGCGGGTGGTGGACGACGAGCTGTGGATCAAGACGCCCGCGGTCATGGACGGCTACCTGCGGGCCCCCGAGGAGACGGCGGCGGTGCTCGCGGACGGCTGGTTCCGGACCGGCGATCTGGCCACGATCTCGACGGAAGGCTTCGTCAGCATCGTGGGACGGAAGCGCGAGCTGATCCTGCGCGGCGGCTACTCGGTGGTGCCGGGCGAGGTGGAAGCAACTCTGCTCGGGCATCCCGCGGTGGCGGAGGCCGCGGTGGTCGGGATCGCGCATGCCGAGCTGGGCGAAGAGGTGGCGGCCTTCGTGACGCTACGGTCGGGCGCGCGGGCGGAAGTCGTGGAGCTGATCACGTTCTGTCGCGCGCGGCTGGCCGGCTACAAGTATCCGCGGCAAATCACGATCGTGGGCGAGCTGCCGAAGAGCGCGACCGGGAAGATCCTGAAGGCCAAGCTCAGAGCCTGAGCCACCCTCACCCTGGGGAGAGGCGAGACCGGAGACCGGCGGCGTGAGGGTGCTCCCCTCACGCCGCCGCTATGTGAACGCGCGAGTGCCGCGCGGCTAGTCGTGACCTACTTCTTGGGCTCGGGCGTCTTCGCGGCCGGTGCCTGCTCGCCCTCGGTCTTGTCGGTCTTCTTGGCCGCGTGCTTCTTCTTCGTCTTGTCCTTGGCCGCCGCCTTGCCGTCCTTCTTGGCGTCCTTGTCCATCTGCATGTCGCCGCTCTTCATGTCGCCGCTCTTCGCGGGCGCGGCCGGCGCCGGGGTGGACGGCGTCTGGGCTACGGCCGGACCAACCACCCCGACGGCGAACACCGTCGCGGCCACGAGAGACATCAGGGAAGTCACGTTCATCGGAAGCTCCTCTCTCCTCGTTGAGTGTGTGTTGTGAGTACGCTGGATTCGCGCTAGTCGAACAGGTTCGTGAAGAAATTCTTCACGCTGTGCCCGAACGATACGGCCCCTTCCTTCGTCCTGGTCCAGGCCGACTTGGCCTCGGGCTCCGCGGCCCGTCCCGCCTCTTTGATCTTTCCTCCCGCCGTCTCGGCGCCACCGACCACGGTCTTGCCGATGCCCTTGGCCGTGTCCTGCACGCCTTGGCCGATCTGCTTGGCGCCGCTCTCCACCTGCGCGGCGCCCTCCTTGGCCTTGGTGTCGTCGGCCGCGGACGCGGGCGCCGCGATCAGCAGCGCCAGCACTGCGACGAAACCCGTGAGCCGGTTCCTCATCGCCGTCTTCATCACCGTCCTCCTTCCTCGTGGGTGTAACCCAGCAACCCGCGAAAAGGTTCACCCGCAACCGACGTGCCAGGAACGGATGGGCGAATCGGCGCTTTTCCCCGCGGTTGGGCGCCCCGGGGGGCGGAGCGGCGGGGAGGAATTACACGGCGCCGTGTAAGGATTACCAGGAGAACACGCGGGTGGGCGTGACCTCGATGATGACCGAGTCGGATTCTCCGAGCGCAGCCTCGCGCGGGTACTGGGGATACTTGGCGTAGAGACGGCGGCGAAGGCGGCGGAAGCGCGGTCCGCGCTCGATCACGCGGGCGCGGCCCTGCACCATGACGCCCGTGATGTGGTCCCAATCGTCGGAGTACACATCCACCGTCAGCGCGAGTCGCGGGTTGGCCGCGACGTTGAGCACCTTGCGGCCCTTGCGCCCCGAGCCGAAGTAGATCTTGTCGTCCACGAGCACGTGACAGACCGGCACCAGGTGCGGCATGCCGCCCGCGCCCGCGGTGGCGACGCGCGCCACCCGCTCGCACCGGAGCATCTTGGACTGCGCCTTGGTGAGTCGCATGGGTTCTCCTCTCGGCTCGAGTGTAGCCCGCCCGTCACGAAACGACATCGACACGCCGGGATGATACGGGGTGAATCGCGTCGCGCGCACGATTCGGCGCATTGACCCCCACGTGAGTGTTGTTGTAGATTCGGCCGCATGAAACGCAAGACCTCCGCGAAGAAGACGAAGACGTCGTCCGCTCGCCCCAAGGCGAAGCCGGCGGGGAAGCCAGCGGCCCGGAAGGCGGCGGCGAAGGTGCCCGGGGCCTCGGCTGCCGGGCCCCCCAAGGCCGCGATCTACGCCCCGAAGCCGATCGAGGGGATCGGCTGGGCGCCGTTCCGCTACAGCCGGTAGGCTACCCCCACGGCGCGCGCCACCCGGGCCGCGCCGGCCGCGGAGGGGTGGCTGCGCTGGGACTTCTCCTCCTGCTGCCGCTGGCCGGCGGCTGCGCCGCGCTGGACCGCGCCGGTCAGAGCTGGTGGCAGCTCAGGCGCGACGCCTCCGGCCAGGCTCCCGATCCGGTCGCCACCCCGGACGCGGTGGTGCAGGTTTACGCTGCGCGGACGGTGGGTTGGCGGGGTATCGTGGCCGTCCACTCGTGGATCGCGGTGAAGCCGGCGGGGGCCCCCGGCTATACGCGTTACGAGGTCATGGGCTGGGGGGTGGGCAACGGGGCGCCGGCGCTGCGGGTGAATCGGACCGGGCCGGACAACTACTGGTTCGGGAGCCGCCCGGAGCTGCTGGTCGACCGGCGGGGCGAGGGAGTGGACGAGTTGATCGCCCGCATCGAGAGCGCGGTCTCCGCGTATCCCTACGCGGCTAGCTACCGGACCTGGCCCGGGCCCAACAGCAACACCTTCACCGCTTACGTCGGCCGCGCGGTGCCGGAGCTACGGTTGGACCTGCCGGTGACCGCCATCGGCAAGGACTTCATCGTGGGCGGGATGCCGGTGGCCATGAGCCCCAGCGGCACCGGCGTGCAGCTCTCGCTCTTCGGGCTGTTGGGCGTGCTGGCCGGCGTGGAGGAAGGGCTCGAGCTGAACCTCCTGAGCCTGACCTTCGGTGTCGACCTCAAGCGCCCCGCGCTCAAGCTGCCGGTCGTGGGGCGCGTCGGGTTCAGCCAGCGCGCCGAGCGCCCGGACCCTGATTGACGGTCGCCCAGCCCGCCTCGGCCAGCGGGCGCGCCCGCCCGCCCCGCTCGCGAGCGTTGAGATCGTTGGCGGTGCCGGCGATCACCCGGCCCATGATGCCCTGGGCGATGGCGGCGAGGCGGAACATCGCGAAGGCCAGGTAGAACTCCCAGTCGGGGATGCCGGAGCGCCCGGTGCGCCGGCAGTAGGCCGCCAAGTAATCCTCTTCGGACGGTATGCCCAGTAGGGCGAGCGAAGCTCCCAGCACGCCGCCGAGCGTGCTGGGCAGGAGCCGGTACGGCATGCAGTTGTAGGCGAGGTCCGCGAGCGGGCTGCCGAGGGTGGACAGCTCCCAGTCCAGCACCGCCACCACCCGCGGCTCACCCGGATGCAGGATGAGGTTGCCCGGCCGGAAGTCGCCGTGCACGACGGTGGTCTGATCGTCGGCGGGGACGTGCTCGGGCAGCCAGGTGATGAGCTGCTCCATTGCCTCGATGCGCTCGGTCTCCGAGGCGCGATACTGCGTCGTCCACCGATGGATCTGGCGGGCGAAGTAGCTGCCCGGCCGCCCGTAGTCGGTGAGGCCGGTCGCCTGGAGGTCGACCAGGTGCAGCCGAGCGAGCACGACGTTCATCGAATCGTAGATCCGGGTCCGATCGTCCGGGCTCAGGCCGGGCAGGAGCGGGTCGGCGACAACGCGACCCTCGACCCACTCCATGATGAAGAAGGCGGTGCCGATCACGGTGTCGTCTTCGCAGAGGGCGTAGGTCCGCGGCACCGGGACCTCCGTCTTGGCCAGCGCGGTGATGATCCGATACTCCCGGTCCACCGCGTGCGCGGAGGGCAGGAGCTTGCCGGGCGGCTTACGGCGCAGCACGTACTCGCCGCCGGGCGAGCTGAGTCGATACGTGGGATTGGACTGCCCGCCCTGGAACTGGCTCACCGTGACCGGACCCTTGAAGCCGGCCACGTGTCGGGCCATGTAGCGCTCGAGCGATGCCACGTCGAAGCGGTGCGTCTCGCGCACCGGCACGGTGTCGGTGGTGGAGCTCACCGGGGCGTCGTTGCGCGCGGCGCGATCGGTGGTCATGGGTTCGCGGGTTCCGATTATGGCACGGACCGTCCGTCTGGAGACGCGGGACTTGGCTCGGTGCCCCGCTGGTGCCGGCGCCACGCGAGCGTGAGCCCGGAGACCAGCAGCAGGCCCGTCGTCCCCCCGACCGCGCAGGCCCGCGCGACACCCCACCGCTCGGCGATCGTACCCATGAGCAGCGAGCCGATCGGCGTCATCCCCGCGAAGACGAGGGCGTAGAGGCCCATGATCCGCCCCCGCAGCTCGTCGGGCACCGTGATCTGCACGGTGGTGTTGCAGCTCGTCATGAAGACGATCTGCGCGAAGCCGAGCGCCATCAGCACGCTCGCCGCGAGACCGAAGTGGTGCACGAACGAGAGCCCGACCAGGAGCAGCGCCGCCGCGATCGCCGGCCCCACCACGAAGCCGAGGGGCGGGCGACCCCTCGCGAGCGCCGCCACCGTGAGGGCACCCATCACCGCGCCCATGCCCAGCGACGCCATGAGCAGGCCGAAGCCGTGCGCGCCCTGGTTGAGGACGTTACGTGCGATCAGCGGGACCACCACGTTCGTGTTGACCACGAAGAGGCTCACGGACAGCAGCAGGCCGAACACGAGCGCGATGCGCGGCGTGCCGAGCGCGTAGCGCACGCCCTGCGCGATCTCCGCGCCCATGCCGAGGCCGCTCGGCGGCCGCGGTGCGCCCTCGGTGCGGATGGCCGCGAGTGCCGCGATGACCGCGACGAAGCTCAGCCCGTTGAACAGGAAGGCGGCCGCGGTGCCGTAGCGCGCCACCAGCAGACCGGCCACCGCCGGGCCCACCACCCGGGCCCCGTTGAACACGGCCGAGTTGAGCGCGATGGCGTTCATGAGGTCGCCGCGCGGCACGAGGTGAGCGATGAAGGACTGGCGCGCCGGCATGTCGAGCGTGTTGGCCAGGCCGTAGAGCGCGGCGAGCAGAGCCACGTGCCAGAACTGCACGTGGCCGCTCCACACCAGCGCGGACAGCGTGAAGGCCTGCAGCATCAGGGCGGTCTGGGTGCCGATGAGCATGCGCCGCTTGCGCACCCGGTCGCTGATGGCACCACCCAGGAAGGAGAAGAGCAGGATGGGGCCGAACTGCAGCGTGCCGATCATCCCCAGGCGGAACGGCGAGTTCGTCAGCTCGAGCACGAGCCACGACTGCCCGACGCTCTGCATCCAGGTGCCGATCAGGGACACGAGCTGCCCGCTCCAGAACAAGCGGAAGTCCCGATGGCGGAGGGCGCGCAGCCCCACGGGGAGGGCCATGGTTCGATATACTGTGCCACGGATGGTTCGAGTCTTCCTGCCCACGTGCGCGGTCGTCGCCCTGTGCGCCCTCGCGGTCCTCGGTCCGGTCCGGGCGGGGGGCGGGACCCCGCTGGCGCAGGCGGACAAGAGCCTCGCCGGTCAATTCCTCGTCGCCACCGAAGCGCTGCGCGACCCGCGCTTCGCCCGCACCGTCATCTACATGGTCCGTCACGACGCGAGTGGCGCGCTCGGGCTCGTGGTCAACCGGCCCGTTCGCGACGTGCCGCTCGCTCCCCTGCTCCGGCAGTTCGGGCTCGACGACCGCGGTGTCAACGGCAGCATCCGGTTCCACTACGGAGGGCCGGTGGAGCCGGCGAGCGGCTTCCTGCTGCACACCGCGGAGTACGCGACCGCGGGCACCGAGCGGGTGGCGGGCGACATCGCGGTGACGGTGCTGTCCCCGCGCCCGGAGGTGCTGGGGGAGATTGCGCGCGGGGGAGGGCCGCGCCGCTTTCTCTTCGTCCTGGGCTACGCGGGCTGGGGTCCTGGTCAGCTCGAGGACGAGATCGACAACGGCGCCTGGATAACCGTCCCCGCCGACGAATCACTCCTCTTCGACGACGACCACGCCCGCAAGTGGGACCGCGCCATGTCCCGCCGCCGCTTCACCATCTGACCCCACTAGTGGGGCGCGGTCGCGGTGTAGGTGGGGGCGGGGAGGCCGTCGATCATCACGTTGACGACGGCGGGGAGGCCGGAGCGGATCGCGCGGTCGAGCGCGGGCTCGAGGTCGTCGGCGCGCTCCACCCGCTCGCCGTGGCCGTCCAGGGCGACCGCGATCTGCTCGTAGCGCGACGGGGCGAGCTCACAGCCGACCGTCCGCTCCGCCCCGTAGTGCTGGATCTGGAGCTGGTGCTCCGCGTTCCAGCGCGCGTCGTTGCCGACCACCGCCACCACCGGTAGGCGGTAGCGCGCCGCGGTGTCCAGCTCGAACGCGTGAAAGCCGAAGGTGCCGTCACCCAACGCCGCGATCACCGGCCGGTCGGGATGGCGGAGCCGAGCTGCGATCGCCATCGGGATCGCGCCCCCGATGCCGCCGGCGGGCCCGTTGATCAGCCGCGGCGCCGCCTCGACGCCGGCCTGGATCCACTGGCCGAACTCCCCACCATCGGCCACGAGGATGGCGCCACGGTCGACGTGGGGCTGGAGCGCCGCGCACACGCGCAGCGGGTGGATCGGGCTCCGCCCCGACCGCCGCGCCACGTCCCACTCGGAGGGCACGACGGCGCGCGCGTGGCGCACCTCGTCGCCCCACGCGCGATGGGTGAAGGTGCGCCCGCGCGCGGCGGCCGCGAGCTGGTCGGCCACGACCGCCGGATCGGCCACGATGCCGAGCGCGGCGCTCCCGCGCAGCGAGGCGGGATCGGCATCCACCTGGATCACCCGGCAGCCGGGGGCGAACGCGGGCGCCTGAGCGAAGCCGACCACGAAATCCGGCTTCTTGCCCAGCAGCAGGAGCAGATCCGCCTGACCGAGCAGCGGGGCCGCCAGGTGCAGCCAGGGATCGTTGAAGCCGCGCGGGCTCTCCATGGCCAGGGCCGGGACGCCGGTGGTGTCGCAGAGCCGCGCGGCGGCCGCGCCCCGCGCGCCGCGAGCCATCGCGGGGCCGAGGAGAATCAGCGGGCGGCGCGCCGCTGCCACCAGCGCCAGCGTCTCGTCCACGGCCCGCGCGGAGGCCGATGTCGGCGTCTCGGACCTCGGCGCCCGCGCCGGGCCGGCGTCACCGACCGCGGCCTCGAGCAGATCGCCCGGCAGGCTCACGTGCACCGGGCCGGGCCGGCCGCTCCGCGCCAGCTCGAGCGCGGTCGTGATGTCCTCGCCGAGCCGGGCCGCGTCCTTGGCCATCCACGAGGCCTTGGCCACCGGCGCCGCCACCGCGGCCTGGTCGATCTCCTGGAAGGCCCCGCGCCCGATCTGTCCCATCGGCGCGTGCCCGCTCAGGAGGACCACCGGCGACTCCGCCATGAGCGCGCCGTAGAGGGCGGAGACCGCGTTGCAATGGCCCGGGCCCGCGGTGACGAGGGCCACCCCCGGCTCCCCGGTGAGGCGGCCCCATGCGTCCGCCATGTGCACGGCGGAGGCCTCGTGGCGCGTGTGGAGAATGGACAGGCCGCGGCCGCGGGTGGCGTCGTAGAGGGACAGGATCTGGTTGCCCGACAGCGAGAAGAGGTGGCGGACCGAGGCGGCGACCAGCGCCTCCACGACCAGACGCGCGCCGGTCCGGGTCACGCCGGGCTCACCGCACCCGGCCGCGCGCGGCGACCGGCCAGACCACCTCCACCCGCCCGTTTCGCACCCCGTAGATCTCGTCCACCATGTTGGTGACCACGCAGCAGTGGTTCGGCACCACGCTCACCACCTCGCCCACCTTCGGCCGCGCCGGGCACCCCGAGAAGTCCACCACCGCGTGCTCCTCCGAAAGATGCGCCACGTGCGCTTCCGGATACTCCATCAGGTGGCCGTAGCCCTTCATGTGGTAGAGGTCGGAGGTGAGCACCTTGCTCCCCGCGTCGAGCACGCCGCGGTCGTCGGTGGGCCGGCTCACCACCGTCGCGCGCACGCGCATCGCGCACTGGTCCCAGGTGGCGGTGCCGCTCGACACCACCATCGCGTCGTTGTAGACGCAGGTGCCCGCGCGGTGCTCGGTCAGCATGGGAAAGCGGTCCACGGTGGCGAGCGCGGGGGTGCCGCCGCCCGAGACCACCTCCACCGGGATGCCGGCCTGCCCGAACAGGGCGAGCGCCCGCTCGAAGAACTCACGCGTGTCGGGATCGCGGTTGGGAAAGGTCATGAGGCCCTTGAAGCGGAGGCCCGGAAGCTTCAGGGCCAGCCGCGTGAGCTCCAGCGCCGCGTCCGGGGTCTGCACGCCGGTGCGGCGGAACCCGGTGTCGCACTCGACCAGGAACTCGAGATCCACCCGGTGGAGCGCGGCCGCGTCGGAGAGCTCCCGCGCCACCACCTCGTTGTCGAACACGACCGCGAGCCGGGGTACCCGGCGCGCCAGCGCGATCAGCCGCTCCGTCTTGGCGGCCCCGAGAATGTTGTAGGTGAGGAGCACGTCGTCGGCCACGCCCGCGTCGGCGAAGACCTCCACCTCGCCCAGCTTCTGGCAGGTGATCCCGACCGCACCCGCCGCCATCTGCATCTTCCCGATGTCGGGAATCTTGTGGGTCTTGATGTGCGGCCGGTTCGCGATCCGGTGGCGGTCCAGGTGCGCCTGTACCCGGCGGATGTTGTCCGCCATCACGTCGAGGTGCACCGTCACCGCGGGGGTCTCGAGATCACGGAGTGCGGTCACGGATTCCTCCTCACCTTCTGTTTCCAGAGCTCCCACGGGCGATCGAGCGTACCCGCGATCGACGCCTCGGCTCGCCTGGCTTCCTCTGGGCTCAGATAGGTCACGGGCCCGCCGAGCGCCATCGCCTGGGCCTGTAGCCGGGCGTTCATCTCGGTGTAGACACTGCGGTAGACCACCTGGGGCAGCGAGGCGCCCACCGCCACCGCGCCGTGCCCGCGCATGAGCACGACCGGCCGATCCCCGAGCGTCTGGGCGAGCGCGCGGCCGAGCGCCGGGGTGCGCACGAGCATGTCGGTGTCCCCGCCCGCCGCCGTCCGGATCTCGAATACCGGCACGCCCCCGGCCAGGAACGCACTCATGTGATAGAGCGGCCTCAGGGGCGCGCCGGTCACCCCGAACGGAATCACGGAGGGCGAGTGACTGTGGACCACCGCTCGCACGTCGGGCCGCGCGCGGTAGATCTCACCGTGGATGAACCGCTCGAGATAACTCGTCCGCGCGCGCGGATCCACCGCTTCGCTGTCGAGGTCGTATTCCATGATGTCGGCCGGAGTCACCAGCTCGGGCGCCCGCGACCGGGACATGAGATAGCGGCCGGGATCGCGGTCGTGCCGCGCGCTGACGTGGCCATAGCCGTCGAGCACGCCCTGGTCGACCAGGATGCGATTGGCGACCACCAGATCCTCGATGAGCTGAGGGGCCGCGAGTCCGGCGGAGGCGGGCTGGGCCGAAGCGGGCCGCGGGGCGCGGAGCGCCGCGGCGAGGACGAAGGCGGCGCCGGACACGAAGCGGCGCCGGGTCACGGTGATCACAGAGCCTCCTAGGGCGCCGACACGCTCTGCCCGCCGCTGCTCGAGGCGACGGTGAACGAGTCGCCCTGCCGCGTGTAGACGTAGGGCGACCAGCCGGTGGGCGGCGCCGGGATGGAGCCGAGCACCGGACCGCAGGCCGCCCCGGACACCACGGTCTG
>Ga0207646_10000767_pt1 | contig 41610 bp, 40 predicted proteins | sample KBSK5502metaG_FD_184343 | JGI IMG/M metagenome (GOLD analysis project Ga0207646, IMG submission 184343) | Corn, switchgrass and miscanthus rhizosphere microbial communities from Kellogg Biological Station, Michigan, USA - KBS K5-50-2 metaG... | ecosystem: Host-associated > Plants > Roots >... | reverse complement strand
ACCAGGTGTGCGCGTATCCGAGATCACAATTTGCTCATCCTTATGCAATCGATGTATTCTTTTTTGATTTCTCGGTTCCCGTAGTTCAACGGATAGAACAAGGGTTTCCTAAACCTTAAATGTGGGTTCGAATCCCGCCGGGAACGATCTTGTGTGACTTAACGCGCATGAGACTCCTTGGGAACGCGTCATGTCCGGACTTCGATTGATTCGCTCACTCCCGTTCGCTCACCCCTGCGGGGCTAACGTCCATCTCGCGGTCTCCTAACTCACTCGATTCCCGCCGGGAACGCAGCTTCCGTGATCACGTGCGCATGAGACTCCTTGGGAACGCGTCATATCCGGACTTCGATTGTTTCCGTGGAAATTTCGGCCTGGCGCGGTGAAACAACGAGAAAGCGTCCGTCAGTATTCGAGCGACATTTGTGTTCAATGCGCTCGGAAAACTTGTGTTGATTGCGATTGGATGGGGAGTGATTCGTCTCCGCGGCGAGGTCTTACAAAATCAAAATAAAGTATTGATTTTGTTAAGGAGAAGTTGTTTACGTATTGAAGCGGCTTATGAAAAAGCATCTATTCGTCGCGCTGGTTGGTATCGCTTTTGCCGCAAGCGCGATTGCCGACATTCAGGATCCGCCGGGGAATGATTACGGACCGACGCGTAAACTCGGCCGGGGCATTGGGAATTTCCTTTTCGCTTCGAGCGAGTTGCCGGTCACGGTTTGCAGAATAAATAAAGAGGAAGGCAACGCCGCGGCCGCCAGTTACGGCATTGTGCGCGGCCTTGGCCGTTCGACCGCACGACACTTCACCGGTCTCCTCGAAATTCTCACCTTCCCGATTCCGATATGGCATGACAGTTATCGGCCAATATTGCCGAGCGATATTCCGTGGATTCACGCCGGTTACTCAGAATTTCCGCCCGAACTCGGAAACGAAACGAAATATCCCTACTGCCGCGATTATTAAATGGTTTACGGCTACTAGCTCTGTAGCCGCTTCGCTCTGCGAAGCGCGACGATAACGTTGCCTCGTTTATTTCCGCGTCGCGCGGTGGCGCAACGGCTACAGCCGACGATTGTCGATCTTGCGGCGCCGCCAAAAGTTATTCCCACCTATTCACAAATCGGTTGACCGAAGTGGCGATCAGCGTAACAGGTAGAGCGATTCGCACAGGGCGGTCGGGTAATGAATCCCAGGAAAATTCCCATGCTGCCGGCGATTGGCGCCTTAGCGCTGATCTACTTCGTCGCCGGCAAACTCTCGCTGCAGCTGGCGTTTCTCAACGCGAGCGCTTCGCCCGTCTGGCCTCCGGCCGGAATCGCGCTCGCCGCATTACTTGTCCTCGGCTATCGCGCGTCGCCTGGCATCTTCGTCGGCGCATTTTTTGCAAACCTTTTGACAGCTGGAAATATTTTTACGTCGCTCGGCATCGCCAGCGGGAACACTTTGGAAGCCCTTTGTGGCGCCTGGATCGTAAACAGATTTGCTGGAGGCGATCGAGTTTTCGATCGTCCGCAGGATGTTTTCAAATTCGCGCTCGCGGCGCTCATTAGTACGACAGTCAGTTCTACGTGCGGTGTTAGCAGTCTCGCCGCCGGCGGCTTCGCGCAATGGTCAAGCTACTGGCCAATCTGGCTGACCTGGTGGCTCGGTGATACTTCCGGAGTTTTGGTTATAGCCCCGTTGCTTTTGCTGTGGAGCGTGCCTGCCACGCAACGAAAGTGGAACCAGAAACAAGCGTTGGAAGTTTCCGTACTCTTGTTGTTGCTTGTTGCGCTGGCGGAAACCGTATTCGGCGGATGGCTCCCAATTTCCGCACGCAACTATCCTGTTTCGTTTATCTGCGGTCCGATCGTCATCTGGACCGCGTTTCGATTCACGCCGCGCGAAACAGCCACTGGTATCTTTATTCTTTCCGCCATCGCCATTTGGGGAACGCTCCACGGATTTGGACCGTTCATTTTACGATCAGAGAACCAATCCCTCGTGATGCTGCAGTCGTGGACGGCGGCATTGGCGATCACGGCAATGGCAATCGCTGCCGCGATTGCGGAACGCAGCCGCGCCCAGGCTGCGATCGAGCAACAGAAGGACGCGGTTGAGGCTGCGAACCGGACCAAAGACAATTTTCTGGCGATGCTCTCGCACGAGCTGCGCACGCCGCTGACGCCGGTGATGGCAGCGCTCGATACCCTTGAGACTGATGGTTCGCGCTCAAGTGAATCAAAAAATTCGCTGGCAATGATTCGGCGCAATGTCGAGTTGGAAAGCCAGCTCATCGACGATCTCCTGGACCTCACGCGAATCGCAAAAGACAAATTGCAATTACGATTTGGTCCGCTCGACGCTCACGAAATCATTAACAATGTCGTGGAAATTTGCCGCCCGGAGGCGCAGGTGCGAAATCTGAAACTGCAGCTCAGCTTGCGCAGTGGCGCCCACCATGTCTCGGCCGACGCAGCGAAATACCAGCAAATTGTTTGGAACCTGCTCAAGAATGCGATCAAGTTCACGGCTGATAACGGCGAGATCACAATTTCGTCGTCTAACCCGGAGCCGCAGTTGCTCGCCATCGCCGTGCACGACACCGGAATTGGAATCGAACCGGAAATTATGAATCGCATTTTCGATCCGTTCGAGCAGGGCGAGCGCGCATTTCAGCGGCGCTACGGTGGACTCGGTCTCGGTTTGGCGATTTCCAAATCACTCGCCCAAGCACACGGCGGCACACTCATCGCGCGCAGCGAAGGACGCGACCGTGGCTCCACTTTCATTTTGACGATGAAAACTGTTTCGCCACCACCGCGCATCGTAAAACTCACCGCGCCGGCAGCCGAGAGCCGGCCGCTCCGGATTTTATTGGTCGACGATCATCAGGACACCTGTGTCGCGCTCGAACGACTGCTTGTTCGGCGCGGCCATTTGGTGGCAGCTGCGCACAACGTCCGCTCAGCGATGGAAGCCGCGGCGCGTAACTCGTTCGACTTGCTCATCAGCGACGTCGCGTTGCCCGACGGAACGGGCACGGAGCTGATGACTTATCTGCGCGCGATTTCGGGAATCCCGGGAATCGCGATCAGCGGATTCGGAATGAATGGCGACATCGAGAAAAGTATCGGCGCCGGATTTGCCGAACACCTGGTCAAACCGGTAAAAATGGAAAACCTCGAAGCTGCGATCGACCGCGTGATGGCGGCAGCGACCTTGTAGCGGGCAATCCTGCGACTTTGTCATTAACACCGCGCGTCAGCGCGGTGGCTCCCGAAGCTCCGTGAGTCGCAAACCGCTCAAGCGGTTACGAGTTCTGTTCGCGTTTAACACCCTGCTGAAGCAGGGTGCTAATGGCATGCGCACTGTCGATCTAGAAATCGAGGACGTCGCCTTCGGCGGAAAGGGTGTGGCGCGAGAAAACGGCAAAGCTCTTTTCATTCCGTTTACGATCGATGGCGAATTGGTCTCGGCAAAGATCACGCGCGAGAAAAAACAATTCGCCGAGGCGGAGATTGTCGATCTTCGCAGAGTTTCGCCGCATCGCGTCGAAGCGCCTTGTCCATATTTCGGACAATGCGGCGGTTGCTCCTATCAACACATCGATTACGCGCACCAGCTCGAGATCAAATCACGCCAAGTCCGCGATGTTCTCCAGCGAATCGGAAAACTCAAAGACGTCCCGATGCGTCCAATGGTCCCCTCGCCTCTCCCTTATGCTTACCGCAATCGCGTCACCGTTCATGCCGAGAACGGTGTGATCGGATATTTTCGGCGCGATTCGCATCAGTTGATCGACGTCGAGCGATGCCCGATCGCGATGGACGAAGTAAATCGCGAACTCGCTGATTTGCGGTCACGCGACGTTCACGACGGTCACTACACGCTGCGCACCAGATCCCGGCCGCGCGTTTTTTCACAAACGAATGACGACGTTGCAACCGCACTGCGCGATTTGATTGTTCGATCAATGCCGACCAATCAAAACCTACTCATCGATGCATTCTGCGGCGCCGGCTTTTTTGCCAAGGCGCTGGTCGAAAAATTTGAGCGCGTCGTCGGGATCGACTGGGACCGGTTCGCCGTCGCGGCGGCGCTGGAGACGGCAGGCGCGAAGGAAACGTACATTGCGGGCGACGTTGATGCTAACCTCAACTCAATCCTGGGAGAATGCGACGCCGATAAGACCGCAGTGATTGTCGATCCACCGGCGGTCGGTTTGAGCGCGCCGCTCCGGAGGACGATTGTCACTCATGCGCCGGCGACGCTGATTTATGTTTCGTGTGACCCGGCTACGCTCGCGAGGGATCTCACGGAGTTGCAGCAGCGATTCAAAATCGAATCCGTCACGCCGCTCGACATGTTTCCACAGACCGCGGAAATCGAAGTGGTCGTGCAGTTGCAACGCTCTGATGCTTCGACGATTTAACGGTTTAGCGGTTCGTTTATGACTTCGCAAAAAGTTTTGATCGCGGATTCTATTTCACAGCGCGGAGTCGATGAGCTTGCCCGCGACGGCGTGCTGGACGTTTCGGTTCAAACCAAGCTGAGCCCGGCGAAGCTGATCGAAATTATTCCTGAGTTCGCGGCCTTGATTGTTCGGAGCGAAACGAAAGTGACCGGAGAAGCGCTGAACGCGGCAAAAAAGTTGCGCGTGGTCGGGCGGGCCGGTGTCGGCGTGGACAATGTCGATGTTGAAACGGCAACGCGACGCGGCGTGCTCGTGCTCAACGCGCCCGGCGGCAACACCGTTTCCACGGCGGAACACACATTTTCGCTTTTGCTTTGCGTCGCGCGAAAAATTCCGCAGGCGGACGCGAGTCTGCGCGGGAAAAAATGGAGCCGGAAGGATTTCGAAGGCGTCGAGCTCTACAACAAAACGCTCGGCGTTATCGGCATGGGCAGAATTGGAAGCGAGTTGAGCCGGCGCGCCATCGCCTTCGGCATGCGCGTGATCGCCTACGATCCCTATCTCTCCGCCGCGCGCGCACGCAGTTTGCAAGTGGAGCTGGTGGAGGAACTGGACGATCTGCTCGTAAACGCAGACTTCATTTCGTTGCATACGCCGCTCACGAATGAAACGCGTCACCTTCTTGGCTCGGCGCGCATTACAAAAACGAAACGCGGCGTCCGCATCATCAACTGCGCGCGCGGCGGTTTGATCGATGAGACGGCATTGGCGAATGCGCTGCAAGATCGACATGTTGCCGCCGCCGCGCTCGATGTATTTGAAATCGAGCCGCTGCCGGAAGATTCGCCGCTTCGCGCGGCGCCGAATTTGATTTTGACGCCGCACCTCGGCGCTTCGACCGCTGAAGCGCAGGAAAGTGTTGGAATCGAAATTGCGCAATCGATCCGTGCTGCGCTCCTCGAGGGAACAATTCGCAACGCGGTCAACATGCCGAACCTCGATGCGAAAACATTATCGGTCATCGGCCCGCATCTCCGATTCGGCGAGAAGCTCGGCCGGTTTCTTTCGCAAGTTGCGCCGAGGCGCGTGGACGAGTTGAAAATTAATTACAGCGGTAAAGTGAACGAACTCGATACCGCGCCCATCACCCGCTCGGTCTTGAAAGCTTTTCTCCAAACAGCCGGCGGCGCTGACATCAACGAAGTGAACGCGCCGGCGTTCGCTGAAAGTCTCGGATTAAAAGTAACCGAGACGCGATTGAGCGCGGCCGGCGATTATACCGATCTGGTTGAGTTGTCCGCTGATGCTGAAGGGAAAACTGTATCGGTCGGTGGCGCATTTTTTGGAGCGACTCCGCGGATCGTCAGCGTCAACAGCCGACCGGTGGAAGCGCGACCGCATGGCGTCATTCTCGTTCTCGAAAACACCGACCGCCCGGGAATTGTCGGTCGTATCGGAACATTATTGGGCGAGCACGACGTAAACATCGCGACCATGTCGTTGAGTCGCAATCAAGCCGGCGGCACCGCGTTGACTATTTTGAATTTGGACAACGTGCCGGGCGACGAGCTACTGCAAAAAATCCGGGCCAGCGGAGATATTCATTCCGCCCAAGTCATTCAGCTGTGAGCATCGACATCGCTGTATGTCGATCTTAGGACAACCTCATTCTAAAACCTGGCTAGGCGCAGTCGTCGTCGTCGGTGCAGCCGCAATTTTATATTTCCTGACTGCAGCACGCGACATTGTTGTCGGCGACTCGCCGGAGTTGATCACGGCCGCGGTGACGCTGGGAGTCGCGCATGCGCCGGGTTATCCGCTGTTCACCATGCTCGGACACCTTTTCAGTTTGATCCCGTTCGGCTCGACCCCATTTCGAGTAAATTTACTTTCGGTCGCATGTGACGCTCTCGCGATTGGCGCCGTCTATTTCAGCGCATTTCGTCTCACGAAGTCGCGGCTTGCTGCTGCGGTTGCGGCTTTATTACTCGCCGTTAATCCAACGTTCTGGGAGTGGTCGCTCGCTGCCGAAGTTTTCCCGCTAAATAATTTGTTCGCCGCGGTGTTGATTTTCTTGCTCGTAGCGTGGCACGAACATCCGGAGCGCAGCGCTCTTTTGATCGCGGCGTTTTTTGTGGCCGGACTCGCGCTCACAAATCATCAGACAATCGTGCTCCTGGCCCCGACGTTTTGTTTTGCTCTATGGCAGCGGCGATCGGTTTTATTTGCACGGCCTTTTCTTCTCCTGATCGGCATTGCCGCGTTCGCGATCGGACTTTCGCCTTACGTCTACGTGCCATGGGCAGCCGCGCATCATCCTGTCCACAATTGGGGCAACGTCTCTTCGTTTCACGATCTCGTCGGTCTCATTACTCGACGAAGTTACGGCTCGACCCGACTCATCGCGACGGCTGGTTACACCGGCGGATCGCCCTGGACGAGAATTGCCGCGCTTTGCATCTCTTTCGGAGCGGTCGCGGGATTGCTCACCGTATTAGGAGCAATCCAAGTCTATCGGCGCGTGCGTTGGTATTTCTGGTTCAGCCTGATCGCATTTATTTTCGCGGGCCCATTTTTTATTTGGATCACTGATCTGAATCTCGCAACCGCGCCATCCGCACTGTTCGTCTTACAACGGTTCTTTCCGCTGTCGCAAGTCATCCTGGCCCCGTTGGTGGCGTTTGGCGTCCTCGCGCTCGCGCAATTCGTTACCCGGTCGATCGCTTCAACGCCGGCGTTGGCTTTGCGTGTCGTTACCGCAACTTGTCTCGCTGCAGTTCTGATTACGGTGGCAACAAACTATCGACGCATCGATCAGAGCCGAAATTTTATCGCCCGTCACTTTGGCGAAGACGTGTTCAACACGATACGGCCACATTTAATTCTTCTAGTCACCGGAGACGGACTCGCTTTTCCGCTGATGTACTTACAAAAAGTCGAAAACATCGGCAAAGACACGACGCTCGTCGTGCTGCCGCTTCTGCTCGGCGATTGGTACGTCCGTCAATTGCGAGAAGAACATCCCGATCTGGTCGTCCCTTTCGATCGCTACGATCCTAATAGCAATAGTCTGAAAACTTTCGTCGCTGCCAACGAAGGACACACGATCGCCATCGCCGGCACACTTGGAAACGGTCATAGCCTCGACTTGGATTATTGGCCGTACCAGCAGGGCTTGCTGATTGTGATCATGCCCAAATCGCGCGATGTGCCGTTGGAGACATTGCTCGCCGAGAACGAACAGTTGCTCGGTCGTTGTCATCCTCCAGCACCGGGGACAGTCCGCGCGAACACCTTCGAAGGGGATATCCTTTCCATTTATGCGTATCCGGCGTTCACCATTGGCGGCACTTGCGAGCGCGCCGGCTTGAAGGCGGAAGCACGGACTTGGTACCAGCGTGCGCTCGCGATCAATCCGCAGTTTTCGCAGGCGCGCGACGCGCTGGCGCGACTGGAACATTGATTCGCATCGAGTAACTGTCATCTGTCATGGCAGTGCCGCGAAAAATCCAGACTGTCAGTGCTTTTGCGGCTCTCTATTTGATTTGGGGTTCGACCTATCTCGGAATTCTTTTCGCGATTCAATCAATCCCGCCGTTTTTGATGGCGGGCACGCGCTTTCTTCTCGCGGGCTTGATTATGTTCGCGATCGCGCGCACTCAAGGCCCGCTAAGATCGACGTGGGCCGAGTGGCGGACAGCTCTGATCGTCGGCGCATGTTTGTTGTTAGGCGGAAACGGTGGAGTGACGCTCTCGGAAAAGCTTATTGAATCCGGTCTCGCCAGTCTCATTGTCGCGACCGTCCCCATCTACATCACCTTGCTTGGTTGGTTATTCGGTATGATTCCACGCCCGGCGCCGATTGTTTGGGTCGGGCTGGCCGGCGGATTTTTAGGCGTCGCAATTCTACTTGGTCCGGCATTGCGATTTTCCAGCGGGGGAGGTACTCATCCGGCCATCGGTATCTCGATCTTGCTCTTGTCATCCTTCATCTGGTCGGCCGGCTCCCTTTATTCGCGCACAGCGAAGCATGCCCCGTCACCCTTTCTCGGCGCGGCTCAGCAAATGTTTTGCGGTGGTCTGCTTTTAATGCTCGCCGGATCGTTTGTCGGTGAACCGAGACATTTCCATCCGGCCAATATCACGACTTTGTCGTTAGGCGCGTTCGCCTATCTCGTCTTAATCGGCGCGATCGTCGGTTACACCGCTTACTTTTGGCTGCTGCGCCGTTGCGATCCGGCAAAGGTAGCGACTTACGCCTACGTGAATCCGATTGTCGCAGTGTTGCTCGGGGCGTTCTTCGCACACGAAACGATAACCTTGCGCACGTTGCTGGCTGCGGCATTGATCATCGGTTCGGTCGCCCTGATCATCACGATGCAACAACTTAAAACGAGAGCGCTACCGCCGATTACGGCTGCGATCGAGCCCGAGTGCGCGCGATGAAGTCTTTCCGGGGAGCGCACGCACCTCGCGTGCTGCGATTGGCGCCATCGCCAATCGCCAGTGCTGGCCTGTCTGGAGATTTCGGCAAAAGCATTTTCGGCGGCTTGGAAGCCGCCGTTCCTTCAGTTTTAATTCGGCATGACCCGCGATAAACAAGATCGACAGGAAACCGTCGAAGTGGTGAAGCGCAATTGGCGCGCGGAAGTGGAAACGGCCCAAGTGTATCGCGAGCTCGTTTCGCGCGAAACCGACGAAAAGCGAAAAGGCATTTTAAATCGCATGGCTGAGGCGGAGGAACGTCACGCGCAACGCTGGGCGAAAAAACTCGCGGACCTCGGTGAACCAATTCCGACAATTCCGGACTCGTTAGGCCGGCGATTGCAACGGTGGTTGAACCGCGCGCTTGGAACTGAAATTGCGATTCGCCGAATGGAAGCAGCCGAAGAAAAACACGAAGCTGCATTTCGCGATCAGCGTGAGCGCGTTCTCGCCGGCGAACACGACGTGAAAGATTTTCTTCGCGAGAGCGCAGTCGAAGAAAAGGCCCACGCGCGCGCGCTCCAGATGATGGTGCCGCAACTCGGGCCGCGCACCGTGCTCGACACCATTTTGAAACGCGAACGTTGGCACGGGCGCGGCGGCAGTTGGGTGGCGGACGCAATCTACGGCGTGAACGACGGACTCGGCGCCGTGTTCGGAATTGTTTCCGGCGTCGCTGGTGCGACCAACAATCAACAACATTACGTTTTGATTTCTGGTCTCGCCGGAATGTTGGCTTCGTCATTGTCGATGGGCGCCGGCGCCTATCTCGCAGTGAAAAGCGAGCGCGAAGTTTACGAAGCGGAGATCGCGCGCGAAAAGACCGAAGTCGAAGAAAATCCCGAGGAAGAGATCGAGGAAATGTCGCTCTTCTACCAACTCCAGGGATTCAACGCCGAGGAAGCGCAGAAAATGGCAGAGCGATTAGCCGAACAACCAGAACAAATGGTCCAGGCGATGGCGCAAAGTGAACTCGGACTTTCCCAACAACACTTCGGCAAACCGTGGACCTCGGCATTTTCCGCCGCCCTCTCCACCGCAATCGGGGCTTTCATTCCGATCATTCCTTTCTTTTTTATGACGGGCGTTCCGGCCGTCGTCGCCGCGTTCGTGATCAGCATCATCGCGCATTTTGCTGTCGGCGCATTGAAATCGCTCATCACCATTCGCTCCTGGTGGGCGTCCGGGTTTGAAATGACAATGGTCGGCGTAATCGAGGCGGCCGTGACTTACGGCCTCGGTCTGGCATTCGGGGCGATCAACTAAGATCGACCCGTCTTCGCCAACCAGCGTTCGCCTAAAGCTACGGCCGGTCGAGACGCTACGACGTGGCAAGCAATCGCACAGAGCACGTTCGCGTTTGCGCCCGTTGCATATCGAAAAGGAACAGGCATCTTGCTGGTTCCTTCTCTTAATATCATGCGCCTACAACTCCTTTTCTTCGCCATAGCCGCCGCGTTGGCTGGCTCGACATCGCTTGCACAAGATCAAACCAAACCAACGCTCGATGAGTTGGTCGCGAAAAATATCGAAGCTAAAGGGGGCGCGGACGCGTTGCGCGCTCTGCAGTCGCTTAAACTTACCGGTAAACTGCTCGTGAATCAGGGACAGATTCAGTTGACCCATATTCAGATCAAGAAACGGCCGGGCGAAGTCCGCACGGATGAAACCTTGCAGGGCATGACCGCCGTCGAAGCCTACGACGGCAAAGATGGGTGGAGGATTTCGCCGTTCCAAGGCCGCAAAGACCCGGAAAAAATGACGGCTGATGATGTGAAGCCGCTGATTGAAGATGCCGAAATCGATGGGCCGCTGGTGGATTGGAAGGCAAAAGAGAGCACCCTGGAGTATCTCGGGCGGGAAGATGTCGATGGAACATCGGCCTACAAAGTCAAAGTGGTGCGCAAGAACGGCGACGTGAATTTTGTCTTCCTCGATCCTGACCACTTTCTCGAAATTCGAATTCTAACTCAACGGATTCGACACGGTGCCCAGGAAGAAGTGGAAACAGACGTCGGCGATTACGAAAAAATCGGCGGCGTGTTCGTTCCATTTTCGATCGAAGCCGGGCACAAAGGCGATCCGGACAAACAAAAAATCGTCATCGAAAAAGCAGAGGCCAATGTGCCCGTCGAAGACGCGATCTTTCATTTTCCGGCATTGGCTTCCAAATAATCCTTTTCAATCATGCGCTCATTAAAATTTTTCAATGCAAGTTTCTATCGGCGACTCCGCTCACCCCAACCCTCTCCCCAAACGGGGAGAGGCGGTCCCTTCTCCCCGTGGGAGAAGGTGAGGATGAGGGCAGTGCCGATATTAATCGGCGCGATTTGTTTTACCGCGGTGAATTCGCGCGCGGAGGAGACTCAATTTAATTCCGCGACCATTTCCGGTTTGGGCGCGCGCAACATTGGCTCGGCCGCGATGAGCGGACGCATCTCGGCCATCGCCGGAACGCGGGAACCTTCGGGGAAGATTACGCTTTTCGTCGGAGCAGCGAGCGGCGGCGTCTGGAAATCAGACGACGGCGGAACGCGGTATCGCCCGGTTTTTGACGAACAGTCCGTTCAATCCATCGGCGCGATCGCGATCGATCCGAGCAACAGCAAGAATGTCTGGGTCGGAACGGGCGAATCGTGGACGCGTAACAGCGTCTCGATCGGCGACGGAATTTATAAATCGACCGACGGCGGCGAAACCTGGAACCACGTTGGTTTGGAGAAATCGGAACGCATCGCTCGAGTCGCGGTCAGTCCGAAAAATAGCGATACCGTTTTTGCCGCGGCTCCGGGCGCGCTCTGGAGCGATTCATCGGATCGCGGTCTTTACAAGACGAGTGATGGCGGCAAGACGTGGAAGCAGGTTCTAAAGGGAGCGAACGTTTCCACCGGCTGCACGGACGTCGCGATCGATCCGGCGAACGCCAACACGATGTTTGCGTGCATGTGGGATTTTCGCCGCAAAGGCTGGGAATACCGCTCAGGCGGCGATGGGCCGGACAAACCTTCAGCGAGCGGATTGTTTCGTTCGAACGACGGCGGTGAAACCTGGATCGAAGTTACGCCGGAAGCCAACAAAGGTTTTCCGAAAAAACCTTATGGCCGGCTGGCAATCGCGATCGCGCCTTCAAATCCGAAACGCGTCTATTGTCTCGTGGAATCGACTGACAGCGCCCTGTTCGTTTCAGATGATGGCGGTGCGACCTGGGAGCAACGCGATAGAAGCAATTGGATGGTGTGGCGTCCGTTTTATTTCGCGCGCTTAGTTGTCGATCCAAAAAATCCGGACCGCGTTTTCAAGCCCGATGGCGCGCTGATTTTGAGCGAAGATGGCGGCAAAAGTTTCGCCGTGGTCGGCGGGTTCCAAGGAAGCCACGGAGATGACCACGATGTCTGGATTGATCCGACGAACCCGCAAACGGTGTTTTGCGGAGACGATGGCGGGATGTGGTATTCCTACAACGGCGGCAGCAAATGGTGGAAGGGTGAAAACCTGCCCGTGTCGCAATTTTATCACGTGAGTCTAGATGACGACGATCCGTATCGCGTTTATGGCGGTCTCCAGGACAACAGTTCATGGGTGGGCGATTCGCAATATCCCGGCGGGATCACAAATCATCGCTGGGAGAATATGTATGGCGGCGACGGGTTCTGGATGTTTCCCGACCCGGCCGACGCCGATTACATTTACGCCGAGTATCAGGGGGGAGAGATCGCGCGAGTAAATCGACACACGCACGAAGCGCGCAACGTCAAACCGCGCCCGAATTATAATGAAAAGTTGCGCTACAATTGGAACACGCCGATCGCGCTTTCGCCTAACGAGAAAGGAACCGTTTACATCGGGTCGCAGTTTTTGTTTCGCTCGCGCGATCATGGCCAAAACTGGGAGCGGATTTCGCCCGATCTGACCACCAACGATCCGCAAAAACAGAAGCAGGAACAATCGGGCGGCGTGACCGTAGACAATTCGTCGGCGGAAATGCACACCACGATTTATTCGATCAGCGAATCGCCGAAGGACAAATCGCTCATCTGGGTCGGGACCGATGATGGTAATCTTCAACTCACACGCGACGGCGGAAAAACCTGGAACAATGTAGTCGGGAATGTTCCAGGCCTCCCAAAAAATTCATGGGTGAGCTGGGTCCAAGCCAGCAATTTCGATGCGGCCACCGCCTACGCCGCGTTTGATCGACATACATTCGGCGACATGGCGCCGTACGTTTTTCGCACCACCGATTACGGAAAAAGATGGACAACGCTGGTCAGCGCGCAAGACGCAAAAGGAATCCGCGGCTACGCGCACGTAGTCAAAGAGGACTTGGAGAAATCGGACCTTCTTTTCCTCGGGACCGAGTTTGGGCTGTGGGTGTCGATCGATGGGGGAAAAAGCTGGGCCCAATTCAAAGGCAACCATTTTCCGGCGGTGGCGGTCCGCGATCTGGCGATTCATCCGCGCGAGAACGATCTCGTTCTCGCAACGCACGGCCGCGGCATTTGGATCGTCGACGACATTGTGCCGCTGCGTGGCCTAACGAATGATGTGACTTCGCAGGAAGTTGCATTCGTTTCCGCCAGACCGGTGCAGCAACGCATTGAAGGAAATGGCGGTTGGGCCAATGGCGACGCCGTATTTGTCGGCGACAATCCCCCGGACGCTGCGGTCATCACCTATTATCAACGAACCCGCCATCTCTTTGGAAAATTGAAAATCGAAATCCTCGATTCCACCGGGCGCGTCGTGGATGAAGTTCCGGCGAGCAAGCGGCCAGGATTGAACCGCGTGACCTGGAGCATGCGCGAGAAACCGCCGCGGGTCCCGCCAGCCGCACAAATTGCTTTCGCCGGGACGCGCGGTCCGCGCCTTGTTCCCGGCGATTACACCGTTCGCCTGACGAAAGCCGGGAAAGTTTATGAGACGAAGTTCACTGTCGGTTTGGATCGTCGAGCGAAGTTTACCGCGGAAGATCGAAAGGCGCAGTACAACGCAGCCATGAAAGTGCACGCGCTTTTCAACGACGAAAGCGGGCTGATGGATCGGATTTTGTTTTTGCGGCGTGATGTGGCAAAAGCTGCGTCCGCGCTTCCCGAAAATGACGCGCTGAAAAAGAACATCAAAGGTTTCGATGACAAAATCGAAAACGTGCGCAAGAAAATCGTCGCGACCAAAGAAGGCGGCGCGATTACCGGCGAAGAACGCCTGCGCGAGCACACCGACCAGCTTTACGGCGCGCTTTTAAGCTTCGAAGGCAAGCCGGGTGATTACCAAATCGCTTACATCGCGGCGTTGCGCCGGGAATTGGAAGACGTCACCAAGGAATTCGACCAGTTATTGACGAAAGATTTGTCGAGCTTGAACGATTCGCTCAAATCAAAAGGAAAGCCCGCGATCGCGCCGCCGCCGGGGAAGCTAGCGATCAGCGAAACACAAATCGGTTCAGGGGCTATGAACGTTCCGACCCTGCTTCGTTGAGAAAAAGCGTTAAGCGAGCGGTTAACGGTAAAAACCGTGATACACATAGCCGCCGTCTTCGAGAAGGATGTTCTCAACTTCCCAGAGCGCGGTGAACGAGTAATTCCGACCGGAGACAAAATCGACGGTTCGGTGGGTAAACTTGGTCTTGCCGTACGGGGAAGGCGTATTAGTGACTGTCAGCACATGGCGCCCGGGCCGAACCATCGCGCGATAACCTTCTCCGCGGGAGAGAGTCGTAATGGGAATGCCATCAATAGAAAGGCTCAGACCCATTTCGTTGCCGAAGTCTGCCTCCCGGAAAATGGTCAATCCGCTGTTGCCCATCAGCTCGCTCCGCGAATAATCGTAACCGCCGCCAGCGTAAATTGCTGAGCTGAGTACGAGATTCATTGTCGCGAAAAGAAGAACGATCAGCTTGCTGCTCGAGTAGTAGTTTTTCATAGGGAACCTCCTCCGCGTCGCAATCATTCAACTGCGGCGTTGCCACATAGTATCGGAAATAATCGTCGAAACCAAGGTTTTTTCTTTCACGAGCTTAGCGCCTTCCAAATTCGGCTCCTGCTTTGGTTATGCACGTTTCCATTCATTCAACACAACCCGCATGCCGCCATTTTTATTCCCCGGTTTTCGAAAAAGGGCCGGCAAACCGGACAATGCTTGATGAAAATTGAGATCGACGTGATAATCTTTCTCCGATTTCGGGGGTATAGCTCAGTTGGTAGAGCGTCTCGTTCGCAAGAAGATTTCAGATTTTCGGCCTGATTTTCCCTGATTTGGACACATCTGGACTGGAGGACTTGTGCTCCATTCAACTACGTTCATTAGGCGCGTTTGATGATGGACTGATTAGGACACGTCTTCCCCGAATTTCTTTTCAACGGGGTGACAAATGGGGGTGATTGGGCGCGTTCATTTCGCCGTTTCCCCTTTGAAACACGCGGTTGGGCCGACGCGCTATAACCGAAGGTTAGAAGTTCGCGTACGCACAAATACGCACATAAAAATGGGTTGCTCTGACAGCAGGTTAGCCGTCATCCAAATAGCGTTTGGCTTGTTGTCGGTTTCCATTTGAGATTGCGCCCAAGGACAAAGAATTTGGACGACTTGCCCTTGCGCCACTGGAATTGAACTACAGTCTTGGCGCGATACAGCGTTGCCACCTTGCGAAGGCGGAGGCAGTCGTTCCCTGTTGGATTGCGTGCCGACCCTCCTTTGACTTGAATCAATACAACATCGAAAAGGTCGCCGCGCTTCAATAACTCGCCCGTTGGTTGCGAACTGTTCTTTCGGATGGCAACGAGATCAACGACGCCTCGCCATTCGCCCTTGTTGGCACCACGAAAGGACACGAAATGCCAACGCTCTGCAACGCGAGCACTCAACGCGCGGAAGATGATCTCCGCCCATCGACCAGTTGCGTGCGCCTTAACATACGCTGGTGTGCCCGTCTTGGGTGGCACCGCCATGGCTGCTGACATCTGGCGAGGAAGAAGCATTCCTTACACCAATGCGCGTACGTAGATTGGTTTCGACAGCTGCGCCGCCGTAAAACAACTAAAGCCGCACCTCGACATTTATCTCTATAAAACGATCACTGATTACTGGGGATGTCACCGTGGGTTGACACCGAGGCACTACGAGCGACTCCGTTAGTTCAATGTTGAAGAAGAGGCGGAAACTGGCGCAGGAACAAACGTTTCACCACAACGTTTACGTGATCCTGCTTGATAATGCTGCCGCCAAACATCCGTCGATTTTACGCCTTAATCCAAATCGTGATCCGCTCAAACCTTGCGTTTACGTTGGCATGACCGGCATTCCAGTGGAACACCGATTCGAAAACCACAAAAACGGTTACAAATCGGCTTGGGTCGCCAGAAAATATGGGCTGCGCCTGATGCCAGAATTGTTCCAGCATCTCAACCCAATGCCGTTTGAAGCAGCGGCGCAGATGGAAAAAGAACTGGCCGAAGATTTGCGAGCAGAGGGATACACGGTGACGGGCGGAACGTAAATCGCCGATCTTAGTTTACCGCGACGCCGCCCTTCATAAAGGCTGTGTACCGCAAAAAGCCTCGCAATCAGTGCGCCCGTTTGATCTAATAGATTTATGAAATCCCCCACGGGCAAGCGCATCGGTTTTGTCATCGCGGTCATCCTCCTTGTCGCAATCACCCAGCGGGTCGGCCAGTGTGCAGCACCCTATTCTGCAATCGAAGCCGCAAAACACGTGGGCGAAAATGCCACCGTTACCGACCGAGTTGACGGCATTCATCAATCTGGAAAAGGAAATATTTTCTTGAACATGGGCGGCAAGTATCCGAACCAAGCGTTTACGGCGTTCATCCCGGCGAAAGGCGCTGGCCAATTTTCAGATTATCAAAAGTATGACGGCCAATCCGTGGCGGTGTCCGGAAAGATTACTTTGTATCGCGGGAAGCCTGAAATTGTGGTCATGTCGCCGTCGCAGATTCGCGCGAAATAGCTGCTGGTTCATCGCAGACAAATATTTGATATAGCAAACTTTCCTTTTGTCCGATTCGGCAATACGTGTTAAATCGCGGGTGATGAAAAGATCACTGGTAATTCGAGAGGACTTGGGGGCGATGATGCGGCGAGCCGCGATAGTTGATAATGTGACGAAGTATCTCGACGATGCGGAACAAAAGCATAGGGGCCAGGATCGCGAAATCTGCGCACTAGCTACTCAGACCAAAGCCAAGCTACGCTTGCTCCAGACGGAGTTAGATGGCGGCAGTCAGATTGTTTGAAGCGCCGTAACTCGAACTTAGGCTTTGCGCCCTAAGCAGTCGCGCCGATTAAGCGGACTCAGCGGTTAATCGATCAATTTCTGCTTCTAGTTTGTTGATCTCAGCAACAATGTCGCTTGTAACAATACGAGTCATTTTGTTCTGGCTGGCATAACTCATGTTTTGCATCTCAGTTACCGTAAGATTTTGCATGTGTGCGGCAAGCAGTCCGATCTTTGCAGTAATCTGTATGTGTCGCTCACTTGTTTTACGTAGCTTGTGGGTTTCGCGAGCATAGTAGTAAACGATGCAGCCAGTGAGGAAAACGATTCCAGTTTGAACAAGAAAAATCCAATCACCGACATCCATTGTTCGTAATTGTCGCGGAAGTGTTTTCCAAATCAAGGGGCCTCTGCGCCTTGAGCAGCCGTTGCGCTGCTACGTATTCAAAAACGCTCGTTTCTGAAACAAATGGCAATTGCCTGATTTTCGAGTTCAAACCGCGCGGCCAAACCGAGTTCAAAACCTATCTCAAAAACAACATCCCTCGAACTCTGCTGCCGATTGAGTTTTGGAACTTGATTACGAAATACCGGTGTTTGTTACGCCGTTGCTTTACGGATTATTGACCGCCACTTGCGGCGAAGGCTTATTCAGTTCGACTTGCGCGCTCACCTTCTGGATTTGGGATGCCTGCTCTTTCAGGCCTGCGGTGAGAACCTCCATTCCCTTCTGCTGCTGCGCCACGGTCGCCTTTAGTTGAGTGATGGTCGTTTCCTGTTGCTCGACCTTGCGGTGCTCCTTGAGAAATTCATTAAGAAGCATCGCGTTCACAGCGTCGTAGCGCACAGTGTAGACCTTCCCATCGGCATCACGCGCCACTAGGTCGGGATTCACCTTCTCCACTTGCTCGGCCACGAGGCCGAATTGCGGGATGCCCTCGGGGTCGAGCTCTTTCTTATAATGGAAGGTGACCGGTTTGAGCGCGAGGATCGCTTCGCTCGTCTTATCCATAGGCTTGATCGCGTCCTTGAAACGCTCCGAGGAGCCTTTCGTGCCGAGGTGACCTGTGGAATCTACAACTACGGTTAAGCCTTTTGCCACCGTGGCGTTGTAAATCCCGGCCATATATGCGTTGGTTTGAGTTCCTCCTGTGCCGATGCGGATGGTGTTGGATTCGCCACTAACGCCTTGGTTGCCAATATCGATATTGTTGCTACCGGTGGTAAGATTAAATCCGGCGTTACTGCCCAATGCGATGTTGTTGCCGCCGGTAGTGTTGAAAAAGAGCGCAGCAACACCGTTGGCCGTGTTGCTGCCGCCGGTTGTGTTGAAAACGAGCGCTTGAATACCGGTTGCCGTGTTGGCGTTGCCGGTTGTGTTGTTAAAGAGCGCTGCAAAACCGGTGGCTGTGTTCGAGCCGCCGTCTTGGTTGCTAAAGAGCGCATGATAACCGTTGGCCGTGTTGTCGCTGCCGGTTGTGTTGCTAAAGAGCGCACTAACACCGTTGGCCGTGTTGTCGCTGCCGTCTTGGTTGCTAAAGAGCGCACTAACACCGTTGGCCGTGTTTTCGAGGCCGGTGGTGTTGCTCAAGAGCGCATTAACACCGGTGGCCGTGTTGTTGTTGCCGGTGGTGTTGCTAACGAGCGCGTCAACACCGGTGGCCGTGTTGGCGCCGCCGGTGGTGTTGCTAAAGAGCGCTTCAACACCGGTGGCCGTGTTGTTGTTGCCGGCATTGTTGGTATGGAGCGCGTTAACACCGTTGGCCGTGTTGGCGCCGCCAGTTGTGTTGGAAACGAGCGCTGCAACACCGGTGGCCGTGTTGGCGCTGCCGGTGGTGGTGCTATTGAGCGCGTCAAAACCGTTGGCCGTGTTGTTGGCGCCAGTGGTGACGCTGGATAGGGCTCCATCACCCTCAGCTGTGTTAAAGTTGGGGTAGCCTCCGTCCGGCGACGGCGACGGCAGTTGTGCTTGAGCCGTTCGCGAAGGCGCAAACAAGGCCAGCGCGAGCGCAAGGAGCACGACAGGAAAACCGCGCCGCAAAGGGGAGCGGTTAATTGATTTTCTTAAATGTAGAGTTGTCATATCTTTTGTTTTCAGGTTTTTGTTGAGTCTGGATTGTTGAACTGCACTAACCGCAATCCAGTTCCGCCCGGAACCAGGAACCATCCTCGCGAGGCCCTTTTGAACAGCGGCCTCACTTCGGCTGACTCGGGGCTCCAGTTGGATCTGGAGATCGCGCTAAGCGGTGTCTCAGCGAAGGTGCAGCCCCACGAACTTTTTAGCTCGGCCGAAGATGCGATGAAACGTCGGGTGACGTAATCGACTTCATTCTTAAACCGTTGCCGAACGAATGTCGAGCTTTATTCGTGCAGCCGCTGTATTCAAAAAATCGTTGCCCGAATTTCGACGACCTTTACTTGGGCGAATTTCAACACTTCACGTTAACGCCTGTATTCATGAAATCACTAGATTTTTGGATAGGCATTTAGCAGATAGTTTGGCACTGTAGCGCCGCCCGTGATCGCCATTTCCTACAGACGGGAAGACACACTGCCAGTGGCGGGCCGCCTCTATGACCGGCTGGAGCAGCGTTTTGGAAAGCAGAACGTCTTCATGGATTTCGACTCAATTCGTCCCGGGTTCGACTTCCGCGATCAAATCAGGGACACGATTGAACGGTCGAAGGTCGTCATCGTGGTAATCGGCCCCGGCTGGCTTGGCAAAAAGAGCGATGGAACACGGAGGATTGATGATCCAGCAGATTTTGTACGGCTAGAGGTTGCCTGCGCTTTGCAGCGCGAGATTCCGGTGATTCCGGTGTTGGTCAACAACACCCCGATGCCGAACCCAGAAACCCTGCCTAGCGATATGCAGGCGTTGGCGTTCCGCCATGCATTGCCTCTTGATAGTGGATTGGACTTTCGCCAGCACGCTGACAGGTTGATCAACGGCATCTCAGATACTATTGGCCTATCGAGCGGTTTGCCCGGCGTTACAGGTGTGCCCAAACGAAAGTCTTGGCTTGTCTTCGCCGCTATTGGACTTGCTCTAGCAATAGGCGCGACGGTGGTCGTGAGTATGATTTGGCCGAAGAATCGGTCACTTAAGCCTGAACTACCTTTCGCCAATTCACCGATTTCGGGGCGAACAGCCTCTACCGCAAACCAGTCTCTACCTCCCTTACCAGCGGCTCGATTTGCCGGAGCTTGGGCTGGCCAAATGAAGATAGGAACTGAGAACTACGACATAACTCTCACTGTTAATGCGGATGCAACGTCACTGCTCCAACAATCCAAACGTGGTGGTCAACCAGCGCAGCAACACCCGCACCCGACAACTATTAACGGCGAGACGCTTGTGTGGATAGGCGGGGATTCAGGAAACGTTGGTTGGAGATTTACTCCAAATGCAGACGGTCAGACTGCTTCCGCGACAACAAGCATGGCCGGTATGGAGAACACCGCGACTTTCACCCGCCTGCGCGAAAATTCGGCGGGCAATTCAGAGGCGCGACTTTCAGCCTCACAAACCGCTACGGTTAGTCCACTACCGACAACACCATCGAATGCTCCTCTGCCTCTCGACATTGTGGGCCAAGGCCTAAAGAGGGTCACCGTCAAAAAGTACAATTGCGCGGTGCTGGTGCCTAACGCGCTGTTCCCCAACGCAGAGGAACGTTTCGGTGATGGTAACACTGACCGTATTCAATCGGTTAACGGCTGCTCGACCGTTGCATTGCGAACCGACCACGACCCACTGAAACGTGTTTATGAGAAGTGCATCACCCAGTTCTCCAGCGGTGCAGACCCAAAGACGATTGATTATAAAGTGCTAAAAGATAGCTGGTTTGTGGTCTCAGGAGACTCAAAAACCACGGGCTACTACACGAAGGGAGTCAGACGTAGAAGCGATGTGCTGGTTCTTGAACTTCAATATGACGGTGCCGCGTGCAACATTCCCGACGACATGCTAACCGAGATGTCGCGCAAATTCGATGGCGCACTGATAGAAGTGATTCGGAACACTCCACCGTAAACAGTAAATCATAACAAGGCGTGCGGTTACGAGGGACCGCCTGTTCAGAAACGCTGGTTTGTGAAACAGCGGCCAACCATCCGGTTGTGACGTTCAAACCGTGACCAAGAAGAGTTCAAAACCTGTCTCAAAATCAACATTCCTCAAACTCTGCTGCCGATTGATTTTTTGGGATTTGATTAGGAAATAGCGGTGTTTGTTAGGCAGTTGCCTTGCTGATTGTCGGCCACCATTGGCGGTTTAGCTTTTCAGTTTTTTGTTGAGGCTGGATTTTGAATTAACTGCAATCCAGTTCCGCGCTTAGCTCTTGGTGTACACGGCATAGCTTGTCGCTGAACCACCACCGTTTGCCTTCGTCGCCAGCAGGACGAAGCCTTTGAAAACATAGCCTGCCGGAGCCGGCGGTGCCACGCCACCTGCTGCGGGTAGCATGACGACTGACCCTGACGGGGGGCCGGCCGCAACCACTCCTGTGCCGAGCTGGCCGTTTGCGTCGATGAAAACCGGACTACCGCTACTCTTATCGACTCCGTTTATCCCAGCGATAAAAGCCGTTGTATGCACGGCTTTGTCGCCGATGCGGATGGTGTTGGCCTCGCCCGCAACATCGCTGGAATTAAAACTGACCGGGTCGAAGTTGCCGATGTCGATGTTGTTATCGCCTGTCGTGAGATTCTGGCCGGCGAACTGACCCAATGCGATGTTGTTACTGCCGGTTGTGTTATTCAGGAGCGCATGATCGAAGGCCATGTTGTGGTTGCCAGTTGTGTTGTTAACGAGCGCAGTTATACCGTAGGCCACGTTATCGTCGCCGGTCGTGTTGCTAAAGAGCGCACCAGTGCCGTAGGCATTGTTACCGGAGCCGGTTGTGTTGCTATAGAGCGCATTAACGCCGGTGGCCGTGTTGGAGTTGCCGGTTGTGTTGCTCAAGAGCGCTTGCTGACCTGTGGCCGTGTTGGCGTTGCCGGTTGTGTTGCTAGAGAGCGCACTGTTACCGTTGGCCGTGTTGCCGGTGCCTGTTGTGAGGTTCAAGAGCGCATTGTCACCCTCAGCGGTGTTCGCGCCGGGATAGCCTCCGTCCGGTGTGGGCGATGGTAGTTGCGCTAGCGCTGCTGGCGAAAGCGCAAAGCAGGCGACCGCGAATACTGCGAGCACCGGGTACATAATATTCGTTGTTGTTTTCATTTGTTTATTTCCCTTTTTATTTAGGTTGAATTGTTGACTGCATGAATTGCTCTCCAGTTCCGCGCGGAACCAGGAACCATCTTCGCGAGACGCTTTGAAAAAGCGGCCTCACTTCGGCTGACTCGGGGTTCCAGTTGGATTCTGGAGATCGCGTTAAGCGGCTTTCCAGCGAAGGATCAGCCCCACGAACTTCTTAGCTCGGCCAAAGATGCGTTGAAACGTCGGGTGACGTAATCGAGGACGTTCCTAACAAGTCGAAGAATAATTGTCGAGCTAAATAACGCGCAAACACGCGAGATCATGCCCTACTGGGGTTGAGTTTTCGGACTTGCGATGTGGTAATGGCGACGCCTGATTTTTTGGCCGAACAGAAAGGTCAACTTCGGCCTTGAAGTAGTCATCCCATTTTTTCAGCGTGCGCGAATTACCGCAACAGGCTTCTCCTCTAGTTGTTGACATCACAATCAATCTTCGCGGTCGCGAAACCGTCCGAAAATGACCAACGCGGATTGGACGGATCAAGTAGGAACAACTTTCGAGCGACAATTTTCATCTTGCTCCAATCACTGCGGCAGTAAGAAATTGCGAGCCACAAGGTAAGTGCCGAAACAGATTGAGCAACGACACCAGGCTCTATTTTATTTAATTCTGCCTCGGCCTCATCCAGCATTGAAAGTTCGTAAAATCCAATCGCGGCATTTAAGTAGTTCTCATGGTCTTGCTGCCAAAGTATCTCGACATCATTTTTGTTTTCCATTGTGCGCTTTCTGTAATGCGCACTAGAAATGGGACGAAAAAAGCCGCCGTTTCACATTAGGAAACAAGCGGCCTTCGCCCCAAGAGAGTTTTTGTTTCGGGACTTTTGCCCCGACGCATCGACCAAGATTCACCGATCTTGATCAAGCCACCGTTGGTTCTCTCTTTACCTCGGTTGGCAAACCACTGCTTTCACAGCGGCTATTCCTAATGCTGCACAAACCTTATCAAATCAAATAAGAACAACAAGGAAATTCACTTAATCCGCTGCGGCTCGTGCACGTTGGGCACGCTTTAGAGCAGGAAAAGGCAAAGGTGCGAAGAAAGGTGGGCGTCGTCGTGGGGGCATTACAGCTGCTGGCCGCAGAAGACTTTCACAGCTGATGAAGGCGCGGTGGGCGGCGAGAAGGAAAGCCGCAGCTAAAAGAAAGTAATCGTTGCGTTGGGGAATTTCAGAATCGACGATTGACAAAGCGGAAGCGAAAAAAATAGGATTAGTTCTTCACAGCGGTATGAAACTGAACCGCTCTCCCCTGAGGCCGCGCATTCTCATTGTTTCCCTAGTACTTGCCGTTTTCATCATTAGCGTAGATGCGCAGCTGGTACGAATTTACAGTAGTAAGCCAGTCAGCAGTGACACGCCTGCGCAATCAAACCAGAACAGTCTAAATTCGTCTTCCTCAATGGGGTATGCGCCTCCCATCGGAACACCCCTGAGACAGCAAATTCTCAATTCAGTTCGCGCTCGGTTCGGATCAGAAACGCAAATCCATGAAACGGTTATTTTCAAAGTTAACACGCTTTCAGTCGTTGGTGATCACGCTATCGCAATCTTGGCTCCCCTACACAAAAGCGGTCAGCCGCTACAAAATGTAAGACGCTGTGTAGCGACTCTTCGGAATGCCAATGGTTCATGGCAGGCGGAGCAATTTAAAGTTAACCCTACTGACGCTGAAATATCTAGTTTGAGCAACTCGTTCATCGCTGGTTCGAAGACTCAGTCGCCAACCAATGCGGATACTCAAGATGAAAGAAAAAGGGCACTACAGGAGAAGGAGGCAGAGCTTAATCGTCGTGCCGCTGAACTGGATCAGAAAGCCGCCGAGATCGAACGGAGAGCCGCCCAGATAAACCAAAGCTCTTCTCCACCACCTCAAATGGCTACTGTCCGGGCACCTTCTTCAGTTGCCACAGAAAGCCCTCCAGTGGCGTCGTCACCGCAATCTCTTAGCAACAGCTCTATAGTAACAACCAAGTCTGAAGCTGGTGGAACCGACCGCAACAGTACCGAATCACAAGAGCCAAAGTACGACGAGATTCTGCCTATTTTAACGTCCGACGTTATTACTTATTTCAAACTCGACGACCAGGTTAATACCGAACGGAAACGCTTTGTGTTCGCGCGTTCAACAGACTACCAACAAAAGCAGAAGCAGCTTCGTGATCTTGCGGCAAGGATATATAATCAGACCTATTCCATTAAACTAGGTGACCTCGCTGGTGCGGAATATGAGGTTGCAAAGAAAAGTTTTCCGATCACCATCCGATCAAATTTTGCAATGGTGGCACTTGATTGCTGGCCACCGAAGACAATTAAAGGTATTCAGTTTTCAAGCTTCCCGACGGCCACGGAACCTATGTTGTCAGGTGCGGAGATTTCCAATGAGATTCTTCACCTCAACGTTGATGAGCAAACTGCACTACAGATCGAAAATAACAGCAACGGCTACGAAGTGCTGGTTTATTTCAAAATAAAGGGTGTGGAGAAAAAAAAGTTTACCTGCCTACACAGCAAAGGGAGGCGATGGAAGGGCACCAAGCCGGTGATCGCCACAACTAATAACAGTGTCGTTGTGCGCAACAAGGACACCAATCAAGTCGTTTTACGAAAGGATTACTGATGATTCGATTCGCTGAACTCGTGCTTGTAATCTCAGCATTGATAGCAATTAACGTAAGCATAGCTGCCGCGAATTCCGGTGCCCGCGTTCGCTGCACGGATAATGCCGGCGGCTTCGTCGTTACTCAAGAAAATCGGTTGGAAGCGCGATCTGCTCCCTCACGGAATCATCATCGTTCCCCCTGTTGGTTTCGATTTGGACGATGACCATACTCTTTCAGTTCTTTTGAAAGAGATTTACTGTGAGAGTATGTGGATGTCCACTTAGATCAAAATAGTGAACTAGTTCTTTTCCTATTAAGGTATATCCAGAAGGAGTAGATGAACTTGTAGATATTCTTAGTATCGTTCCGATTGGGACACTACCTGCGGTGCTCGTCCCCAATTGTCCATTCCCGTCTATGTAAACCGGCAAACCATCGCTTTTATCTACGCCGTTTATTCCTGCGATAAAGGTTCTACTTTGATATTGCTGATCGCCTATCCTGATTGTGCTGTTTTCTCCATTAAATCCCCTATGCGAAATATCTATATTGAAATTGCCTGTTGTCAGATCGACCCCGGCCTCTTGACCAAGAGCAACGTTGTTGCTTCCAGAAGTGTTGCTTCGCATTGTTCCTACGCCAACCGCCACATTGGATGATCCAGTGGTATTTCCAGACAAAGCCTCTACTCCTATTGCGGTGTTACTATCTCCTTCTTGATCATTGAACATTGCAGATGCTCCGATAGCCGTGTTTGAATTACCTGAAGTATGGGATTTTAATGCTATGGAACCAAACGCGCTGTTATTTTCACCGTTATTCCCAGCTAGAGAAAAGTTTCCTACTGCCGTGTTGTGATTTCCCGTAGTATCAGAGCTAAGTGCAGAAAAACCAACCGCAGTGTTGTTAATCCCGGTAGTTAAATTCAGCAGCGCATTATCACCCTCAGCAGTATTGTTATCCGGATACCCCCCATCTGGTGAAGGAGAAAGAGCTAAAGTTGATATTGCGGTAGCAATAAATAATCCAGTTAGTAATTTTGATTTCATAATGATTTTTATTCTATAACGATAGCGTATGGCTATCAACTACGACCTCGTATTTGATGTCTCGCCCGAACAAATCCAGTCCCTCGTCGATACACTTCTGGATATGCTCGTCGGACTTGAACTCCGGCACGTCAATGTTCCTGTGTGCCGTCTTTTCCCGGATGAATTCGAGTCCCCCGAAGTATGAGAGCAATATGGATCGATTTTCTCAAGCTCCTCGTTCGCGTCCAAAAACATTCCGAGCTGTGCATATCCACAGGCGGCTTCGAAAAATTTCTGATCGGAAGGTTCGAGCGGCATCAAAGCCCTTTATCGCGCCAATTTTCCCATTGATGCAAGCGTGCGATTTATCGCTATGGGCGTTTGCATTCTCGCGGACGCAGAGCAACGAATTCTATGCTTGGCATTCCTGCCGAAATTTTGATAGACGGATAATTGAATTTCAATCCCCCAACCCCTGTGAAACGAAACACATTTGTCTTAGCTATTTTCTTTTGCGCGTCTTCGGTCTTTGCGCAGCCACCAGAAGAAGACAACGCGGATCGATTAGCGCCAAATGCCCAGTCAGAAAAATGAATCGAGCGGCGGAACAAAGTCATCTTGAATTGAGCCAACTGCACCACCCCTTCCCAATTTTAGAGTCACTTTGCGGCGCGAGTATTGGGGCTGATAAGACCCTGTCGCTTGTTCGCGAGCTACTAGAGATGGCCCTGGTTCCACCTGAACCAAGGTGCCAATCTAGGCTAGGCGGCTAGTTGAAGGAAACGCAGCCGAGTTGCGCCCAATAAAGCTACCACCGACAGAGAGAGCAGGCCCAAAGTCGAGCCGGTGTCGGGGACTGTGGCTTCGGCGGTGGCCGCGTTGTCGTTGAAAGTCGCATTAAGGAAGGCGCCGCCGTTAAAAGGGTCACCCAGTGTCGCGAAAACAGGCGTCGTCCCGCCATTCCCAAGCGATCCGCTGGCAATCACGGGCGTGGTGTCGCTGACGATAAAGAGTTCGTTAGCCGCGAGAGAAGGAACCTGCCCGTTAATACCAAAATATACGACGTTGGCCTGACTGGAATTTTCCGGCTCGGTCCAGTTAAACCTCTCACTACGACCAAAGTCTATCGAGAATACCGAGGTCGAAAAACTCACGAGCCACTGGTCTGACGCGGTGTTAGTGACGGTGATTCCCGTGGCCGATCCATTGAGCGTAACGGTGAGAGAGGTAGATGAGGTTTCCGTAATGGCGATGGTCTCGGTCGGGATTGCGCGAATTGGTTGGGTTACTAATGCGGCCGCGATTGCAATTGCTAAAGGAACGAGCGTAGAGAATTTGAAGATTCTGAATGAAGGATTTGTTTTCATGGGATTGATAGGTTGTTGTTTTAAGAGCAACGCACGCGCTCTTACCCCGCTCCCTTGTCATCTTCCCCACAACACGCGCCAAGTCGCTGTTCGGCAAGTCAGCACATAAGGTGCCACCCGACACATTATTGATATAACACTCTACCAATCAGTATATTGCAACATATTGTCCTTTAGCGTTGCTCTTAGATTCGCACAAAAAAGCGTAAGGCTTTCCGACGGATTGTGTAGGGCTCGATCCGACTAATGACAGCCGGTTTCACTACGGGCAAACGGCCACAGAAATGACTGACAACGAAGCCCACCAATCGATGAAGCCAACGGCCCCTTGGCGATGTAACTTCAGCGCGTTTGCCACGACACCCTGCCGTGGCTTATCTCTGTCTCGTTAGGCGAGTAATGGTTCTCCTTGGAATTTTTGTCTTTATCTCGGCGGTCGCGCTGATTTCTATCAAGTGGATTTCAGTCATTGATGGTTTCTGGAAATCGGTTGTGTGGGTGACCATTATTTTGAGCCTGATTCGGATAACCTGTTTATGGATTGGAATCGCTACTATAAACTCCCCTGGCAATAGCGGCGTTTTGGGATACTTCCTGGTTTTAAGCGGTCTGCCTGAGGCGCTTTTCGTGCGTCAATTTAGGAACCAACCAAATTATTGGGGCTGTCTGATTTCTCTGCTAATTCCAATCGGAAGCTTCGTGTGGGCGTTCCTCTTGGGCTGTGTCGCGGCTAAAGCACAGAACAAACGTTCATAGTTTCACTCCGGATTAACCTGAATACCCTGATTAGTTTTCGACTTGATAATCGCTGCAACTGTCTCTCTGTAAATCTCCTTACTTAAGTAGCTACTGTAGTGTGGCAATTTCCAAATATTATAATTTCTCTCTAGGTTCCTAGTCAAAACGCTAAAGGCATCCTGGCCAAACGCGATTAAGGTCGGCTGACTTACGCCAACGTCTTTTAATTCTGCCTTAAATAGGGCCAGATTATCCCTTTCAAAGCCTCTATTTTTGCGCAAATACGCCATCATCTTGCCTGATGCTTTTTGCTCAAAATCCTTGATGATATCCGTCATATAAGCGCCCCACAGCGCGGTTCCCTTCAAGGCATATCTGATCTTGTAGTCCATCGATCCGGGTCTTCTGTCGTGGAAGTTGCCGAAAGGAAACTCAATTCTACGTGATATGTTCAGACCGATCAGTACTATGTTGGGGTTTAGTTCTTTTAATAGAGCTTCATTATTTTCCGTTTCAAAGATACCGAGTTCGCCAACGTTTTCTTTGGGTTTATTATTGCCGTCCGCCCAGACCGCCCAACTTGCATAGTGGCCATATTTCGCCTTGATCAGTTCAAATCTGGCTCGGTCGATCATAAACGCGCCTAACGAGAAAAAGTCAGATGATTGGCTACCCTACGTTGTCGTGGACCGAGAACACGAGGGAAGGACTCTGATCAAATCGATCTTGAAGGGAATATGCCTGTCGCTCTAGTGGAATGTTTCGGTACTCAAAACCGTTCGCGGCCCATCCCGTGACATAATCACGCATAAATCGGTCAAGGCCCAGGTGTTCATATTGAACGACGTGAACCGCTTCATGAAATAGGAGACTTGTCATACCCGCGTCGGACGACGGGGCTTCTTTCGCAGAGATTAGGATCGTATCGATAAAGGTGATTCCCGCCATCTGCCTGAAATCTAGCGGTATTTGTTGGCCGCGTGTTGCGAGAACAGAATAGAATGGAGGATTTGGGATTTCTTTGAGGAAGACAACGCGAATACGTGCCAGCGTATTGGGCGTAAAAAACGGCGAGAGACGTCGTATTAGAGCAGCAGCTAGAGGATGGCCGTTGGGATGAAGCTCTGCGTGCATTTGTGTTGCCCAAGCGCGCCCCTGAACAATGAAAAAATCCAAATCTTCGGGGCTGAACACAAACTGAATATCGGCTCGCTTAAAGCATTCTCAATGAGCTTTCCCGCGCCATAAGTGCCCGCCAGGAAATCGCTTAATTCAAACCCTTGGAATTGGAATTTGATTTAAGGCGCTGTCCTGCGGATGGAGAGAAAATGCACCTCAGCAGAAATCGTCAGAGGAGAATTAAAAACACTTACTCCCCTATTTTAGGTCGCTCGACCAGCTAGGTTTTTCAAAAACCCTACTGGCGTCTGCGATTTCGCCCTACCGGAACTCTAAGCCAACTCTCTCGGCACCCTTGGTCGCGATGATCCCAGCAGGGCGGGAATCATTCACGTTACTCTTTGGAAAGCGAAGATTATTAAACCGAACTCTTGAATGCTCTACAAGCTCGTATAAGCCCGCCGAGGCGATTCAATTTAGGATGCCGCTGTCCTAACTCCTTTTTAGTGAGAGCCAAGTGATTTAAGTCTGGCAACTTTTTGAAATCGACTTAGACCTCTTACGAAGGTAAATACAAGTAAAGACACTTATAAATGGGGTGTGGGGGATAACCCCTACCTCCCTACTGTCAAGTTGTACGCCGTACCAAATTATAACTGCTGTCCCTCTATTAGGATAGATTATATACTCCTATACAAGGGATAAATAGGTACAAACGGTACCTATTATTACCGCAGGCGTGTTTTTTTTGCTAGCTCCATTCGAGCCAGGTCATAAAATTAAGCCGATTGGCGTTTTCGTTAATGCTTTCTTCAATCCTTCGCTTCCATTGCTCCGACCGCCGCGTGAATTGGACTGAAATGCCGTCGTGTTGAAACAATGTAATCGTAAAGTCGGAAGTTTTCCGGGCCAGATCGAATGCCGGATAAATCAACTTCATTTCCCACGACTGCGCGACTTCAGCCATAATATCCCTCGGCTCGCGTTCTCCGGTTATACGCAGCCACCGCCCATAAGCTGTCATTCCACCGCCTTCTTCCGCGATTTGTTCAAGAGCGATGTCGCGGGAGTTGAATAGCGATGCGAACAGCTCTTCCTTTAATAGTGAAGGTGACAGTTTCTTGTCCATTCCCTCTCCCGCGAAATCCCGTGCGGTGAGTCCCCTGACCCTCGGCTCCTCCATGCCATAGCAAGTGGAGTAGATTGCCTTCTTAAGAATTGGTTTTGCTAATTGGCGTTGCTCCGGTCGGAGTTCCAAATAATCGAATAGTCGATTCCATATGCTTTTCCCGGTAGCGAGAAAATCAGTCACTTCTTTGATACGCCAGAGCGATGCACAGATTGCCAACTGACTGCATCTGAGGTCTGCCTCCTCCCATCCTTTGGTCAGAGCGCGACGAACGTTACTCTTTAAATTCGGAATTCCTTCGCTTGTGGAGAGACGAACTGTATGACCCTTTTCGCTGGGAAAGTAAAACGGTTGGGGCTGACTATTGATATGACGCAGAATGCGAAGTTGAGCATCTCTGACTGGGCTATCAGGCAAATTAAACGTCGCTTTGAGAGCACTTCTAAAATTTTCCTGAACTTTTGTGGTAAAAAGATTAGCAGGTAGCGTATTCATGTAAGTGCGGATGAATTCCGCGTGTTCGCAAAAGGTTGGGAGTCGTCCTGCTGCTTCTCTTTGTTGTCGTCTAAATCGACGTGCGTTTAAACGGTTATGAATGGACCCGTCTAAAAGATAAACGCGTTCGCCTCTATTCCATTTCCCAAGATGTTCTTGGCGTAAGATTTCTTCGAACTCCAAGCCAAAATCTCGCTTCCTTAGTTGTCGGCACTTTCTTTTCGGTTTGTACCAATCCGTCCATCGAATGTCGGCTCCTACTGGACGAAGAACTTCCTCTCGAAAGTCGATTAGAAACTTTTCGGCTTGTGAATTGTTCGGATCGCGCCCCTCAATTTCTGATAAAATGTCGGAATAGAGAAGAAGGCGACCGGTATCCTTGTCATGCCATGAACCAAAGAGCAGATAACAAAATAATGGCCAATAGCCGGGATGCTTGTTTAAGCCCGGAAAAGACTTCCACGCTGCATCTCGAAAAAACTTTGAAACAGGAACGTCACTTAACGCCGCGATTGCGGGATGCAAGAAAGCCATTGATTTCTCAGGTGCTAAACAGCCGAACGCTTGTGCACTCATCAGCGCGTCGCCTCGTAAAAGGCTTCGACCTCTTCACGTGGAATTAATTTTTTGCGAAGCGCTTTACTGCTGTGCAGAATCCCGCGATCAAGAAGTCGGTAAACGCTTTTGTTGCTCACGTTGAGGCGTGAAGCCGCTTCAGGAACGGTGTAAAAAAGCGGTTCAGGTAGCGTTCTTGCCTCTTTCATTTTGATCACTCCATCTCCTGCGCGATTAACGGAAATCGCTGCTTCTTGTGGTTATGATCGAATAAGGTCGATGAAAACGCCTTCAGATCAGCCGCCACAATCTTTCGGCAAAAAGCTATTTGCGGTCGCTTGTAAACATCGTGTCTCCATTCGACACGTCGTTTTCCCACAACATTGTGCAATAGCTGGCAACTACGATTTTTGTTGATAGACGGTGGCGCGCTACGAGACCGTTTTAGCTTCGTTGCTACGTCGGCAAAGTCTGCGTAGTAAGTGACATCTCGACGATCAGATATGCATGAGAGAGTTCGAAACACCGCAAGTAGAGCGAGATTCTCTAGCGGAATACTAAGTGCACCGTGCACCAATTCGGGCTTCCCAGGCCATTCAATAATCGACGCCCAAGCTCCTGTCTTTGACGCGCCTAAATAACCTTTGACGGAATAGACGGTAACGCTTTGTTCTGACTTCGAATCTGATTTCGATAATTTTTTAAAATGCTCCAAATGTACACGCTCGCGACGTAGCTCCCGATCATAATCGTTCCAAAATTTCTCTTGTTCCGTTAGGTCGCCTAACACAATTCTTCTGTTTGGTCGGACGCTCGTTTTCATCGCCCTAGCTGAGAGAGGGTTTCGACCTGTTTGCGCGGAATAAGTATTTTTCCAGTAGTGTTGCTGGACTCAAGTACCCCGTATTCGATTAAGCTTCTGATCGTTTTCTCCGAGACATTCATGATGGCGGCTGCTTGCGCCACCGTGATATGTGGCGGAGCCACTGCTTGCTTTTCAGTTATCTTCCTCATACTTACAAAGTATATCATACTTTGAAGAATTTTGCAACGTAAATCTCTCAGGCTGAGGCAATTAAATATAATAACTATTTACGTAAAAAGTCGAGATACGAGGGAAAATCGCCAATTTTGACCACCGAAAAAATAGGCACCCGACCCTAAAAAAAATTTAGTCGGGCCTAAACTTGAATGCGTGGGCCGACCGTAATTCTTGGTTCGTGAAACCTTCGGCAAAAGATCGAACGTGGCCGATCTGTTTGACGGAAAGAAAATGTCACCAGCCGACTCAGTCTGGTGGGTTGTCTAGGTCAATCTCAGGTACACGCCGAGGATGTTCATCCTCAGAACGCTCCTCCATCGCTTCCGCCGGTTTCCGTCTCTTAGTTTTGATAAGTAACGCAAATGCTTCCGTTGCCGCTTCGTTCAAGTCATGGCCCTGCTTGCGCAAAATCTTACGTAGGCTCCTCGGTATCCACACTTCGACTGGCACAAGATTTCCCATTCGCCTTTGTTCCCGAATTTTCCTCATTCGTAATCGCGATTGTTCTTTATCTGAGAGATTACTCAGTCTTGGTCGGCCTCGTTTTACCTGGGTAATTTCAGCTGATTTACGAGTTTTTACTTTCATTTGTCGAACTAGTTCGAGTCTAGTGAACTAGTTCGATATATAAAGATTAATGCACGGCAAGTGTTTACGCAATCATTGCCCGAAAACATCATTGGTCACGTGAATCTCCCTAATCCACTCTCAATGCGCCTTCGGTAAGGCGACAATCAGAACGATACAAAAAAACAAAATAGAAACTATAACTTACGATAACGTCGGAAGGCCGCAGCTCTATCGAAGATGTTCGCGGAGGGAGGAGTGAACTTCCTTAGCTGCTGCTGCCGGACCTTTAAGGTAATTCCCAACGCTGATCGGCATCGAATGACAAGCCGCTCAGTCAGTGAGCCGCTAAAGACGGGTGCCTAGCCAAATATATTCACTAGAGCAGGAGTCAGCTTTTTCAGTTGCTGTTCTCGATAGTTTGCGTCGTCCTCGGAAAAAACCTCGGTATATGTATCGATAATCAATTTTCCACCATCACGATGTCCCTGCCATTTTGCGATCAATTTCGGATCAACTCTTTTTTGCCACAGATTGCGAATTAGAATTTGCCGCAGATTGCGTGGGGAGTAATGGCGAATACCCAACTTCTTACATGCGCTTGCGAGGGCTTTTTTCGCGTCGCGAATGTTAAACACTTTCTGCGCAAGATCGATGGGCTGCTGACAAGCGGCGTACAGCCTCTTAAGAAGCGGCCTTAAATCGGGATATATCGGTACGTAAAACAGTTCTCTGGTCTTATGTCGCCTAATAGCTAATTGCGATTTCTCCCAATCCACATCGCCCCATGTCAACGAACCCGCTTCGGCCTGACCCAATCCTGCCCGTCCTAAGAATTCAATGAAATTTGCGGCGTCCGTGGCGGAGTCACTGAATTTCTGCGCGCGAATCGTTTCTATTATTTGTTCAAACTGCTCGTCCGTTGGAACATTTCTGACGGGCTTTTCGGGTCGCTTCCATTTTGTCTTAACATTGTTGTAAGGGTTTTGATTGGCTGCAATAACCCTGTCAGCGACCGCAATCTCAAAAAGTTGCCTCAAAAAGGCGGCATACCTATTGTAGCTGCTATTCCTCAGTCGTAATTCGTGTGATGCAAGCCAAGCATTTAGCTGCGACGTGCGAATTTGGGCGACTCGAATGTTCAAGCCATGAGGCCAAGTAGCCTTGAATCGAACAATAATCGATTCATTAGTCTGTTGAGTCTTTGGTGCCTTGCCTTGGTTGGCCTCGGTGAATTTCTCCAACAGCGCCGCGAGCGTCATTTTCTCTGCTGCTGAATCAATTTCCTCCAGATTTGCAATCCACTCTTTAAGCCGTCGGTCCGCTATCTTTCGATCTTTCGTGCCCAAGCTATGTTCTTTACGTTTGCCGTTAATTTTCTTTTGGGCATAATAGATTCCGTTGACGGAATGGCGGAAAAGCCATTGTGCTCCTTGAACTTTGTTTAAGAGTTGCCGGGTGCTCTTGCGTTTAACCATGATCCAAGATCATACGGGGTGACAAATGGGGGTGTCAATGAAAATAGCCACTCTGAATCAGCTATATAAATAGCTAATAATCAGCTAGTTGGGGGTATAGCTCAGTTGGTAGAGCGTCTCGTTCGCAATGAGAAGGTCAGGGGTTCGAATCCCCTTACCTCCAAAGCCTCCAGGCCTGGAGGTAAATCCTATTGGAAGGGTTTCATTATTGGATGCACTAGCGGGAGCGTAATCCCCTTACCTCCAGTCTTCGCTCGCAGCACAGCGGCAAAGCGAAGACTGTCCCGCCGTAGCTTTTAGCGAAGGCGGACATTTTTTAACCTTGCCACATCAACGCGGCCAGCTACGACTCGGCAAGCCAGATGAAGAAACGCTTCAGTTACGTTTACATCCTGCAGAGCGAGGTTGATCCTGAACGATTCTACGTCGGCTTGGCGATTAAAGCGTCACAATGCCGGGCAAATCTTGCACACCACCAAATGGATACCGTGGCGAATCAAGACCTATACCGCGTTCAGACAAAAACCGGGCCCGAAACTTCGAAAAGTACCTGAAATTCTCTTCCAGCCGTGCTTTTCTCAAAAAGCGTTTATGAATAATCCCCTTGCCTCCACATTTAGCTTGGCAAATTTCGGTAACTGATTCTCCATTTTACCAGCCCGAAATCTATGAGATGCAAAACTTACCTTATTGCCGCGGCCATTATTGTCCCCCTCGTCCTTTCTTTGTCAATCGCGGCGCAAACGACGACAAAACCGAGTTCTGTTTCGCCAGCGCCATCACCCGCGCCACCGACATCGCCAGGAAAGCAGATGAATCGACCGATTCCGTTCCACGGAATGGTTTCAGCGGTCGATCAGAAGAACAAAACGTTCACGATTAACGGCAAGGAAGCAACGCGGGTTTTCAAAATCACAGACAAAACAAGCATCATAAAAGGCGCTGCGTCGGGCACGATGAATGACATCGCCGACAACGAAGAAGTCAGCGGCGCCTACTGGAAAAACCCAGACGGCACATTGGAAGCGAAGTTTGTGAAGCTCGGCCCGATGGAAAAGAAAATTACAGGGAAGCCCTCGCCTTCCGCGTCAGCTGTTTCCAAATCGTCGCCTTCACCCAGGCAATAGCCAAGATCGACAACACAGAGAACATCAAACCGCGGGTTATTTCGCCGACCCCTAAACTTCGAGCTGACATCATCGCGGTGATCGGACTCTGCGCCGTAATCGCGGCAGCTTGGTGTCACGCGAACGGAGTGTGGGATAGAAACGCCTGGCATATTCCGTCGGCGTATGTGGGCCCTTATCACGGACCTCCAAAATCGGATGTGCTGCTACATCTCGCGTTTATTCGAGCTGCTCGAGATGGTCATTTCATTCCGGTGTGCTCGAAAATCGTGCCCGAACTCGGCGCTCCATTTGAAGCAACTTGGAATGATTGGCCGATCATCGAAGAGTTTCCGATTTTTGCGATGGGACTGCTGGCCCGCGCGATCGGAATTTTCGCCGCACTCAACATCGCGCTGCTCAGCTGCCACCTGCTGGCCGGCCTGTCGTTTTATCTCGTAGCGCGTTACTGCAAGATCGACATCTGGTGGGCCTTCGTGAGCGCGCTCGCCTTTGGTTTGGCTAGTTACATTTTCTCCGAATCGCCGGACCACGTTTTGGTGGCGTTATGTTGGCATGTTCCGTTTTTTATTCTGGTCTGGGATTGGGTTTCATCGGACGAGGGATTGACACTTGGCTCAAAAAAGTTTTGGTTCGGAATCACTGTCGGCATTCTGGCGGGCCTCCAGATGCCGTATTACGCCGGAATTTTCTGCCAGCTCGTGTTTCTGGGCGCACTTGTCAGTTTTATCCGGACCCACAACTCATCGCGGCTCTTGTCAGCGTTTTGTGTTCTTGGAGCCACTGCTTCGTCGTTTGCGCTCATGAATCTCGACACGTGGATGTATCAGTTCAGATTTGGCGCCAATCCACGTGCTTTAGTCCGCCAATATCAGTGGCTCGAAATTTATGGACTGAAAATTGTCGATCTTCTCACCCCACCGCTGAATCATCTCTGTCAGACATTTCGAAGCTTTGCTGAATGGCGAGCGCAGACACAGATTGTGCACGACGAAGGCTCCTATTTCGGAATCATCGGGATCGCGGCACTCGTGCTTCTGATCGGGGTTGCTGTAGCAGCATTAATCAAACGCGAGATTGCGCGAGTGCCCAAATCGATTTGGCAGGTCTTGTGGATTTTTCTCTACTTCACCACCGGGGGCGTAAATGCTGTGGTCGCATTACCCGGCTTCAGATTTTTTCGGGCGGGTTGCCGCTTCAGTATTGTCATTCTCGCGATCGCGCTCCTTTACGCTGCGGAGTGGCTCACGCGCCGCCGCGCTCAACCCGTCCTCCTGGCTATTTCGGCCGTCGTGTGCTGCTTAGTCATTCTTCTCGATCAAGTTCCAAGGCCAACGTCGTTGAACGAAAAGGCCGCGATCGTGCGGCAGATTTCTTCGGATCAGAAATTCGTTGCCGATATGGAATCGATATATCCAAACGGCGCGATGGTTTTCCAACTTCCAGTAATGGACTTTCCGGAAGCGCCTTTGCGCACCGAAAACCCATACGATCATCTGCGGCCGTACCTTTATACCCACCATCTCCGTTTCTCGTTTGGGTCAGTGAAAGGTCGAGCGCGCGAACAATGGCAACATGATTTAGAGAAGATGTCCTTACCGGACGCCATCGCCGAAGTTAAGAGGCGCGGTTTTAGTGCGCTCTACGTCAGTCGAGTGGGTTATCCGGACGGAGCACGCGAACTGGAACAAAATCTACTGACCCTCGGATACAACGAAGAGATCCAGAGCGCCGAGGAAGATTTGTTCTGCGTTCGGCTTCAGTAACGTCGCCTCACCTGTCGTGTTCAGCAGCTTTGACGGCAACACGTAGATCGGCCACGAAGTTTTTGTATTCGCGGCGGCGCGATTCTTCGTTCAGCTGTCGCAAAAGCGACGAAGGGTGAACCGTGGCCACCACTTTGGGGGCGAACTTTGAAGAAAGAACCTTCCCGCGCTCGCGCGTGACTCGAAAAGATGGCCCGAAGATCGCCTGACCGGCGGTTGATCCGAGAACGACAAGCAATTTCGGCCTAACGAGTCGCAACTCCACTTCGAGCCACGGGCGACAAGCCGCAACTTCCCGTGAGTTTGGTTTCTGATGGATGCGACGCTTGCCGCGCGGCTCCCATTTGAAATGTTTCACCGCGTTGGTGACATAAACCTCGTTGCGATCGATTCCCGCTTCTTCGAGAGCGCGATCCATGATTTTTCCGGCGGGTCCGACAAACGGCTTGCCGGCCACGTCTTCATAATCGCCGGGTTGCTCACCGACCAACATGATCGGCGCTTCTTTGGGTCCTTCGCCGAAAACGGTTTGCGTCGCACGCTTGTACAAATGACAAGCGGTGCAATCCTGCGCCGCGTCGCGCACGATCGACAGGCTCGATGAATCTGGTGGCGTCGCCGGCCGGGCGAATTCCTCGGTCTTAGTCAGCATCTTTTCTTTATAAATCGCAACTCGTGCGCGTTTCGTCTTTATTCGTTGCGATGGCGGTTCTTGAAACTTCGCGTTTAACTTTGCGCCCGTTCCACGAAGAAGATGTCGATCTTTTATCCGAATTGATGGCCAACCCCGATTTCATGCGCTTCTCTCTCGGCGTTTACACGCGCGAGCAGACGTTTGGATTTCTGGAAAAAATTCTGGCGTGGCAAAGTGCAAACGAACCGTCGCTCTTTGCCGCAGTTCTTCGAAGCAATGGAATGTTGCTCGGCTATTGCGGCTTTTATCATCAGCACATCGATGGCGTAGACGAAATTGAGATCGGGTATCGCATGCGTCCTGACTACTGGAACCAGGGCCTCACCACGGAAGCTGCCGTAGCCGTGCGCGATCACGCGTTTCGGGATTTGAAACTGCCGCGAGTCATCTCGCTGATTCATCCCAAGAACATCGGGTCCCAACGCGTCGCGGAAAAAATAGGAATGAGTTTGGAGAAGCAGACTATCTATCGAGACTTTCTGACAAACGTGTTCTCTCTGTCTCGCGCGCGATAGGGAAAAGAGCGTGCCGCTTGATGAATTCTCGCGCGAGAGCGCGATAAGCGCTGGCGCCGGCACCGCTCGGGTCGTACTCGAGAATCGATTTTCCGAAACTCGGCGCTTCGCTTAAACGCACCGTTCGCGGAATGACGGTGCTATAAACGCGCTGGCCGAAATGCTGGCGCACTTCGTCTACTACTTGCCCGCTCAGATTCGTGCGGCTGTCGAACATCGTCATGACAATGCCGCCGATCTCGACCTGATCGTTCGCGCCCGAATCGCGCACTTGCTCGACCACGCGCACGATTTTAACGAGCCCTTCGAGGGCAAAATACTCGCATTGGATCGGCGTCAGGATCTCGTCCGCCGCGGCCAGCGCGTTGGTCATGAGAATGCCCAATGACGGCGGGCAATCCAAAAGGACGAGATCAAACGTTTCATCTGAGCGAAAGCTCGACAATGTCCTGGCCAGCCGCGTGAGATGGTCCGGCATCCTGGCAATTTCAACTTCGGCACCGGCGAGGTCGAGATCGGCCGGAATGATGAACAAGTTATCGACCCGAGTCGGCAATATTTTGTTCGCGATGGACGCACCACCAAGCAGCGATTCGTAAATACTCTCGCCTTCAACTTCCTGCATGCCGAGCGCGCTAGTCGCGTTCGCCTGAGGATCGAGATCAATCAAAAGAACACGCAGTTTTTTTTCCGCCAACGCCACGCCGAGATTCACCGCGGTCGTTGTCTTCCCGACTCCGCCTTTTTGGTTTGCGATCGCGACAATTTTCATGCACGCGGAACAATCAGTGTGCGCAGCTCGAAACTGTGGCAACCATCCGATTCTTTCCAAAACAAATGTTGAGGGTCAGGCAGCATTTCCGTGACCTCGATTTCGCCCGCTTTAATTAGCCAGCGGTGGAAAATTTCCAGAAACAAATAGCTCTCAAGATCGACAAAGACTGGCTTTGTATCTTTATCGCGACCTTCCGCCCCGCTCCGACGCAACGCTTGCTCAGTCGGACGAATATAAACAAAGCGCGGCAAATCTCTTTCGGCGCGCAATTTTTCAACGGCGACGACCAACTGATTTGAGACGCCGGTGTAATTGCCGCGGATCAAATCGTCGGCTTTCACTGTCCAACCGCGACGTTGCACAATCACCTTCCCACAACGCAACCGAGGTGTATGCGGAGCCATTCCAAATTGAAATGGATGAAATCCAAGCGGAATCACCCAGGCACGCGCAAACGATCCGAGATGTTCGTGATTGTCGATCTTGCGGACACAAACGTCGCCGGTTGTTTCATCGATATAAACTTCAGCATCGGTCGGCGGAATTTTTCTCCAGTTCGGGTTCACGCGCTGTGGCGCGACGAAGTTTGAAAGCTCGGGCAACGCGTCGAACAAACGCACGGTGGTATGAGCCGTGAAATCCGCTGCGAAAAAACCGAAGTGGAAATTCGGGCGACGGAAGGTCGTGCTCGCTAATGCACGACTGAGCGTTTCTTTGTCTGGGCAACTCCAGTACATGCAATGATGAAGCATTGCGATTGGCGGATGCAGCTCGGCCAAGATCCATTGATAATCACCGCGCTCGATCGCTTCAGTTGAAGTCGCGGCCAATTGTAGATCGGCTGACGGATAAGTGTACTCATCGAACTTTGGATAATCGAAATTGTCGCGGACGACATGGCAATCCTCGGGTGTAAGCTGGTATTCGCTAAGACCGACATGCGGCTGCAATCGTTTTCGAAATGCAGCTTTCACTTCCTGAAACGCCATGACCGCGAGCGCAACCAAGCCGGGTCCGGTCAGCGGCAGTTTCGCCGTTTCGCATGCTTGCAGAAACGCGGGCAACGGCATCACACCGCTTTTCGCGCCGGCCTTTTCCATGATTCCGCGCAAACCAGCGCCCACGCGTGAAGCAATGAATGCGTAACTGTCGCGCCAGAGGTCGATCCACGGCTCGGCCTGAACCGTCACTTCATCGATCAAACTTTCGTTAATTTCGAAATGACATTCGCGAAAACATTCTTCGCCGATGGGATTGCTCGCGGCGTAGAGAAAACGATCGCCCTGTTTTGGTTTAGCGCCGATTGATTGCAAAGAGGTTTGGGTTTCTTCCAGAATCCATTGTCGATCTTCGATGTCAGTACTGGCGACAAACTTCGATGAGAGTTCGATTAACCTTTGCAAGATCGACAACCATTTGTCGCGAGCGGGACTCGGAAGCCAATTGATTACGTCCTCGAGCAAAATTTTCACGGCGTGCGGTTCCAGCGCGGGCACCATTAGCTTCGGATTTGAGTTTTCCAGATCGGCGTTAACCGCAGCCGCAATCGCGTGAGCAGTCCATCGTTCCAGGAACGCTTCGCGTTTTGCGACACCGGGCTCCGGGTTCAATCCGACTCCGGAAACGTTTTTGCCGATCTTGCCCCAGCCGGAAGGTCCGAACTCACTAAACGTGTCGTTTTTCGCGGCGATGCGTTGGAGATAAAGCACGAGGTGGCGCTCACGTTCGCGTCTGCGCGAGTTGCGCGCGGGAAGCGCAGCATCCGGATTGATTTCCAACAAGGAGGAAATGCGGTCGCGCATTCCTTCTGCACCAAAGATCAAATAGCGCGGCAAGATGGTGCGGGCGGAACCGAGCAATGATTTTCGAGCGGCGTCGAGCTCGTCATGAAGCGTTGCCGCCAAACCCTTCTCGTCGCCCGACTCGATTTTCCTTTGCCTAACGACCAGATCGCGAGCGGTGTTGGCAGTGACCGGTGTGGCCAAACGTTCGATTGTGTCGAAAGGCGCCCCAGCCAAACGAATCAAGAAAATTGGCGCGAAGCGATACGGCACGCGTTCAGCAAAACCAAACGCGGGGAAACTGACAAGTGAAACCGCGCGGAAAAGCCGGGCGCGGAATGCGGCAATTGCGAATCAGCCGACTGTTTAAGTTGCCGAGAGCGGCAGACGAATCGTGAAAACTGTGCCCACGCCGGGAGTGCTGTCTACCTTGATTGAGCCGTTGTGGTCTTC
>Ga0207646_10000766_pt1 | contig 41619 bp, 44 predicted proteins | sample KBSK5502metaG_FD_184343 | JGI IMG/M metagenome (GOLD analysis project Ga0207646, IMG submission 184343) | Corn, switchgrass and miscanthus rhizosphere microbial communities from Kellogg Biological Station, Michigan, USA - KBS K5-50-2 metaG... | ecosystem: Host-associated > Plants > Roots >... | reverse complement strand
CCGAGATAGCCAACAAGCTAATCCGCCCCAAAGGGATGATCAATGACAAAGCGCCAGGTCCCGTCTGACTGGCGCCGAACGACTTCCATCCCGCGATGAGACATCTCAATCCGCTGACCATCAGGTGCAGTACCGGTCAGCTTCCAATTGGACCGCAAGAGGGCGAGGTCGTCAGTCTTGACCACGCTCGCCGTTTCAAGCGTGATGGTCGGCTTGAGTGCGAGGAACTCTTGCAGAGTTCCCCGAATGGCTTCGCCAGTGATTGGTACCTGTCCGGGTTGAGGGATTAACAAGGCAGTCGGTTCATAGAGTGCCATCAGCGAATCGAGATGCCCAGTGGAGAAAGCTTCGGCAAAGAGTCGGTGAATCTCCTCAGGATTACGCGCTGGCATAACGATCTCCTTCTGCTGAATCCGCATTTTTATCGCTAACGCTAACGAAAAATAGGGCAGACTCGATTTCTTCGGATAAATGGAGTCTGACCCCATGTTGGGCCATTTTTGATTTCAATTTTATTCTTGCACGAGTATGGCCTGGATCACGTTCACAAACCCGGCCTTTGTTGGCTTCTTGTAGAAATCGCCTTGGACCGTAACGAGGGTGGATTCTTTCAGATCCAGCGTGCCCTGCAGGTACTCAACGGCGATCTTGTCACCCGTATTGGCATCCAGGAGGGAAAAAGAAGTATAGGGGCTCCCTTGTTGCGTGGTCTGTTGTTGAATCTGGACCGCTTTTCCTTGAACGATGACCTGTCCCTGGTTGAACTTGTCCGGATTTTTGACGATCTCCGCAACGGTTGTTTCGAACGCGGTGATCGGGAAAACATTCGGGACTAGGATGAAGCAAACGCTTGCCGCGAGTATTGCCGCAGAGACTTTATGAGTCATTTCCGGTTTCCTCCTGTCAGAGCGTACCACCAATAGTTAGGGGACTAGTCAGCGCGGCTCAGCTGGGACATGAGCATCCAGCAGTCAAGGCCGGGCCATCCGGTCCTTTTGGAATGCGAACGTGCCGTCTAAGAGCACGAACATCGCAATCAACGTGAGCAGGATTCCGACCTCAAACCATCCTTTCGGACCCAATTTCCAGATATGGCCCGTAAGCCCGGCCAAAAGACCGAGCGTCCAACACACAAAGCCGAGCGTGGCCCCGATTCGGGCTATCATCGTGCGCTTAGAACCCACATTTCTCATCGCACACACTCCTTTTTGTATTGTTTATGTGCAACGTCACTTTCCCTTCGTCAGGATGCTCTTCCCACGACTGAAATCGTCTAGGTTCAGCGGCAAGGCTAGGCTACCCTTCGAGACCTGTCAAGCTGGGACCAAACCCTTATGTCGAGAGCATTCAATAATTCAAGTCACACTTAAACTATTCTCACTGAAAAACTACGTCGGATGGGCGTCAGGGCCGTGCGTGATGGCCCACAGCAAGGCCACGCGGCAGATGGCGAGCGGCGCGGTCTCGGCGCAGATCACGACTTTATTGAGAAGCTTGGTGTTGATGACGCAATACCAGCACTCGGTGCCTTCGGGATAGCCCAATGAGGCGAGGTTTTGATGCTTGTGCTTGAAGTGCGGACAGCCGAAATACACGCCGTCCTTGTGAATCATGGCCTCGGCCACGGTCCAAGCGGCCGCAATGTCGATGGAGTAGGGCGGCACAGGGCCTCCGAGCCTTTGCCCCATCACCGTTTGCGCGATGAGGGTGTCCAACTCGGAACCCGCTGGCACGGTTTTGGGATCGATCATAGGGGGAGAGTCTAGCACACCTCTGCCCTGGTTCCGAGAAGCCGGCATTGACGCTGAGGCCTCTGTGATGATAGAGTCTTTTTCCAGCGTCACGAGGAGGACCGCGAGTGGCCGTTCCAGTCTCTCAGATGTTCACCGTCACCAAGTACGTCGTGACCCAGAAGCTCAAGGGGGTCAAGCGCTATCCGCTCGTGCTGATGTTGGAACCGCTGTTTCGCTGCAACCTCGCCTGCGCGGGATGCGGCAAGATCCAGTACCCCGACCACGTCCTGGACAAACGCCTGACGCCGGAGCAATGCTGGGCGGCCGCCGAGGAATGCGGAGCCCCGATCGTGAGCATCCCGGGGGGCGAGCCACTGATCCATCCTGAAATGCCAACGATCGTTCGGGGATTGGTCGAGCGGAAGAAGTACGTCTATCTCTGCACCAACGCGATCTTGCTGGAACGCAAGCTCAACGACTTCCAGCCTTCGAAATACCTGACGTTCAGCATCCACATGGACGGGCTGCAGGAAGAGCACGACATAGCCGTCTGCCGCGACGGCGTCTATAACGTGGCCGTCAAAGCGATCAAGCAGGCCCTTAAGCGGGGGTTCCGGGTTACGACCAACACCACGCTGTTTGACGACGCCAACCCCGAGCGCGTCCGGAAGTTTTTCGATGCTATGATGGAGTTGGGCGTCGAAGGGATGATGCTCTCGCCCGGATACAGCTACGAGAAGGCGCCCGACCAGAAAAACTTCCTCAGGCGGCAGCGGACGCGGGAATTGTTCTCGCACATCCTGCACAAGCCCAAGCGCGGTTGGCGGTTCAACCAGTCGCCGCTCTTCCTCGACTTCCTCATGGGCAAGGTGGACTACCAATGCACGCCTTGGGGCAATCCCACCTATAATATTTTCGGCTGGCAGAAGCCCTGCTATCTGCTCCAGGACGGCTATACCACGACGTTCCGGGAACTTCTGGATCAGACCAACTGGGACAAGTACGGGACCGGACGGAACGAGAAATGCGCCGATTGCATGGTGCATTGTGGGTACGAAGCGTCGGCCGTGAACGATACGTTCGGCTCCCTGCGGGGGTTCGGCCGGACGGTCGTGACGACGCTGATGCCGACCGCCCGATAGCCCGCGAGTCGTGACTGCCGACAAGCCTCCTTCTTCCGAACCGCAAAACCTGGAGGGTCGGGAGTTCCGGCCGTCGAACGACGCTGAGCGACGTCAGGCCGTGGATGTTGCGTTTGACTACCGCGGTGATGTGACCCTGGAGCTGACGTCCGGGGAAAAGATTGAAGGCTACATTTTCAATCGGAACGCCTCGGCCTCTCTTCCTGTCCTGCAGCTTTTCCCCAAGGATCAGGCCGGCACGCGGGTGGTCCCTTACGCCGACATTGCGACGATCGCTTTTACCGGTGAGGACACCGCCTCGGGGAAATCCTGGGAGGCCTGGGTCAAGAAGAAGGAATCGGAGCGCAAGGCGGAAGCCGAGCAGAGCAAGGCCGAAGCGCAGGCACGAGGATACCTCTAAATGACCGAAGCCTTCGCCAACAACCCACCCGCATCCCGCTCCCTCGACGACATCATTGCGCAAGGCTATACCCTCAGGACTGTTGCGTATCTCCGCGAAGGGTGGAAGGCTTTTACGGATAATCCGGTTGGATTCCTCGGATTTACCCTCGTGCTGACGCTCACCTCTCAGGCGATTCCGCTCCTGGCTCCTTTCGTGGGGCAACTCCTGAGCCTTGCGATTCAGATGCTCATGCTGGCCGGCATCGCGATGGTCACGTGGCGGCAATTGAGAAACCAACGCTCCACCTGGGGCGATTTCTTCCCTGGCTGGCAGACGACCGCGCAGGTGTTTCTCTGCACCGTCGTCGGGCTCCTCTTCATTGCCGTGGGGTTTTTCCTGTTGGTGATCCCCGGCATCTACTTAACGGTCGCCTACACTTTCTCCTATTTGCTGATCGTGGACCGTGGGACAGGGGTCTGGCAGGCGCTTGAGGGAAGCCGCCGGGTGGTGAACAAACACTGGTGGGGTGTCCTGGGTTTGGTTCTGGTGATGGTGATCGTGATGGTCGGAGCGGTGGTGGTCGGCGCTGTGGGGCTCGGCCTGCCCATCGGCTACGGCCTTTCAGGGTTTTTCCCTGAGGTGAACCTGGATGAGTTGCCCCTTGTATTACCTGCAACGGGCCTGACGATCAGTCTGGGCATATTGATGGGAGTAATGAGCGGGATGATGATAGGAGGAGCTGTTGGAGTGGCCGTTGCCGGGTGCATGCTGGGCGCCGCGTACGCCGACATCTTCGGGCTGCCTTCTCTGTCGCAATCCCTGCCGTAATTTTCCAGTGTGAGCCCTCGGATTCGAGCCAGGTTATCCTCCTTTTTTGCGCTCTTAGATGCGCCGAATGCCGGTGGAGGAATGTGTTGACAAAGATAGACACCTATGTTAATTAGGCCGCACTTTACCAGGGCTGTTCGGGTCATTTTGAATGTCATGGATTTGAGACCGTCGTGGGGTGGCGCGGCGGTTTTTGTCGGTCTGGCCGGTCTGTTCGGACTGGCTGTCTTACTCCCGGCTACAGCCTGGGCCACTCACGAAAATGATCACCGGTTCACCGTCTCCGGGTATGTGCGGGACAAGGACGGCCGGTCGGTGAAGGATGCGCGTGTGCTGGCGCGGGACCTGGGAGACCAGAGTGTCGATCCCGTCACCACCTACGCGGACAGCGAGGGATACTATAAGGTGGTCCTCCACCTGCACGATAAGAATGCAGGGGATGCCGTTCTCATCTCGGCCAAAGACGAGCGAGCAGGGTTCGACGAGATTAAAAAAATCCGGGCTGAGTTTGATCCGAAGGACCGGCACACCGAACGACAGGCGAAGGTGAACTTCGGGCCGGAACCCGAGAAGATGTCAGCTGGTGGACTGGGGGGAAGCATTGGGGCGGAGGACGCACCGCAGTATTGGGTCTATGGCGTGGGAGGCGTCCTGGTTCTCGCGGCAATCGGCGCCGCCGTTGCTTGGTCTCGACAGCAGCAAGCCAAGGCGGCCTCCAAGCGACGCGGGAAGAAACGGTAACCAGGCTGGAACCAGAACAAGTCGGGCGCTTTTGCTTTGGGGAGACGGAAGTCCCTGAGGAAAAGCGTCTTTTTTATGCGAGGAATCTGGAGAGGGGAAAGGAGTTGGGAGCGATGATGAAGATCACAAGCTTGATGGGACTGTTGATCGTGGGGGGTGTGGTGTTCCTCGCGGCCGGCTGTGCGGAAGAACAGGAAAGCACGGCGCCGCCTCCGCCCGCTCCGCCGGAATATGCCGACAAGCACATGCCGGCCGGCTGGTGGGCGGATGAAAAGATCATTGCCGAAGGCAAGACGATCTTCGAGGGGGTCAAGAACATCGATGTGAATTGCTCCTCCTGCCACGGCAAAGACGGCAAGCCGGTCAAGGCTGGCGCGCGCGACTTCCGCAAAGGCGAGCGGATGAAGCTCTACTCCGACAGCGTTTGGTTCTGGCGGATTTCCGAAGGCGTGCCGAACACCAAAATGAAGGCCTGGAAGAGCAAACTGCCCGAAGAGGACCGGTGGAAGGCCATGGCCTATGAGCGGACCTTCGGACTCAGCGGGATGGGCTACGACGTGGCGCGGAAAGAATGGGTGCCGGTCGCGGACCTCGGGAAGCCGGCGCCTGCAGCTGCTCCAGCGGCCAGCGACGGCAAAGCGCCGGCAGCGGCTCCCGCCAAGGACGCGCCGAAGAAGGACGGGAAATAATCGCGGTCAACTCCAGTCAGGGAGCGGCGAGACCATGAAGACCTGGCAGCGCAGCCTGTTGATGGTGGTGGGTCTCCTCGTAGTGGGGACGGCGGCCTATGCTCAGTTACCGGATCCCAAAGTACACGAGTTTCCGTATGCGGGGAACCGGGCGGCCGTCTGGGTCGTGGCCCAGATGCATATTCTGTTCGCTGCGTTCATCCTGGGAGCGCCGATCTTCGTGGTGATCAGCGAGATTCTCGGTTGGAGAAACAAGGATGCGCGATACGAGCGGCTGGCCAAGGAGGTCACCAAGGTCACGGTGATCCTCTACAGCATGACCGCGCTGACCGGCGGCCTCTTCATCTTCGTGCTGCTGGCCACCTACCCGCAGTTTACGGCATGGCTGATCAACCACTTCTTCGCCGTCTTCGCCGTGATTTACCCGTTACTCTTCATCGCAGAAACGATCATCCTGTACCTGTACTGGTACACCTGGGACGCGCTGCAGGGTCCGAAGAAGCTCCGGCACATCGCTATCGGAGTGCTGCTGAACGTCATCGGGCTGACGACGCTCATCGTGATCGACGGCCCCACGGCGTTCATGAACACGCCAGCCAAACTAGCTGAGGGTGGCATGGACCTCCGGACCTTCATCGAAACCACGGCGACGCTGTGGGACAAGATGAACAACTATAGCTGGTGGCCGCTGAACATCCATCGGACGGTCGGCAACGTGGTCTTCGGAGGGTTCATCACCGGCCTGATCGCGGCCTACATGTACCTCATGGCCAAAAACGATGAGGAGCGGGCCTTCTACGATTGGTTCGGGTTCGTCGGCAACCTGATCGGCGTGGGCGCGCTGCTGGCCCTGCCGTTCGCCGGCTACCTTTTGGCCTACGAGCTCTGCGACTACGATGCCTCCATCTGCCCGTATATGATGGCCGATCAGCTCTCCATGTTCTTCGAAATGCAGGGGGCCATGGTAGGTCTGATCTTTCTCGCCAGCAACTACTACATCTGGCTGAGCATGAAGCGGATCGAAGGTATCGAGCGGATCCGCATGTCGCTGGCCACGTTGCTGTTGATGGTGAGCGTGCCGGTGGTCTTCATGCTGGTCTGGACCAAGTGGCCGGTGCCGGATCTGATGGCGCTCGTCGTCCCGGCCGGCTACGTCGCGGTGTGGCTGCTGATCGGGAAGTTCATCCCCTGGACGGTATCCTCGCAGACGATGGTCAAAGTGGCGTTCCTGATGGTGATCATTGGCAATGCGATCTGGATGACGCCACATGCCTTCGTCGCAACGCAGGCGCTGGCGCCCGACGACGGCTCGCTCAGCCTGCCGCATGGAGAAGTCAGTCTGCGCTTCGTCACGGTGTCCTGGGACATGCTGGCGCTGATGCCGGCGAAGAACGCGGCGGCCTTTACGCTCGTGTTCGTCACGATCATCAATTACATCCTCTACAACCGGGCGCTGCGCCGGGGCCGCATCATCTGGGGCAAGATCGACTTTGCGGCCCAGTTCGTCCTCGTCTTCTTGGCCTTCAGCGCGATCTGGACGATGGGGCTGATGGGCGCGGTTCGCGAGCTGACCCGGAAATACTTCCACGTGTTCAACCTCCAGTACGACTTCACGCCGGAGTCCTTCACACCGACGCTCGCATACTCTAGCTGGGTCATCACCGGGGTCACGCTGACCTTTTACATCGTCGTGAGCTTCGCGATCGTCCTCACGCTGCGCACGGGGAAGGACAAGGCTCACGCTGAGGCGCCGAAGGCGGTGCCGGCTGCAGCGGGCGCGAAGTAGGGAGAGCCATGGCGGCCGTGAGAAGCTTCATCGGGATCCTGAGCAAGCGTCTCCTGCTAGGAGGGATCGCGGCGGTCGTTCTTTTCCTCGCCGCTCGCTTTGTGTTCCACTTCCCTCCCGTCTTCCAGGTCATGTTCGTCCTCTATGCCGCTCTCGGCACGCTGGTCTTTATCCTGCTGGACGCCCCGGCGGTCCCAACGTTCAGCGGGTTCAAGGCCGTGGTTGCGCTGGTAGCCTTCTATGCGGTCATTTCGGGGGCGTTCATCGCCGGCGCGAACTTCCTGCCCCAGTACGATCCTCAGGTTGAAAAGGGGAAGATCGACAAGATTGTGAAGCCGAAGCTGGCGGCGACGGACAAGGGCAAGGTTGATGAGCTGTTGAAGCGCAGCGAAGAGTTGAATGCGCAAAGCCAGGCGATCCTCAAACGATTGGAAGCTCTGGGTGGAGAAGAAGCGAAAAAGATCGAAGCGTCTTTGGGCGGCGGTGCAGGTCCTGCGGCTGCGCCTGCTACGACCGGGGGGAATCTGATCGCGCTCGGCAAGGAGCAGTATGACCTGCAGGAGTGTTACAACTGCCATAAGATCGGAGGGAAAGGCTCGGTCAAGAAGCGGGGACCGACGCTGGACAACATCGGCAACCTCATGAAGCCCGAAGAGATCAAGGAAAAGATTCTCAATCCTCGCGCCTGGATGGCCGAAGGGTTTGATAAGGAGTACGCGAAGAAACAGATGCCAGCCAAATATAAGGAATTATTGGCGGACACCGAAGTCAATGCCTTGGTCGCCTACTTGTCCAGTTTGAAGGACGCGTCGGTCCAGACACCTAAACCCATCAAGAAATAAGCGATCGTCGGATACGACCTACATGGCAAGCATGCAACCAAAGATCAAATCCAAGGTTCGTTGCACTGACGGCGAGATCGGCGAGGTTGCCCATGTCATCGCCGATCCTCTTTCACTGGAGGTCAGCCACATCGTCGTCCGCACGAACGGAACCGAGCGGCAGGTGCCGGTCAGCTCAATCGGCGCTGTGCGGGACGACTTGGTCGAGCTGCTCTGCAACTCCTCCCAGGTCGCGGGATTCCCCGAACTCAAGCGCGAAGACTTCCTGACCTCCAAAGAGGTCGAGATCCCGCATCTGGAGAACCGGATTCATGTGGAACCCGGTGAGGTGCTGGTTCCCTTTCCGGAGCTCGAGAAAAGCTGCGCGCGCCGATCCTTCTTCACCGGCTTTATCTATGTCATCGGAGTGCTGATCGGTCTCCCCCTTGTCTGGCCGGTCCTCCGCTTCGTCATGAAGCCCATGTATGCCCCCTATGACAACCGCTGGCTCAAGATCGGGAACGTGAGCAAGATCAAAGCGGAAGACGTGGGCGTGCAGTTCATCTTCAAGAAGTCCTTCAAGGACTCAGTTCTCGAGCGCGAAGAGGACAAGAACCACTGGGTGGTCAAGGCGACACCCGAGACCCTTCAGAAGATTTACAAGAACGGCGACCTCTCCTTTTATGACGAGAAGGGCGACGTGGTCTGGGTCAACAAGCAGACGGTCCCGTATGTCGCGTTTGCGGGGAAGTGTCCCCATCTCGGCTGCGGTTACAAATGGCGCTCCCACAAGACTCGCGGACAGGTCTTTCTGTGCCCGTGCCATCTCAGCATTTACGACGCCGCCGGGACGGTGCTGGATGGGCCGGCCCCACGCCCCTTGGATGTGCTGCCGATCAAGATCTCCGCGACCGGGGACATCGAGGTGATTGACGTCGAATACAAGGCGGGAAAGAAAGAACAGGTTCGGCTCGCGTAGATGAACGCGCTGCTCCAAAAGGTCTATGACTTCGTCGACGAGCGGATCGACCTGAAGACGCTCGAGGCGAAGATGATGAGAGAGCCGATCAAGGGCGGCTCGCGCTGGGCCTATGTCTTTGGATCGTGCCTGCTCTTCATCTTCATCATGCAGGCCGTGACCGGCGTGCTCCTGATGTTCTACTACATTCCCAGCGCCGACCATGCCTACGCCAGCACCCAGTTCATCATCCATGAGGTGGATTATGGGTGGTTCATCCTGAGCTACCATTTTTGGGGCTCGTCGGCGATGGTGGTCATGGTCTTCGCCCACATGTCCCAGGTGTTTCTCTGGGGCGCGTACAAAACGCCCCGCGAGATGACCTGGCTCGTCGGCTTGGGGCTCTTCGGCATCGTCATGGCCTTCGGCTTCACCGGCTATCTCCTGCCGTGGGATCAGCGGGCCTACTGGGCCACGACGGTCGGTGTGGAGATCATGGATAAGACGCCCGTCGTAGGCGATTTCCTGGCTCGGTTCCTGAAAGGCGGGCCGACGCCGGGACAGATGACCTTGAGCCGGTTCTTCGTCATCCACGTGATGATCCTGCCGGCCGCTTTGATGGGACTGGCTGGCCTGCATCTCTTCCTCTTCCGATCGGCCGGGCCAGCGGGGCCGTTCCGCGGGACCTCCGACGAGTTGAAGGCCAAGACCGATTTCTTCTTCCCGCGCCAGGTGTGGAAGGACATTGTAGCCATGGCGGCGGTCTTTCTCGCCATCTGTTCCTTGGCCCTCATCGAACCGGTGCAATTACTCGAGCAGGCGACGCCGGATCCCGGCGATTACCATCCGGAACCGGAGTGGTATTTCCTGTTCCTGTTCCAACTGCTCCGTTGGAAGGTTTTCTCCGGCGAGTTCGGCCAGTTCCTCGGCGCGATTGCGATCCCGGGAGCGTTTATGCTGTTGCTCGTCGCGCTTCCGTTCATCGACCGGAGCCCGGAGCGCAACATTTTCAAGCGGCCGATCGCCTTGCTGTCCTGGGCAGTCGTCACGATCGGTATTCTGGTCCTGACCGTATCGGCGATCCTCAATCGCGAGTTCCTGGACTGACGGGAGCCACGGGCATGCCCCATCCTGTTGACACCATCTCTTCCGTCAAGCTGGCCTGGGCTATCGCCTGGTCGGCTTTCTGGACGGGATTTCCGTTCAAAATCATCGTCGCGCTCCTCTTACTCACAGCGGAGATTCCTCCGTGGGAAGGGGCGGGGCTCGTCACGTTGTTGGTCCTCTCGGTGCCGGTCGATATCTGGGCGGTCGGCCTGACGGCCAGGACGATCTTTCTGGAGCGGCTGGGGATGCAGGTCCATGGGCCGGTGGGGTTGGGCTTGTGGTGGCAGGGGGCCGCGCTGGGCGTCGTGGTGCTGGGAGGCGCCTATTACGCGGTAGGGACCACCGCGGCTGTCAGCCAGAAAATCGCGGCGGCGATCATCGGCGTGATCAAAAAGATCTACGCGCTTCCGATTGCCGAGCAGATCACTCTCGAGTTACTGATCTGGAGCGTTCCCACGGCGATGGTCATCCTAGTATGCCTGCTCATCTGGCTCAAACTGTTCGGGTGGCGCGTCAAGCGGTTCGTCATGACCAAGGGCCAAACCAGCTCCGAAAGCCTGCCGGAGCGCGTGCGCCAGTGGGATTATGCGCGCGTGCCGGCGGACCCGACCCTGGTGCTGGTCTCGATCGCCGGCGTGGCGGTGGTTCTCACGGTGACGTTCTGGGTCCTGCTGCCGGTGACGACACCGCACCGGCATCCCGACTATCCCCCTCCGCCGTCGGAGGCGGTCAAGAAGCCGGTCAAGCCTGAGGAGATGCTGAAGAAAACGGAGACGACGCTGGCCAAGGCTGAGGCTGTCCTGGAAGCGGTGGAGAAGGAAAAGGCCAAGGAAAAGAAGAAGCCCACGGGCAAGGGGAAATAAAGGAGCGCGCGCCATGGAACACATCCGCAACCATAGGAACGTGTATGCCTATGCGGCGCTCTTCCTGGTGCTGATGCTGGCGGTTGCGGTGCCGGTGGGCCTGACTTGGGCCCAGGAAGCCCCGGCCGGGGCGGTGACGGAATATCGCGACATCCCCGGTATGGGCAGCCGGAACCTGATCTGGATCGTGGCCCAGCAGCATCTCCTCCTGGCAGGGTTCGTGCTCGGCGTGCCGATCTTCGCGTGGGTGTGCGAGATCGTCGGGGTGCGGACGGGTGACCAACGGTACGATAAGCTGGCCAAGGAATTCACCAAGCTACTCACGTCGGCCTACGCCACGACCGCCCTCTTCGGCGGCATTCTCCTATTCCTGCTGATCGGACTCTATCCCAAGCTGATGTCCTACCTTACGGACATCTTCTTTCCATCGTTCCTCGTGTACTGCGTGCTGTTTTTGCTGGAGACCGTGACGTTGTACCTCTATTGGTACGGGTGGGACTCGATGCAGGGTACCAGGAAGGGTCTACACTTGTTCCTGGGCTTCCTGCTCAACGTCTTCGCGTTCTTCATCATGATCGTGCCGAACTCCTGGGCGACCTTCCAAGCGAGTCCGGTCGTGATCGCAGAAGGAGGCGGCATGTGGGCCAAGGCCTGGGCCGCGACCTGGAACCCGACCTGGTGGCCGGTGAATGTTCACCGGTTGATCGCCAATGTCGTACTGGGTGGCTTCATTTGCGGCGCCTATGCCGGGCTCAAGTACCTCATGGCGCAGACTAAAGAGGAACGGGTCCATTATGATTGGATGGGGTACGTGGGAAATTTCATCGGCGTCTTCGGCATGCTGCCGCTTCCGTTCGCCGGCTACTGGCTGATGCGGGAGGTCTACCAATACAACCAGCAGATGGGGATCACCCTGATGGGCGGGTTCCTGTCCTGGCTGTTCATCCTGCAGGCGATGCTGATCGGGATCTTGTTCTTAGGGGCCAACTATTACTTCTGGATGGGCATTATGTATCGCATCCCCGGATCCGAAGCCAAGTACCGGAAGCCGATCCTGACGATGCTGGTCATCCTGCTCGTGTGCCTCGGGGTCTGGATGACACCGCACTCTCTGGTCGCGAGCCTGGAGGAGGCGCGTAAGATGGGCGGGACCCACCATCCTCTGCTGGGCGTCTTCGGCGTGATGTCGGCGAAAATGACCGTGGCGAACCTCATGATTCTGGTGACTTTCATGAGTTTCATCATGTACTGGAAAGCCGGCAAGCAGGAAAGCGGTAGATTGGCGACATTCGCCAAATGGGGACAGCGCGGAATATTAGCTTTTGCCGCGATCGTCGTCATCGTGCTCGGCGTCTGGGGCTATTTCGTGCCGGCCATCACCCGGATCAACTACTTCTCCACGACGCAGGTACTGGTGGTGCTGTTCGTCTTGCTGACCGTTACGCCGTTGACCGGGCTCTTGATGAAAAGCGCCAAGACCACGACCGAGATGGTCTGGGGCGTCATGCCGCCCCGGGCCGCCTACGCCCTTGTGTTAAACGCGGTCATGGTCATCCTGCTCATGACCCTCATGGGCTATGCGCGCTCGTCGTCCCGGGTGCACTGGCACGTCTATGGGGTGATGCAGGATACCTCGCCGTACGCCTATTCACCGGCGCTCGGCTATGCGGCGGCCTTCATGTCATTGAACACCTTCCTGTTCTGCCTCATGGTGGCGTTCATCTTCTGGGTCGCCTCCATGGGCGGGGAGAAGAAGGGCGGCTCGCCCGACAAGGCGTCTGCGAAAGGCAAGGGAGCCGTCTCGCCGACAGTCGGAGGCGCGTCCCTGCCGGCGACTGGGCGCCGCTAGGAACGAAAGGCACAGGTCCCCATGACTGAAGACCAGCTACTACAAACGATCGGGTTGAGCGTGATCGGCCTCGGAGGGGCGATCCTCCTCTTCGTGAAAGCCCGTTTTATCCGCGTGGTCGCCTTCGTGGCGATTGTGCTGGGGGGCTTTTCGTTGGTGGCCCTGAGTGTTCCGCAGATGGCCTCGCTGCCGCCCGCGGTGGAGAAGATAGACCTGATGGCCATCAAGGAAAAGAAGGACCTGGCTGCGGTCGGCCAGAAGATCTTTTTCGGCAAAGGCCAGTGCGCGCTGTGCCACACGATCGGCAGCAGCGAAGGGCGGTGTCCCGATCTCAAGGGCGTCGGCGCCAAGCTGACGCGGGCGTTCCTCTACGAGAGCCTGACCCAGCCGCAGGCCTATGTGTACAAGGACTACGAGCACGTGGGCCAGGCTAAGTTCTTTCCGGCCAAGATGCCCTACATCAACAAAAAGCCGATCGGCCTGAACAACAACGAGATCCTCGCCGTCATCGCCTTTCTACAGAGCATGTCCGGCGAAGAGGTGACCATTAATCTGTCCGAGCTTGAGGCGCCGAGTCCAGCAAGCTCGGGGGGGAGGAAAGAACTATGAGAGGGCCCTCACTGGCGGTCAAGGGGGGGATTCTTCTGGTGGTGGTGTTCGCGGCCCTGAAGTTTGTCCTGCCGCTGTTCACCGCGCCCTTGCCCATGAGCCTTATCTGGCTCTATCTGTTTTTGACGACCGTCGGCATCGTGGTCTATGGCACTCTCAGCGGCGAATCCACGGAGGCGCTCTTGGGGCCCATCTTCCGGTTCCTGAGCGGTGAAGGGATCGGTGGCGTAGCCAAATCCGCTCGCCTTGTGGTCCTCGTGCTGTTCCCGCTACTGGTCGGCTGGCAGACATACAGTGACCTCGTTCCCAGTTCGCAGCCGCCGTCCGAGAACCGGACTATCCATCCGGCGCCGCCCGGCGAGTTCGTCGGGCTGGGCAATCCCCTGCCCAACACGCCCGAGAATGTGATGCAGGGGAAGGGGTTCTATTTTGCCTATTGCATGCCCTGTCACGGTCCCAAATTCAACGGGAACGGTCCGGCCTCAGACGGGTTCAACCCGCCGCCGGCCAATTTTGTGGATCCGGGGACGATCGCCCAATTGCAGGAGTCTTACCTCTTCTGGCGCATTAAAAAGGGTGGAGTGGGACTGAATGTCGAAGGCCATCCGTGGAAATCGGCCATGCCACGATGGGAGGTGGAATTGTCCGATGATCAGATCTGGAAAATCATTATGGCGGAGTACTCGGGTTCCGGACATAAGCCCCGGACGTGGGAGTAGGTGATGAGGACGATCTTGTCACAATACGCGCCGGCGGTCTTTCTGGCTGTCGTGGTTGCATTGTTGTGGGCGGCGCCGACACCGGCGCAAGAGAGCGTAGTCGTCCGCGCGAAGCTGATCCAGGGGGAGGTGCCGACGGATCCAACGGCGCCCATCTGGGAGAAGATTCCGGCGACCGAGTTCCCGCTGTCTCCGCAGGTCCATTGGCAAAAGCGCATCCAACAGGTGACCGTCAAAGCCATACACGTTCGGGCCGTTCATAATACCAAACAGATCGCGTTCCTCCTTGAATACGGCGATCCGACCCAGGACCCGGCCGATGCCGCGGCTTTGGAATTCATGGTCGGCGACAAAAAGGCCCATTTTGCCCACGGGCAGCCCATGGCCCAGGTGGAAGGCGGGCCCGTCAACATCTGGTACTGGCGGAACGACACCCCTGGAGCTGCGGATATGAGCGCGAAGGGATTTGGAACGCTGAAGAAAGAGGGCCAGCAGGATGTCCAGGCCAAGGGGGTCTGGAAAGCCGACAAGATCAAGGTCAAGCACAAAGAGCGCAAAATCGTTCTCCGCAAAGATGCCAAGGGCGAGCCGGTCAAGAACCCGAAGACAGGCGAGCCGCTCTTCGACGAAGAGACGAAAGTGGTGGAGGATGACGTGACAGGGGTATGGCGCGTCGTCTTTACCCGTGCACTGACCACGACCGATCCCAACGATGCCCAGTTCCAGACGGGAACCTTCCCGAACATCGCCTTTGCGGTATGGGATGGGCAGAAGCTGGACAGCGGCGATGTGAAGGAATCCGGCTCGCAAAAAGCTATTTCGTCCTGGTGGTACTTCAACGTCGAGCCTCCGACCGATTATGCGATTTACCTTTACGGCCTCATAGCGGTGGTCTTGGCCGCAGGGGTCGAGTTCGTCATCGTCCGCAAGGTGAAGAAGGGACAGTCGGCATGAAGGGTCAGCATATTGCAGGCATGGTCGCGGTCACGGCGGTGGCGGCGGTGGTCGGGATGGCCGGCTGCGGGCTGTTCCAGGACGAGCATGTGACAAGAGGCGCCGATCTGTACGCGTACTATTGTTCCCATTGCCACGGGGAGAAGGGGAAGCCCGGGCAGGGATTCAACTGGAAGCTCATGCCCGATCCCAAGCCGAAGGACCTGTCCAACAAGGACGAGATGAGCACCTTGAAGGACGAGGAGATCTTCGCGACTATCTCCCGCGACATGAAAGACACGACGCCGGATGTCGGCGATAAGATCGGCGATGACGAGTTCGCCGTTCCGACCATGCCGACGTTCAAGTACACGCTGTCGGAGGAGGAACTCTGGTCGCTGGTGGCCTTCGTGCGGACGCTCCATGGGACGAAGCTGGAGAAGAAGGACTGGGCCGGCTTCAAGAAGGAGCGGCCCCAATTTGCCTCGGTGCCCAAGCCGATGGTGACGGTCACGGCAGCCGAAGAGACCAAGCTGGCGGCGCGCGGCAAGCAACTCTATCTCAATAAGTACGGCTGTAACGCCTGCCACAAGACGGGGGACAGCGGGGGGGAGGTCGGTCCTTCCTTAGATCGGGCGGGATTCCGCCTGAACTCCCCGTGGGTCTATCGGTGGATCAAATATCCGCAGATCATGAAGCCGCACACCAAGATGCCCAATCTCGGCGTGAGCGACGATGACGCCAAGGCCATCATGTTCTATTTGAAAACGTTGAATGCTCCGCCGCCCGACAAGCCGCTGCCGGCTTCCTCCTGATTTCAGACAGCGCATCCAATCTAGTAGGGGCACGGCACGCCGTGCCCCTACGTCATCGGAAGATCAGCCCACTCCAGATGCCTGCGAGGATCAGCGCACCGATCCACACGTGTTGCTTGAACAGCTGGAATGCATGCGCTCGAGAGACCCCGCGCCTGACTTGCTGCACCTGGGCGGTGAAGAGTCCCGCGGCTAGGACGAGCGTGAAGTAGAAGGGAGGCGCCAGTCGTGTCACCACGCCGACGAGGGCGAGGATCACCGTCATGAAGAGGAGAATAAGGCCCACGGCGAGCCACGCCCATTCTCCGAAGAAAATGGCGGAGGACTGTACGCCGATGCGGAGATCGTCGTCGCTGTCCTGCAGGGCATAGATCGTGTCGTAGCCAATGGCCCAGCAAACGGTCGCCGCGAAGATGCCAAGGGCCGTCCAGCCGATTTCGTTCCGGACCGCCGCCCACGCCATGATCGTACCCCATCCAAACGCGATGCCGAGGATGGCCTGCGGCAGTGGCATGACCCGTTTGGCCAGCGGGTAGAGGACGGCCAGGAGCAAGGCGACAGGCGCCAGAGCGAGTGTGAGCGGGTTGAGGAAGGACACCAAGCCGGCCGCGATGCCGATCAGCGCCATGAAAACGCCGAATGCCGTTTGCGGACGCAGGCGGCCGTCAGCGAGCGGGCGCTCGCGGGTGCGCTCGACCTGACGGTCCAGATCGTGGTCCCACAGGTCGTTGATGACCACGCCCGCGCTCCGCATGATGAAGACCCCCACGATGAAAATGACGGTCAGCGAGAGCGGCGGGTGTCCGTCGCCAGCCAGGATCAGTGCCCATAGGGTGGGGAAGAGGAGCAGGAAAGTTCCGGTTTGATTGCGGAGACGGATCAGGTCGGCCAGGGCGGACCAGGAGAAGGACGGACCTCCCACAGGGGGCATGGGGCGGACGGTACCGAATCGGGCACGGGGTGTCAAGGGCGTCTTTTTCGTTGCGATTGCCGCGTATTTCTTGTATACATCAGTCGGAAAATCACTCACGCCAGGCGCCCGCCATTGATTGTCAGGAGCATCGCGTTCATGACTAGACGCCATCCGGCCCTGAGGCCCCTCCTGCACGTCCTTGTGTTGCTGATGGCGACGGCAAGCTTTGGCTGCGGGCAAAAGCTTGTCTTTCCCCGATTGGAATTCAAATCCGAGGAGTCCAAAACCCCCAGCATTCCGCTGACGGTCCGCGTCGAGATTCCTGACGTGCTCAAGCAAGCGCAACTGTTTTACAAGGATTCGTGCGGGATGCCCCAGGGCATTCCGTTGGGAGAGCGTCTTGCCGAACAGGTCAAGGCCGATGTAGCCGGCGTCTTTGAAAAGACCTTTGAGGGTAGCGCGAAAGAACCAGCCGATGCCGTGCTGAGCGCGGTGATGGAAACCAGCGAGATCAACCTCTACATCCCACGCCGGGAAATCGGCGAGTATCCGATGAGTACTCTGGTGCGGTTGCGGGTGACGGTGATTGATGCCGAGGGGAAGACGCTGTTCAACGAGGCGATCAAGGGGGAAGGCAAGTGGAAAGTGACCACCGACGGGACCGAATGCACCGTCCGGGGGCTGATGCTGCCGGTGACAGAGGCGATGGAGAAGCTCTCGGATCGCGTGGTGGACAGCCTGACCCAATCGATCAAGATCCGTGACCACGCCATCAGAATCCGGACCCGCCAGGAGATGATGGCCTTGAGCAAGCAAGGCGGTGGCGCAGTGGCTCCGCCGACTGGAACTGGCACGGCCGATCCGCCCACCCTCAGCTTCCGTGCATCGCTCGAGGACGAGAATCGCAATCAAGTGCTCGATGTCGGTGAAAAGCTCGTCGTTCGTGTGGAAGTGGCCAACAGCGGCCCGGGCGTGGCCCGCGGCGTGACGGTCGTCCTCTCGGGAACCCCGGCGCTGGTGCAGGAATTCACCAATCCCACGATGTTGGGTGATTTGCAGCCGGGCGAGAAGAAGCAGGCGGTGATCACCTCCACGCTGCCTGCGTCTTTGCCCGATCAGCAGACGGAGTTGCTGGTTCAGGTCACCGAGGCTGGAGGATTCGGACCGCCGACCAAGAAACGGTTCGTCGCCATGGTCCAGCAAGGCAAGGCGGGGCCTGCGGCAACCGATGCCGGCGAAGTGTTCTCCGGGGACGTGGATCAGGTTCCGCCGCGAGTCTCCGGCTTTGAGCGGCGCACTTCGTACGCCGTTGTGGTGGGCATCGGGGGCTATCGGGAGGAAAACGTTCCCAAGCTCAAGCATGCCAAGCGTGACGCCGAGGTGGTCGCCAAGCATTTGACCGCCGTGGCGGGTTTCCCGTCCGAGAACGTGCGGGTCTTGACGGACGAACGCGCGCTGCTGGTCGATTTGCAGGAGATCTTTGAAGAGTGGCTCCCCCGGAGAGCAAATGCTTCCGGGGTCGTCGTAGTCTATCTGGTTGGTAACGCCGTTCTGGATGCGGACGGTGGCGAGATCATCATGGTGCCCTATGAAGGCCGTCCGGACCTTGCGCGGCGTGGCTATTCTCTGCGGCGGATGCAGGAGGTCCTGAGCCGGTTGCCGTCCCGGTTGAACTTGGTCTTTGCTGATCTCTCGTTTCCGGGTGCGAACGAAAGACCCGGCACCGGCCCGCGGGCGCTCTCATGGAGCTCCAACCGGCCGAGCGGCAAAAGCCGGACCATCATTGTCGGATCGTCTTCAACGAATGGGCCCAGTCTGTCTTGGGACGCGGGGCAGCATGGACTGTTTACCTACCACTTCCTCAAAGCCATCCGCGGCCAGGCGGACGCCAACGACAACGGTTGGGTGGATGTGGGCGAGATCATCGCATACCTCCGGGAGCAGGTTCCCAAAGGCGCCGCCGAGCTCAAAAAACAGCAGGTGCCGGTGGTGAGTCCGGAGGTCGAACCCGATGGGCCGATCGGGACCTTCCCGGTCAGCAAGGCGCGGCGGCGGAGTTGAATAATCGCTGCGGGCTTGCTACATTGGCCGCGGGCCGGCGTAGCTCAGTGGTAGAGCAGCTGATTCGTAATCAGCAGGTCGGTGGTTCAATCCCACTCGCCGGCTCCAAACCTGTATCAATGCTGGCGAAACACTCAGCGAAGGGCGGCCTCTTCTAATTCTCAGCAACCTCGACTCGGACAATGACTTATTGGGGCAGTTTCTTACGGAGCGCCGGATCGAGCGTATCGAGCACGCGCTTATCCAGGTTGCAGCCGAGCGAATAGTGGGCCACCAAGACTTCCGCGACAAAGCGATCAGTGGAGGAGGATTTCCCTGTCTTTTGTCGCGCGCTGAGCGCGTCCTTGACGTCCTTCAAGGCGATCCGGCCGGGGCACTGCAAGCCAAGCCCTCCCAGCATTTCCATGGCGCCTGCGAGAAACGGCTGCTGATCCTCAGACGGCAAGCTGTTCCAAAAGGCCATGCTTAAACCAGACGAGGCTGCCTGAGCCGGCAGAACAAGCAGCAGACTAAGTGCAACTGCAAGGCCATAGAGGATTTTCATATCTCAACTCCATTCTCAAAAGTTTTCGTTGGCGAGAGACCAGACCAGCGAAAAGGTGTAACGCGTGACCGCAGCGAGCAGGTCGGGATCAATCTTCTCGGGCCGGTCGGTCGGCCGATGGAAGTCCGGATGCGGACCTGACGTCACGATCGTGGCCGTGGGGATGCCGGCTTCGGCGAAGGGGACGTGATCGCCGCCTGGGAACAGGCCGAACAGTTCCAGGCGGTCGCCCAGGCCGATCCTCTCCGCAGCAGTCTGCGCGACGGCTTTCTCCAACTGAGAAAGGCCCACCGTGATGTTGCCGTTGCCCACTCCCGCATGGTCGATGTTGACCATGGCCTTCACGGTGCTCAGAGGACGGGAAGGGTGGGAGACGTAAAACTGCGAACCCAGCAGCCCTTGCTCTTCGCCTGCGAAGGAAACAAACAGAATACTGCGTTTGGGTCTGATGCCAGTGGCGGACAGCACGCGGGCGATCTCGAGGATCGCGGCTGTGCCCGAGGCATTATCGTCCGCGCCGGGAAACACCAGTCCTCCTTGTAGGCCGAAGTGGTCATGGTGCGCGCCGAGTACGATGGTTTCCTTGCGGAGCTCGGGATCCGACCCGGTCCACCACGCCAGGACGTTGGAGGCCGAAGCGTCGAAGCGGCGTCGCTTCATCTCGATGGTGATGTTGGCGCCGGTTTCCACGGAACGTGCGGCGAGGGTTTTGTCCAGGCTCTCCTGGAATGATCGCAGAGTGCGGCCGGTGGGTCGTAGGATGGTCTCGGCTATGGCGGGGGCGAGCCAAAATCCCTGGAGCACCCCTGCGCCCATCCCCTCATAGAGCATCATCGGGTCGGAGGTCATGCCGCGACGCTGCTCGTAGGGGCTCAGAATCGGCCCGGTCACGGTCAGATAGGCCACAGCGCCTTTGGCGCGGGCGGTGTTGACTTTGTCTGCATGGGTGATGCGGCCGGTAAAACCCTTGGGTTGGCCTCGGAGAAAAAGTACAACCTTGCCGGAGACTGAGAGCCCTGCATACTCGTCAAGCCCCTGACTGGACACCTCGATTCCGTAGCCGACGAAGACCACAGGGGCTGAGATCGGCTCCATGAGGGTGGCATTATTCATGACCGGGATGAAATCCTGGCCCGGTCGCAGGGGCACGTTACGTTCGTCGGTCCGGATTTCCGCATGGGGCTTGGCTTCGATCTGCGTGGTCTGAACCGGGAAGGGTTGCAGTGTGGCCTCCGGCAAGCGACGTGCTATGTAGGCGACAGCCGCCTCGCCGCTGGGCGTTCCTGATTGTCGGCCCTCGAATCGAGCCAGGTCCCGGACAGTCGTCATGAGCAGATCCGGAGAGATCGGGGCGGCCAGCCTTGCGAACTCGTTCGGTTCGGCGGCAGTTCCTGATGCGACGAAGTTTGTCAGTACGATAGCCAGCAAAACCGCCCGGCGGCACATAGGACGTAATTATAGCACGCAACTTGCACGAGGCTTGCAGTGCACATTTCGACCAATCTTTCCTCTTGCTTTCTGTTTCGGCTTTCTGTAGAGTCAACCGCGTTTGACTGCTTGCAGAGGGCCTCGGATGAAGGTGTATAGCGTGACCGGTGGTAGGGCCCTACAGTTTCAGACAACAATCAACCAGACAGAAAGTAGTGGTAAGAGGCATCTCACAGCGTGAGGGTTTAAGGGTGGAGCGTGTCGCCGAAGGTATAGAACCGCCGAGAATCGCGATTGATTACCTGGCCTTGTCCGTGTTTGCGTTGGTCCTGGTCGGCGCGCTCGTGGCCGTCCCGGTCTTCGGCTATTACGTCGGCTATACCTGGTTGGATTGGACTCTCTTCGCCCTTCTCTATTTTGTATCCGGAATAGGGATCACCGTGGGCTACCACCGACTGCTTTCCCACCGGAGCTTCGAGTGCCGGCCGTGGGTCAAAGGGGCTCTGTTGATTGCAGGGGGCTGGGCACTGGAAAATTCCGCCTATAAATGGTGTGCCGACCACATTCGTCACCATGCCCGGTGCGATCAGGACGAGGATCCCTACAACGCCACGCTCGGATTCTGGCACAGCCATCTATTGTGGATTTTCTACAAGAGTCGGCCTGATGTTAGGGAGAAATACGAAGCCCCGTTCCGCAAGGATCCTATCGTGATGTGGCAGCATCGTTACTATATTCCCATCGTGCTCTCGGGTCTGGCGCTGCCCTTTCTCATCGGGTATCTCGATGGCGGGTGGGTGAGCGGCCTCGGTTGCTTTTTGCTGGCTGGGGTGGCCCGGATGTTCCTCGTTCTCAATTCGACCTTCTTAATCAATTCCGTCTGTCATCTCTGGGGGGATCAGCCACACACAAAGATGGATTCGAGCCGGGATAGCTGGATCGTGTCGCTGTTGACCTTTGGAGAGGGCTACCACAATTATCACCACGCCCACCAGCGGGACTATCGAAACGGTCCGCGCTTGTACAATTTCGATCCGTCCAAGTGGCTCATCTTCGGGCTGTCCCTGACGGGCATGGCCTGGAATCTCTGTCGGATCCAGCCTGAGCGGATCCGTTATCGGGCATAGATAAAATGGTCTTAAGCACAAGAGGAGTTGCCCTACATGATCCCGTTGGGATCAGAGGGAAGAAATTCAACATGATGAGGAACCGCGAGGCGGTTCCACAGGGCGAAAGGAGTAGGGTATGGCCAAAGCGATGACGAAGTCACAGACCACGGAGCACCTTGCCGGCAAGGGCGAAATCACGAAGAAAGCGGCGGGCCAATTTCTCGAGGAGTTGGCCGCACTCGCCCACAGGGAAGCCAAGAACGCCTTCACGTTGCCGGGGATTGGCAAGCTGGTGCTCGTGAATCGGAAGGCCCGGATGGGTCGTAACCCCCAGACCGGCGAGCCGCTCAAGATTCCGGCCAAGCGGGTGGTGAAGTTCCGGGTGGCGAAAGCCTGCAAGGATGCAGTCCTGGGGAAGAAATAATTACCTTACTTCAGATGCGGATAATGAGGAGGGCCGTCCGGGATATCGGACGGCCCTCCTTCATTTTGAGAGGCCATCACGTTAGAGCAGGGCGTTGACGTTCTCGGGAGGGCGGCCCAGGACGGCCTTGTCGCCCTTTTCGATAATCGGGCGCTGGATCAGTTCGGGATAGATGACCATGAGTTTGATCAGTTCGGCATCGCTCAATTCCTTCTTATCCAAGTCCAGTTTCTTGTAAGTCTCTTCATTCGTGCGAAGGAGTTCGCGCGGGGGAAGGCCCAGTTTCTGGAGCAGCCGCCGTAACGTCGCCCCGGACATCGGGACTGCGAAATAGTCGATGGTCTCAAACTTCGCTTTGGCGTCGCGTAGGAGGGTCAGCGTCTGACGGCATGTGGAGCAACTGGGCTTCTGATAGACTGTCAACTTCTCCATAAAGGATCCTCCGGTCTGTGCAAGGTGTAGCAATGGCCGAGATAAGTTGTCAAGCGCAGAGCATAAGCGTCTATCGTGCGGCTCGCGAAGGGCGCCCCGTCCCTGTTTCCGGGCCGACTTGACCCCCCTTCGGAGCGGGTGATATAGATACCTCCTGTGGCGATTTCCCGCGCCCAGCGACGGAGATTGACTATGGTGGGTGCAGAAGAAGGACCTTTTTCGCAGGCGAACAGCTTCGCGGTGGCGACCCCCCAGGCCCGAAACCTTCGCGACCTCCGCCATCGGCGCTACGGACAGCCGGTCTATGTCTGCTCGGACCAAGTCCTGTCACGCAAAGGTCAGGTGGGCACTTGGGAGAAGTTCAATGTCCGGCTGGCGCTCGTCAAGTTCCCGGATAACGTCTTTTTGGGGTACGATCCGGCTGATCTGCTGCTGCCAACCCGCTTTGAAGAGGACAAGCCTATGTTCGAAGTCCGCACCTGCAAACTCTGCCAGGCGCCGTTTGTCTTGACGCAACAGGAGGTAGAAGAGAAAAAAGAACCAGCCCACTGTGCCGCCTGCCAGGATTTCTGAAGGGGGACAAGAGCGCATGCCGCATGACTTTATGCCGGGATTGGCGGGGGTGCCCGCTGCCCGTTCCAAGATCAGTGATGTGGACGGCCAGGCCGGCGTCCTGGAATACCGCGGCATCCGCGTCGAAGAACTCGTCGCGAAAAGCACCTTCCTCGAAACCTCTTTTCTGCTCCTATTCGCCCGCCTGCCGACACGTCTCGAACTAGAACGGTTCACCGCCGATGTCACGCGACATCGGCGGGTCAAGTTCAAGATTATGGAGCTGATCAAGTGCCTGCCCGAGCAGGGGCATCCCATGGATGCGCTCCAAGCAGCCGTGGCGGCCATGGGTATGTTTTATCCCGGCCGCAACATCCGTGACCAGGACAACAACTACTGGTCGGCTGTTCGGCTTATTGCCAAGCTGCCCACCATCGTGGCCGCCTTCGCGCGCATCCGCCATGGGGACGACGATGTGCCTCCCCGTGATGACCTGACGTTCAGCGAAAACTTCCTCTACATGCTGACCGGGCGGGTGCCCGACCGGTTCATCGCGGACATCCTGGACACCTGCTTGATCCTTCATGCCGAGCATACGATGAACGCGTCGACATTCTGCGGACTCATCACCGCCTCGACGCTCGCCGATCCATACACTGTGGTGGCCTCGGCGATTGGCGCCCTCAAGGGACCGCTCCACGGAGGGGCCAATGAAGAAGTGGTCGCCATGCTCCGTGAGATCGGGACGATGGAATGCGTGCGCCCGTACCTCCAGGCCAAGTTGGACGCCAAGGAGCCGGTCATGGGGTTCGGCCACCGCGTCTACAAAGTCAAGGACCCGCGCGCGGTGATCTTGCAGCAGCTCGCGCAGAAGCTCTTCGCCCATTGCGGCAAGTCCCGTCTCTATGAGCTGGCCGAGGAGGTCGAACGGATCGGTCTGGAATTGTTGGGACACAAAAAAGTGTATCCCAATGTGGACTTCTATTCCGGAATCGTCTATGACCAGATGGGCATGGCCAGCGACACCTTCACCCCCATCTTCGCGATGGCTCGAGTGGCCGGCTGGCTTGCCCATTGGCTGGAGCAGTTGAAAGAAAACAAGCTCTACCGGCCCGATCAGATCTACGAAGGCGAGCACGGCCGTCGGTATCTGCCGCTGGACCAGCGGGGGTAATGCCCGGAAACGGGCGCTCCAATCGACTAGGGAGGCAGCGTGAAGAAGAAGCAGAGGGCTAAACCGGCGCGAAAGCCGTTCAAAGGAAAGGTCATCTACTTGACGAGGAGGCCGTTGGGGAAAACGTCCAGTGGGACCACGCGACTCGAACGCGATACGATGGGAGAGCTGGCCGTCCCTGCGGACGCCTATTACGGTGTGCAGACCGCGAGGGCCGTCGAGAACTTTCCGATCAGCCCGCTGCGGGTGCCCCGTTCCATGATCCGGGCCTTGGGCTTGGTCAAATGGGCGGCGGCGCGGATCAATACGGAACTGGGATCTCTGGATCCCAAAATCGCCAAAGCGATTCGCCAGGCGGCCCAGGAAGTGATCGATGGTCGGCTGGACGATCAGTTCCCGGTGGACATCTTTCAGACCGGGTCGGGCACGTCGTCCAACATGAACGTCAACGAAGTGATTGCCAATCGGGCGGCCGAGTTGCTGGGCGGGGAGCGGGGCAAGAAGCTCGTGCATCCCAACGATCACGTGAACATGGGTCAGTCCAGCAATGATGTCATCCCCACCGCGATCCATCTGGCTGCATTGGAGCAGATCGACCACGAACTCATCCCCGCGTTGAAGCGGCTCTACACGGCCTTGGCGGCCAAAGCCAAAGAGTTCGACCCCATCGTGAAGATCGGTCGAACGCATTTGCAGGACGCCACCCCCATCCGGCTCGGCCAGGAGTTTTCGGGCTATGCCCGGCAGATCGAAATGAGCATCCAGCGGGTGGAGCGGGTGCGTCCCTCGCTGGGCGAGTTGGCCTTGGGCGGGACGGCGGTGGGAACGGGCCTCAACACGCATCCCGAATTCGCCCTGCGCGTCATTGCGCTTCTGGCCCGTCAGACAAAGTGTCCCCTCAGGGAAGCGCGGAACCATTTCGAAGCGCAAAGCGCCCAGGATGCTCTGGTGGAGACCAGTGGCGCGCTCAAGACGGTCGCGGTCAGCCTCCTGAAGATTGCCAACGACATCCGGTGGCTGGGGTCCGGCCCGCGATGCGGGCTGGCCGAGATCCTCCTGCCGGAAACCCAGCCCGGTTCGTCCATCATGCCGGGCAAGGTCAATCCGGTCATCGCCGAGTCCGTCATGATGGTCTCGGCACAAGTCATTGGGAACGATGCGGCCGTGACCGTGGCGGGACAAGCCGGCAATTTCGAGTTGCTGGTGATGCTGCCGGTCATGGCGCACAATCTCCTGCAATCCATCATCCTGCTGGCGCGGGCTGCTGAGAACTTTGCCATTCGATGCGTGGAAGGAATCGTCGCTGACCAGGAGCGATGCCGGGCCGGCATCGAACAGAGCCTGGCCATGTGCACGGCCCTGGCGCCCGAGATCGGCTATGAGGCGGCGGCCCAGATCGCCAAGGAAGCCTACAAGACCGGCAAGACTGTTCGCGAAGTGGCGCTGCAGAAGAAAATCCTGTCAGAATCCCGCCTCAATCACCTCTTGGATCCCTGGCGCATGACCGAGCCGGGCCTGACCGGCGGCAAACCGGGTGGCGCCGGCGGCTAGATTTTTGACAATTTGTAAGAGGCTATGCTAGCGTGAGCGCTTATTTTTGCCTAAGGAGTAGGGTGGGCATACGGGAGCGAAGACGTTTCCGATGAGCGCGAAACATTTAGTGATTGTCATCGGGGCAGGCCCGGCCGGTCTGGCGGTCGCCAACGTCATGTCCAAGCAAGGGCACGAAGTGGTGGTGCTCAATCGGGACATCAAGTTCGGCGGGCTCGCCGAGTACGGCATTTTCCCCAACAAGCACAAGCTGCGCGGGGGGCTTCGCAAAGGCTACTGGGAGATCCTGACCCGCCCCAACGTCCATTACTTCGGCAACGTGATGATCGGCCACGGCTATCATCTGACTGTCGTAGAATTGCGCGCGCTGGGACCTAGCGCCTTGGTTTTTTCGACCGGGGCCCAAGGCACCAAGACCATCGGCGTGGAAGGGGATACGGCTACGGGGGTCTATCACGCCAAGGACTGCGTGTACCACTTCAACCTCCTGCCGGGATTCAGCACCCGTCCGTTTGAGATGGGCCAGCGCGTGGCGGTGATCGGCATCGGGGACGTGATGGTGGACATTGCGCACTGGCTCTCGAGCCGGAAGCGTGTGGCGGAAGTCCACGTGATCGTCCGCCGCGGGCCAGCCGAGCGCAAGTACAATCCCAAGGAAATCCGGGCCGTGTGCGCGTACATCGATCAGGAATCACTCGACAAGGAATTTGCCCGGGTCGGGGCGCGCATGGAAGCCGTGGGACAGTCTCCGGAGAAGGTGCGGTCCGAGATGCGGGCAGAGTTCACGAAGTGCGAGCCTCCGGAGAGCCAGACCCAGATGCGCTTCCATTTCCTATCTTCACCCAAGCGGATTTTAACCGACGCGCAGAATCGAGTCACCGGTTTGGAACTGGAGGATACCAAGCTGGAGATCAAAGGCGCGGATACGGCCGCAATCGGGCTGAAGACCTATTATTCACTTTCGTGCGACAGCGTCGTCTTCGCCGTGGGAGACCGTGTGGATGAAGCGGTGGGGCTTCCTTATAAGAACGGCCTGTTCGTGACGAATCCTCACCGGACCCAGAACGATCCCGACGACAGTCTGTTCCAAGCCTATGATGAAGCGGCCGGCTCGATCCTGCCCGGCGTCTTCCTCTGCGGCTGGGCGCGCAAGGCCAGTGAGGGGCTGGTCGGGGTGGCCAAGCGTGATGGTGAATGGTGCAGCGAAGTCGTCACCCGCTATCTGGCGGACAGACAGCCTCCGACTGCTGGTGAGCTTTCACAGAAGCTCCAGCAGCTGGAAACTCTCCTAAAGGGACGGCAGCCGGATCTGATTCGGGCCGACGACCTTGTGACCTTGAGTCAGATGGAACAACAGGAAGGCCAGCGCCGCGATATCGAGGAATTCAAGTTTCCCACCAGCGAGGACATGCTGGCCGCGATCCGCAAGAACAAACCCTGCGCGAAGGTGCCGGCTTCACGCTAACTCTCGCCCCACTTCAGCTTCATCCGCAGCATATCGTAGTACGACCGGTCCGGGAATCGAATCAGGCGGGTCTTGTTCTCTGATGCCCGGATCTCAACGGTATCCCCTTTGTGAAGCGGAATCCCGGTCTGTCCATCGAAGGAAGCCGTAGCCCCGGCATCCTTGCTGACTAAGACGACTTCGACCAGGGCTTCTTGGGGAATCACGATCGGTCGGTTGGTCAGGGTGTGAGGGCTGATGGGAGTGATGATCAGCGCGTGGACCGACGGGTTCAGGATCGGCCCGCCCGCCGCCATCGAATAGGCCGTAGAACCTGTCGGGGTCGCGATGATCAGTCCATCGCCACGCAGGCCTGTCACGAATTGACCGTTGATGGAGATCTCCATCTGGACCATGTGCGGCAAGGCTCCCTTGCTGAGCACCACGTCATTGAGAGCCGCCGCGGCGACGATCTGTGTGCCAAGCCGTACGATCCGGGCGCGCAACATGAGGCGTTCTTCCTCCGTGAACGCCTGGGCAAAGACCTGTTCCAAGGCTGTGAAAGCCTCATCGCGGGTCACCGCGGTGAGGAACCCCAGGCCCCCGGCATTGATGCCGAGGATCGGGACGGGTCGGTCTTCCACCAAACGGGCGGCCGCTAGCATAGTGCCGTCTCCGCCCAACACCACCAGCATGTCGGCGAGCGTGGCGAGGTCTTTCTGCGGGTAGAAGCTCGTCTCTCCGACGAGCGCAGCGGTAGGGGAGTCGAGCATCGGCTCCTTGCCGCGGCTCCGTAGCCAGGAGAGGAGTTCGCGCAGGATGGCATGGGCATCAGACGATTCCGATTTGACGATGATGCCGATACGTTTCATCAACCCCATTCTAGAGACGCGGGTTGGCGTTGTCAATGAAGTTGAGGCATGGATGGAACCTAAGTAGTTCATAGAGGTGGCGGAATGTCCGTTCGGTACCCAGACAGGCATGTGCCCTTGACACTGTGAGGGTCAGCGGGTAGAATGTGGGCACGAACGGACCTGAAGCTGCTGTCGCGACATCACTTCTGAAGGGCAGCCGATAGCCGGGAGGAGGCTGAATGTTCGAACGATTCACCGACAAGGGCCGAAAGATCATCGTCTTGGCGCGCGAAGAGGCTGAGCGGCATCAGAACGATTATCTGGGCACCGAGCATCTCGTGCTGGCCATCCTGCGTGAAAGCGATGGCGTGGCCTTGATGATCCTCAAAAAGATGGGGCTCTCCTCGGAGCAGATTCGCCTCGAAATCGAGCGGAACCTGCCCGGCGGCGGCACCACCATGACGTTCGGGGAAATTCCGTTCAGCCCACGGGTGAAGAAAGTCATTGAATACGCGGTTGAAGAGGCCCGGTTGCTGGGCCATAACCACATCGGCGGGGAGCATCTTTTGCTGGGCCTTCTCCGTGAAGAGGAGGGCATCGGCGGAAAGATCCTCCGGAGCTTGGGCGCCAACCTCCTGACCGCACGCCAGTTGACGGTGTCGTTTCTGCGCAAGAGTTCCCCGCGGGAGCGCGATCGTAAGAGCAATACCCCCGCGCTGGACGAGTTCGGACGGGATCTGACTCATCTGGCGCAGGAAGGCGCGCTGGACCCGGTCATCGGCCGCCAGGATGAGATCGAGCGGGTGCTGCAGATCCTCAGCCGGCGGACCAAGAACAATCCAGTGTTGATCGGCGAGGCCGGCGTCGGCAAGACGGCGATCGTCGAAGGGTTGGCCCAACGCATCGTCGGCTCGGAAGTGCCGGACAATCTGCTCAACCGTCGCGTCATCGCCCTGGACTTGGGCTCGCTCGTGGCCGGCACGAAGTATCGCGGTCAGTTTGAAGAGCGTCTCAAGGTTGTCATGAAGGAGATCGTCCAGGCGGGCAACGTGATCATCTTCATCGACGAACTGCATACGCTGGTAGGCGCTGGCGCGGCGGAAGGGTCCATCGACGCGTCCAACATGCTCAAACCCGCGCTCTCGCGGGGCGAGATTCAATGCATCGGCGCCACGACGCTGGATGAGTACCGCAAGCACATCGAGAAGGATGGCGCGCTCAAGCGGCGCTTCCAGCCCATCTATGTGCAGCAGCCCACTATGGAGGAGACCATCCGGATTATTCAGGGTCTGCGTGATCGCTATGAGGGGCACCACGGCGTGGAGATCACCGAGGACGCTATCTCTGAAGCCGTCAAGCTCGCGGACCGGTACATCACGGACCGTTTCTTCCCGGACAAGGCCATCGACGTGATCGACGAGACGGGCTCTCGGGCCAAACTGCAGGCGTATGCCTTGCCCGGCGACTTGCGTGCCATGGAACAGGAGCTCAAGAAAGTCGCCCGCGAAAAGGAGCTGGCCATTACCCTCCAGAACTTCGAAGAGGCCGTAAAGTTCCGCGAAGAAGAGGAGCGTCTGCGCAAGCTTTTGGAGGACTCCAAGCGGGAATGGAAGAAGAACCAGGAAAAGAGCCGGCCGGTGATCACCAGGGAAGATGTCTCCTACGTGGTCTCCAAGATGACCGGTATCCCGCTCTTCAAACTGGAAGAGGAGGAATCCGAAAAGCTACTCCGCATGGAAGCAGCGTTGCACAAGCGCGTCGTCGGCCAGGATGAGGCCGTGTCCGCCGTCGCGCGGGCCATTCGGCGCTCACGGGCCGGGCTCAAGGAGTCCAAGAAGCCGATCGGGTCGTTCATCTTTATGGGTCCGACGGGCGTCGGCAAGACCGAGTTGGCTCGGGCGCTCGCCGAGTTCCTCTTCAACACAGAGGACGCTCTCATCCGGATCGACATGTCCGAATACCAGGAGAAGTTCAGCAGTTCGCGGTTGTTCGGCGCGCCTCCCGGCTACGTCGGCTACGAGGAAGGCGGGCAGCTGACCGAGAAGGTGCGTCGTCGGCCGTACTCGGTGGTGCTCTTCGACGAGATCGAAAAGGCCCACCCGGACCTCTTCAACGTGCTGCTGCAGGTCTTGGACGACGGGGTCCTCACGGACAGCCTGGGGCGGAAGGTGGATTTCAAGAACACGGTCATCATCATGACCTCCAATCTCGGCACGCGGCTGATCAAGGGAGCCTCGCTCGGGTTCCAGCGGGGAGACCAGGCGGACATCAACCTGCGCCATAAAGACAGCATTCTGGGCGAGCTCAAGCACACGTTCAGCCCCGAGTTCCTCAACCGTGTCGACGAAGTCGTGGTCTTCCACTCGCTGGACAAGACGCACCTCGTCACGATCGTAGACAATCTGTTGCGTGAGCTGAACCAGCGCTTGGCCGAGCGAGGAGTCGAGCTCGACGTCTCGGAAGAAATCAAAGCCTGGCTGATCCAGGAAGGGTACCAGCCCATTTACGGTGCCCGCCCGATGCGGCGCTGCATCCAGAAGAACATCGGCGATCCGCTCTCCGAGGAGTTGATCAAGGGACGGTTCCGGGAATCCCGGAAGGTCAAAGTCGTCCTCAAGGACGGGGCGCCGGCCTTTGTCGAAGAAGAGGCAATGGCCGGCGTGTGACCGGCTGGTCCGCGTGCCCGGTTCGATCTCTCAACCTGCCAGTCTGTCGTTTCGGTCACATGTGTGACCCAACTCTTCAACCCGCATTTGTGGTAGGCACGCTGCTTGATCCTCGGTATTGAAACGTCCTGTGATGAAACCGCGGCTGCTGTGGCGGCGTCGGATGCCACGGTGCTGGCCGAGGTGGTGCGGTCGCAGGTCGAGACCCATGCCCGTTTCGGCGGCGTGGTTCCCGAACTGGCCGGTCGCCGCCACATTGAATCCATTGATCTGGTGGTTCAGGAAGCCCTCGCGCATGCCGGCGTCGGCGTGCGCGATCTCAGCGCGGTCGCTGTGACCGGCGGGCCCGGACTCATCGGCGCGTTGTTGGTCGGCGTTGCGTATGGGAAAGCACTGGCCTATGCGTTGAGGGTGCCGTTGATTCCCGTCAATCATCTGGAAGGCCATCTCAGCGCGGCGTGCTTTGTCCCCAAGCGGGTGGCCCCTCCTTTCGTGGCACTGATCGCTTCAGGCGGGCACACGAACCTCTATCATGTCAAAGGATGGGGAGAGACGGAGTTATTGGGCCGGACCCTGGACGACGCGGCCGGTGAGGCGTTCGACAAGGCCGCCAAGATGCTGGGATTGGGGTATCCCGGCGGTCCGGTGATTGACCGGTTGGCGCGAGAAGGAAACCCAGAACGCGCGCCGTTCCCGCGTCCTTATCCAACGTGCGACGATCTCAACTTCAGTTTCAGCGGCATCAAAACGGCCTTGTTGTATTACCTGCGGGACCGGGAGGCGGCGGGGCATTCCTGGCATGTGCCGGATGTGGCGGCCGGGTTTCAACAAGCCATCGTGGAGGTTCTGGTTGAGAAAACGCTGGCCGCCGCGCAACGTTCCGGCGTGCGCGACGTGGTGGTGACCGGCGGCGTGGCCGCCAACTCGCAGTTGCGTGCCCTGTTCGAGACGCGCGGCAAGGAAACAGGGGTTGCCGCTCACGTCCCACCGTTGCGCTATTGCACGGATAACGGCGCCATGATCGCCGTGGCCGGAGCCAGGCTTTTTCAGGAAGGACGCGCGGCGACGCTGGAATTTGAGCCGCGTGCCGATTGGGCCATAGGAGGCTAACGATTCCCTCTCCTCACGGCAATCTGACGGGGCTCAAGCCCAGCCAACTGCGTCGCTTGGAACATGTCTACCGCCGACGGGTGCCGGAAGATGCCATCATTTCCTGGGAACTCGCCCGCTTCTGCACGAGTCTTTCGCACGAAATCGGACGTCAGATCGGCGTGCTGATCAACCGACGGGGGGCGATCGAGGACGTGATCGTCGGCAACGACCGGGAGGTCGTCCTGCCGGATGTGTCGGACTATCGTCTGGGGCGGCGATCGCTCCGTGGTCTCCGGCTGGTCCACACGCACCTGCGCAACGAGCCGTTGAGTCAGGACGATCTGACGGACTTGGCGCTCCTGCGGCTCGATCTGATGGCGGCCGTCGGCGTGAAGGCAGACGGCCAGCCAGGACAGCTGTACGCCGCGAACATTCTTCCTCCGAATTCTTCCGGCAAACCCTATGAAGTCTGGGAGCCTGTCGCGTTGCAGGAGTGCGACGTGCATCTGGGACAATTTCTCGGTGCTCTCGAAGAGGAGCTGAGCCGGACCAGGCCCGCGCATCTGGTCAACGACTCTCAGGAACAGGCGATTCTGGTCAGCGTCTCCCGAAACAGTGTCGCCGATCAGGAAGAGTCGCTGGTGGAACTGGCGGATCTGGCTCGCTCCGCGGGCCTTGTCGTGTTGGACACGATTGTTCAGCGCCCACAGGCGATTCATTCCAAGTATCTCCTCGGAAGCGGCAAGCTTAAGGAGGTTGTGATCAAGGCGCTTCAACACGGGGTGGATTTTCTCGTCTTCGATCAGAACCTTACGGCCGCGCAGGCCACTTCGATCGCGGCCGTGACGGACCTCAAAGTCATCGACCGGACCCAGCTGATCCTCGACATCTTCAGCCGGAGAGCACACAGCCGGGAGGGGAAGATTCAGGTGGAGCTCGCGCAATTACGCTATCTCCTGCCGCGCCTGACGGGGCACGGGACGGCGATGTCGAGACTGGCCGGCGGCATTGGCGGACGTGGCCCCGGCGAGACGAAACTCGAAGTGGACCGCCGGCGGGTGCGGGATCGGATCAGCCATCTCGAAAAACAGATCGAGGTGCTGGCGAGAAACCGCGCTCAGCAACGGGCCAGGCGTCTTCGCCGGGACGTGCCGATCATCTCGATCGTCGGCTACACGAACGCCGGTAAATCCACGCTACTGAACGTCTTGACGCATAGCCGGGTCACGGCGCATGACCGGCTCTTTGACACCCTGGACACGGCCAGCCGACGGTTGCGATTTCCCGAGGAACGGGAGGCGATTGTGACCGACACGGTTGGATTCATCCGAAACCTCCCGGCGGAGCTCATGGGCGCCTTTCGCGCCACCCTCGAGGAGCTGCACGATGCCGATCTGTTCCTCCATGTCGCGGATATCAGCAGTCCGATCCTCGAGCGACAGGTGGCGGTTGTGGAGGGAATCCTGCGGGAGTTGAGCCTCGATCGAGTCCCTCGCGTATTGGCTTTGAATAAAGCTGACCGGATCGACCCGGCGCTGGCCGCCATCTTAAGCACGAGACTAGACGGAATTGCCGTGTCGGCCCTGCGGCCGGACACCTTGATCCCCCTCTTGGAAGCCATTGAACAGCGGCTCTGGCGTTTGACCCGGACCGGTATTCCCTGCTAACATACCTCGCTTTTCAAGGTCATGGGCCCCTTTGTGGAAATGGCCTCGCGGCTCCTAAAGCTGCTCGATGAAGAGATTCCGAATCCGAGGGTGGCCCTCCACTTTAAGACGCCGCTCCAACTGCTGATGGCGACCATCCTGTCGGCCCAGTGTACGGATGAGCGGGTGAACCAGGTGACGAAAGGGCTTTTTGCCCGGTATCGGACGGCGCAGGATTATGCGAACGCCGATCAGGCCGTGCTGGAAAAGGAGATTCGATCGACCGGCTTTTATAAGGCGAAAGCCAGGAACCTTATCCGATGCGGACAGGCCTTGGTCGGTCGGTTCGGCGGTGAGGTGCCACGGACGATGGAAGAATTGGTCACACTGCCCGGCGTGGGACGCAAGACGGCCAACGTCATCCTCGGCAATTGCTTCGGAGTCCCGTCAGTGGTGGTGGATACCCACGTCACGCGAGTCACCCAACGTCTGGGGCTGGTGGACACGGACGACGCGGAGAAAATCGAGATCGCATTGCAGCGTGTGTTGCCCCAAGCGAGCTGGACAAAAGGATCACACCAATTGCTGCTCCACGGGCGACACATCTGCAAGGCGCGGACGCCCCAGTGTTCTGAGTGCCGGTTGTATGAGCTCTGCCCATGGGAAGGGAAGCGTCCGGTATGATCCGGAGCATGACGGGGTATGGACGGGCCGAAGGTCGCCACAAGGGGACGCCGATTGGCGTGGAAGTCCGCTCGGTGAACCATCGCCACAGCGAAGTGGCGACGAGACTGCCCCGCATCCTGCAGGCCTACGAGGACCGGATCCGAACCCTGGTCCAGACCCATGTGGCCCGCGGGCGGGTGGATGTGACGGTGAATTTCAGCGGCGAGCGGGACCCTGGACGCGGGCTTGTTCTGGACCGACCGCTGGCGCGCCGGTACCTGGCGCTACTCAAAGAGCTCCAGCGGGAACTTGGCGTGAAAGGGACTCCGGACGTGGCGTTGCTGGCCGGTTTTCGGGATATCATCAAGCCGGCGGAGCTGGCAGCTGAGGATCCGGGTGCGGTGCGCGCGACGGAAAAAGTGCTGGCGCGGGCGCTGAAGGCGCTGGACCGCATGCGCTGCCATGAGGGCCGCACGCTGGAGCGGGACTTGCTGGCCCGGCTGCAGGAGAGTGAGCGGCACCTGCGGACGATTGGCCAGAGGATTCCCGCCATCCTCCAGGAACGCTCCGCACGGTTGCAGGAACGGGTCAATCGACTGCTGGAGAGCGCAGGCGGAGAAAAAGAAGGTGTCGACCCCGCCCGGGTTGCACAGGAGGTGGCGCTCTTGGCAGACCGCAGCGACGTGAGTGAGGAGATCACTCGTCTAGACAGCCACCTGGGCCAGTTCAGGGAGTTTCTCCGCAAGTCCGAGCCGGTGGGCCGCAGCCTGGATTTTCTCCTGCAGGAGATGAACCGGGAGGTCAACACCATCGGTTCGAAGGTCGGGGACACGGTGGTGACGCAGGAGATCGTCGCCCTCAAGGCGGAATTCGAAAAGATCCGAGAGCAGGTGCAGAATGTTGAGTGAGCGCGCGTCTGTGAAACGCCGCCAGGGGGTGCTCTTTGTGGTCTCGGCTCCATCCGGGGCCGGCAAGACGTCCCTTTGTCACGAATTGATGGCCCTGTTGCCGGATTTACACTTTTCAATCTCCTGCACCACACGCCAGCCGCGTCCGGGCGAAGTCCCGGAGCGGGACTATCACTTCGTGGATGAACCCACGTTCCGCGGCATGATCAAGGAGGGCGCGTTTCTCGAGTGGGCGGAGGTCTACGGCAAGCTCTATGGAACCCCCCGGGCGCCCACCCAAGAATGGATGGCCCAGGGATGTGACGTTCTCCTCGATATCGATACGCAAGGCGCGATGCAGATCCGGCGGCATGTACCGGAAGCTGTCTCGGTCTATATTCTGCCGCCCTCGATGGCAGTGCTGCGCCGACGCCTGGAAGACCGAAAAGGGGATTCGCCGGACGAGATTGCCATGCGGTTGAAAAGAGCCAAAGACGAAGTGGCGCATTATCGTGACTATAGTTATGTCATCATCAACGATGACTTTAAGTTTTCCGTGCGGCTTCTCGAGGCGATCGTGCTAGCCGAGCGCAGCCGGACGGCCGTGCTGGACCTGTCGCAAGTGGAACAGGTCTTGTTGGAGAATTAGGAGGGTTGCAATGGATATGTTATCGCTGTTGCCGGAGTATGAGAACCTGCCCATCGAATCTCGGAGCCGGCTGGTCATTATCGCCGCCCAGCGCGCTCGACAGGTGATGCAAGGGGCCCATCCCTTGATGCCCACCAAGCACACCAAGCCCACGACGATCGCGCTGGATGAAGTGCTCAAGGGCAAAGTGCAATTCGTGACAGGCAAAGAAGCGCGCCAAGCCATGAAGGAAGCCCGCAAACAGCGGGAGCGCGAGCTCGAACGGCTGACTACGGTGCACGTGACGGGGGAAGATGCGAACGAGATCAAGAAAGACTTGAGCGTCGTCGTGGACGACTCCAAGCCGGCGGAGGCGGGTGAAGACGACTGAGGGCAAGACCATCGTACTGGGAGTGACCGGGAGCATCGCTGCTTACAAAGCGGCGCCTCTCGCGCGTCGCCTGATGAGCGAGGGAGCGACGGTGCATGTGGTGATGACCCAGACCGCGCAGCGGTTCGTCGGGCCGCTGACCTTTGAAGCCCTGACCGGCTACCCAGTCTTCACGGATCTCTTTGAATCGTCGATGCCGCACCTCGCGCTTGCGGAGTCGGCCGATCTAATCGTCATCGCGCCCGCCTCGGCCAATTGCGTGGCCAAACTCGCTCATGGCCTCGCCGACGATCTCCTCTCCACACTGGTCTTGGCGGCGGAGTGCCCGGTGGTCGTGGCGCCGGCCATGGATGGAGGCATGTGGACCCATTCGGCGGTCCGCGCCAATGTCAGGACGTTGCGCCAGCGCGGCGTCACAGTGTTGGAGCCTGAGGTGGGGCCTTTGGCGTCCGGCCGGGTCGGCAAGGGGCGCTTTCCGGAAGAAGACGTCATTCTCGCGGCGATCTCTGGGGCGCTGCAGCGCACCAAGGATTTCAGCGGCCGGAGGGTGCTCATCACGGCCGGCCCCACGCAGGAGGCCCTCGACCCGATCCGGTTTTTGTCGAACCGATCTTCGGGGAAGATGGGCTGGGCTCTGGCGGAAGCCGCGCGGGATCGCGGTGCCGAGGTGGTCCTGGTCGCGGGTCCCACCACCCTGCCCCCGGTTCCACGTATATCCACCGTGCCGGTTGTGACATCCGATGAAATGCGAAAGGAAGTGGTCGCCCGGTTTTTGGGCACCGATGTGCTCATCATGGCGGCGGCCGTCGCCGATTTCCGACCGGTCCGTTCGGCGCGTGGCAAAGTTCCCAAGGGCGAAGGGCCGCGAACCTTGCTGCTTGAGCCGACGAAGGATATCCTGATGGACTTGCCGGCCCGCCGAGTCGGCCAGATGGTCGTCGGCTTTGCGGCGGAAACCGGCGAGTTGGTCGCGCGCGCCCGCGCCAAGTTGCGCAACAAGGCGCTGGACCTCATCGTGGCCAACGACGTTACGGAACCGGGGGCTGGATTCGGTACCGACACGAACCGGGCGACCTTGCTGGATCGGACGGGATGGTGCGACGCACTGCCGCTCATGTCCAAGCGCGAACTGGCGCATCGGATCCTTGACGCGGTGCTGGCGCTTCCTGCGGAGAGAGACCACGGGAAAGCCAAGCGGACGCGACGCGGAGGAACACGCTGATGGCTGAATCAATGTCACGAACGTTTATGGTCGAAGCCAAAAATCTGGCTGATGCGGGTCAATTCGGGAAAGCCATTGAGGTCCTCCAGCAAGGGTTGAAGGCATTCCCCAAGATGGTCAGCGCGCGGGTCTTGCTGGGCGAGGTCTATATGACTTCGGGAGATTTCGAATCGGCGAAGATGGAGCTGGAGCAGGTCATCAAAGCCATGCCGGACAATTTCGCCGCCTACCGGAGACTGGTGCTGGTCTATCGCGATCTGAAGGACACGCAGGCGGCGGCCAAGGCGTGCGAAGCCGTTCTGAATGCCAATCCGAAGGATCGTGAGATGAAAGACTTGCTGGAAGAATTGCTGGCGGAGGGCCGGAAGGAAAAGCTCCAAGCCGCATCGTCGGCCCTCCCTGCTGCTTGCGCCACGGAAGAGCCGGTGTCGGCACTGGAGACAGAGATAGAGACAACCGAGCGCTTGTCCAAGTCTCCTGCTGCGGAAGAACCGGCGCTGGCTCTGGAGACAGGGATAGAGGAAACTGACAGCGAGACTCTGGCGGAACTCTACATTGCACAGGGGCACGGCGAGAAGGGCCTGGAGATCTATCGCCGTCTTGCCGCTACGCATCCCGACGAGGTGCGCTTCTATGAACGGATCAGTGCGCTGGAGGAACGTGGGGCGGAATTCCTGGCTCAGGCCACGCACAAGGCCCGCGTTCGCCGGCTGGAAGGATGGCTCGCAGTGATCCGGGAGCGACGCCGATCGTGACGAAGATTCTAGTCCTCCACGGCCCGAACCTCAATCTCCTGGGCTCTCGCGAGACGGACGTCTACGGGACGGTCACTCTCGAGGGGATCAACCGGGACCTGGAAAGCCTGGCGCGTGAGCTCGGTGTGGCCCTGACGATTCACCAATCCAACGGAGAAGGGGAGTTGGTGGAGTGGATCCAGAAAGCGAACGGGCAGTTCGAAGCCTTGGTGATCAATCCCGGGGCCTATACCCACACGAGCATCGCTCTGCGGGACGCCGTCGCGGGAGTCGGCATTCCAACCGTCGAGGTGCACCTGTCCAATATCTACCGCCGGGAGGAGTTCCGGCAGCATTCCTACGTTGCCGGAGTCGCGCTCGGGCAGATCTCGGGTTTCGGCCCAGACAGTTACACACTGGGGCTCCGGGCCGCTCTGGCGCACCTGCGCGCTCAACGGGCCGTCCCTAAAAAGTAGACAGCATGAATCGGAGGAAGGAGACAGACGCACGTGATTTCAACGTCGGAATTTCGGAATGGAGCGAAACTCGAACTGGAGGGGGAGCCGTTCACAATTATCGAGTTTCAGCACGTCAAGCCGGGGAAAGGCGGGGCCTTTGTGCGCACCAAACTCAAGAGCCTGAGATCGGGCAATGTCATCGAGCGGACCTATCGGTCCGGCGAAAAATTGCCGACGCCCGATCTGGACGAGCGGGAAATGACGTTTCTCTACGTCGAAGGTGGCCAGTATACATTCATGGACACGACGACCTACGAGCAGTTGACCTTTGACCGGGACCACCTGGGTGACGGGTGGGACCTGCTCAAGGAGAACATGACCGTCACGCTGCTGCTCCATGACGGGACGCCGATCGGCATGGAGCTGCCGATCTTTGTGGAGCTCAAGGTCGTCAAGACCGACCCGGGCGTGCGCGGGGACACGGCCTCCGGCGGCTCGAAGCCGGCCACCCTGGAAAGCGGCGCGATGATCAAAGTGCCGCTCTACCTTGACGAGGGCGTGATAGTCAAAGTGGACACTCGCACCCGCGAGTACGTGGAACGAGCCTGATGGCGCGCCGTCCATCCAAACCCGACAAGAAGGCTGTGAAGCCGGCGCCGAAACCGCGTCCGGATGCGCTGGTCGAGCCCAAAGTCTTGCAGGATCTGATCGCGGTCTTCCAGAATGCGAACGTGAGCGATCTCGAAGTCGAGCGGGGCGGGCTCCGCATCCGTCTGCGGCGGGAGAGAGCAGGGACTCCTGCCTCACCCGCCGAGGTATCCGTCCCCGTTCCCGGCGCGCTCTCCGCGGAAGCATCGGCGGCCGAGCAGTCCGCCGAAGGGCTGGTGACCATGCGCTCGCCCATCGTCGGGACGTTCTACCGGTCGGCGTCTCCCTATGCCGAGTCCTACGTCGAGGAAGGTGCGTACGTGAAGAAGGGCCAGGTGCTCTGCATCGTCGAGGCCATGAAGCTGATGAACGAGATTGAGTCCGAAACGGACGGGCGCGTGGTGAAGATCCTGGCGGAAAACGCCAAGCCCGTCGAGTATGGCGAGCCGCTTTTTCTGATCGAGCCGGGCGCACGGCCGGAGGAATAAGGGGTGTTTAAGAAGATCCTTATTGCCAACCGCGGCGAGATCGCGGTCCGGGTCATCCGGGCCTGCAAGGAGCTTGGCATTCGCAGCGTGGCCGTGCATTCAGATGTTGACGCCAATGCCCTGCATGTGCGACTGGCGGACGAGCACCTCTGCATCGGGCCGGCCGATCCCGCGCTGAGCTACCGCAACATCCCCAACATCCTGAGCGCGGCGGAGATCACGGCCTGCGACGCCGTGCATCCGGGCTACGGCTTTCTGGCCGAGAACGCGCACTTCGCCGAAGTGTGCGAGTCCGTCGGGATCAAATTCATCGGGCCGACTTCCGAGAGCATCGCCACCATGGGCGACAAATCCAAGGCGCGCGACATCATGATCCGGCAGGGGCTGCCGGTCCTGCCAGGCAGCGAAGGTGAGATTGCCGGCGAGCAGGAGGCCGCGGCGGTGGCCGCCAAGATCGGCTATCCGGTGATCATCAAGGCGTCCGCGGGCGGTGGCGGGCGCGGGATGCGCGTGGTGAACAAAGAAGACGAGCTTGCGCACGCCTTTCAGGCGGCCCGCACCGAAGCCGCTGCAACCTTCGGCGACCAGAGTGTATATGTGGAGAAGTTTTTCATCGAGCCGCATCACATTGAAGTCCAGATCCTGGCTGACGAGAAGGGCCGCACGATTTTCCTTGGGGAGCGGGACTGCTCCATCCAGCGCCGCTACCAGAAGCTCATCGAAGAGACGCCATCGCCGATGGTGGACGACCGTCTTCGCCGGGAGCTGGGTCGGGTGGCGGTCGAGATTGCGCAGGCCGTCCGGTATCGGAACGCCGGCACGGTGGAGTTCCTGCTGGACAAGGACCGGCGCTTCTATTTCATGGAGATGAACACCCGGATTCAGGTCGAGCATCCGATCACGGAAGAGGTGACTGGCATCGACCTCATCAAAGAGCAGATCAGGATCGCCGCAGGCCTGCCGCTGTCCTGGAGGCAGCAGGACGTGAAGATTACGGGTCACAGCATCGAATGCCGGATCAACGCCGAGTGTCCCGATACGTTCAAGCCGTGCCCCGGGCGGATCACCCGATTCCATGCCCCGGGCGGACCCGGAGTGCGGGTGGATACGGCGATCGAGGCCGGCGCTGAGGTTTCCTGCCACTACGACTCCCTTATTGCCAAGTTGATCGTGCGCGGCCCGACGCGCGAGGAAGCGCTGGCTCGGATGCGGCGGGCGCTGGAGGAGTGCGTCGTGGAGGGAATCAAGACCACGATTCCGCTGCACCTCCGCATACTCGATGATCCCGACTTCCAGAAAGGCCGCTTCTCGACGGCCTTCCTCGAACGGTTCGGTGCCATCACTCCAAGCAGTTCGACGTAATTCCCGTTGAAGCTTGTCGGTCTCTACCTTATCCTCGACCCCAGCGTCGCGGGTTCACGCTCCTTGACCGATTTCGTCAATACCGCGCTCGAAGCCAAGGTGCGGCTTTTTCAGCTCCGGGTGAACACGCCGGAGACGCGCACGTTCTATCAGGCGGCTGAAGCGTTGTGCCCGCTGGTGCAAAAGGGCGGGGGCACGTTCATCGTCAATGACCGGTGCGACGTGGCGATGGCGGTTGGGGCGGACGGGGTCCATCTGGGGCAGGACGAT